>Ga0185299_10004936_pt1 | contig 15575 bp, 11 predicted proteins | sample PaiPotPPA55metaG_FD_128002 | JGI IMG/M metagenome (GOLD analysis project Ga0185299, IMG submission 128002) | Iron sulfur acid spring bacterial and archeal communities from Banff, Canada, to study Microbial Dark Matter (Phase II) - Paint Pots PPA... ...
CCGATCTTGGCGCGGATGATCTTTTGTTCGGTGGTCATGGTGTTCTCCAATTCGCCGAGGCGGGGCGCTTCGCCACCCCGACCGCTCCGCGCCCCGCCTCGGCTTACGATTCGCCGTGGGGTCCAGACACCACATGTCAGATTAAATCTTAGCTAACGCACATCAGCAATGGTGCAGCCAAACCCTGGCTTGAAGGTTGATGCTCGACCATGTGATTGCTGAACGGAATATTTGAAAACCATTGGACGTTCAAAACCGTAGTTGGTACAGACGATTCCAATAGGCATTTTGAACGCGGAAAACGTCTGCGCTTCAAAAAGCTTTCTTGCTTCCACCTTCAGCGCCTTCGTGCGTCCGCTGCTAAATCGACGCTGCATAATTGTCGGAATTAGTGTGAAGTAAATGTGTTCGATTTCTTCGACCTTGTAACCTAACGCAATCAGGGCAGCGATTATGGAGCCGGTGCTGGTGCCGAAGACCAAATCGAACACCTCGCAAAGGAGTGAATTGGCGAGTGCCTCCACCTCCTTTAGGACGCCTAGCGTGTATACACCTTTGGAACCGCCACCATCAAGAGACAGAACTCGGAATAACCCGTCTGAGCGAGGTTCAGCCGACCGCCCTGTTGGATATTCTGTTGGAGTTGTCGTCGTAGCCATGTTTTCAAAGCCTCGAAGTCGTCCAGCGGCTCACATTGTAGGAGCGCGCAATTTCGCCAAGCGTTTCCTTGCGGGCGGCGCGGCGCTTGATCGCCTCTTGCTGCTGATGATGGGTGAGCGTCGGCTTTCGGCCAAGCCTGACGGCGTGCGCCCTGCCCTCGCCGGTGCGCGCGGATCAGGCGGATCACCTCGCGCTCGAATTCCGCAACGTCTCCCAGCACCTTTAATGACACCCCTCGCACAACGCCGACCTGGCCCGCTACGAAGAATTCACAGCGTTTCGCGCAAAAAAGTTCCGAACGCGCGGGGGCCGTCGCCGACCGGCATTTTCGTGGTCACCACCAGCGTCTCGGTATTGATCGCCCAGACTTCGTTCGAGAACCAATTGACGATGTAAACATTGTTGCCGTCCGCGCTGACCTCGTCGCCGGTTTGGTCGGTGATGAAGGCTTCGGCCCCAATGGCCGGAGCACAGCCGAGAAAGGCCGCGTACACGCAGGCAAGGCGCACGGTTACCCGCGCGCCGTTCACTTGGCCGCCTCGACTTTTTTTTCAGGCTTTCGAGCCCGGCGCGATACACTTTGCCGACCGCCTTCAGCGCCGCCTCGTCGTTCAATTCGGGGGGCGGATCGTTGTTGGGATAGCCCCGGTAAAAGGTGCCGCGCCATTCGACGGTGCTTTTGCCGCCCTCGGCCGGAAGGACGGCGATGGCCGAGGAGTAATTGTTGACCGGCAAGACCTTCACGTCGACCTTGTCGATACGATAGGAATAGCTCATCGCCCCCGGGTCATATTTGGAGAGGCTCTCGTCGATCGTCGCGCCGCCGTCCAGGGTGAGCTGGCGTTTTGCAGCATCGGGTTCATTGCCACCGTCGCCGGAGGTCTTGGCGACGCCGGGGAGCCAGCTCATGTCATGAAAATCCGCGATTGTTGCCCACACCTTTGCGGGAGGCGCATCGATTTGGATTGTCTCGGTGATTTTCTGCCGCGACGGTCCATCCGCCCATCCCGCATGGGGGAGAACTATTCCGAGGAGGGCGACCGTGAGCAAAGACTTTTGGATAGTTCCGGCCATTCCTATATTTCCTTTGTGGTTGCCGACCGCTTGCGGACCGGCTGCTCGGCAGGCTTTTTGGCGCCCGCGCTACCCGAGAAGACATTCGAAAGGCAGGGAGAGCGTGCATTCGCGGCCGAGGGCATTGCCGGCCGGGCATGTCGGCTTTGCGCGCGCCAATCTTGACCCTATGATCACGGCTATCGTCCGCGCGCGAGCATTCGACCGCCCCTTTTTGCCTAGAGGTTTTCATGCGTACCGATGTCGCCGAACCCGTTCGCCTGAAAGACTATAGGGTTCCCGATTATCTGATCGACAAGGTCGATCTCGATGTCAAGCTTCACCCGGCGGCAACGCGAGTCCTAGCCCGTCTCGCCATCCGACCGAACCCGTTGGGCCGCGCCAATGCCGCCCTTGTCCTCGACGGCGACGGACTTTTCGCGACGAAGATCGCGCTCGATGGCCGGGACCTCGATTTGCACCGGACGGAGGCGTGGAACGGTGTTGTGACGCCGGATCGGTTCATGTTGAACGCCCCGCCTAACCGCCCGTTCGTGCTTGAAATCGAGACCGAAGTCGATGCTGCGGCTAACACCCGCCTCATGGGTCTCTACCGCTCCGGCTCCGCCTATTGCACGCAGTGCGAGGCGGAAGGCTTTCGCCGCATCACCTATTTTCTCGACCGTCCCGACGTGCTGAGCGTCTACACGGTGAGGCTGGAGGCGGACTTTTCCGAGGCGCCTCTTCTGCTCTCGAACGGCAACAAGATCGCCTCCGGCAAAATCGAAGGAATGCCGCGTCATTTCGCGGTTTGGCACGATCCTTTTCCAAAGCCCTGCTATCTGTTCGCGCTCGTTGGCGGCGATCTCGGGTCGATTTTCGACGTTTTCATTACCCGATCCGGACGCAAGGTCGCGCTCGGCATCCACGTCGAACATGGCAAGGAACCTTACGCCGCCTATGCGATGGATGCCTTGAAACGGGCCATGGCCTGGGACGAACAGGTCTACGGACGCGAATACGATCTCGACGTTTTCAATATCGTGGCGGTGTCCGATTTCAACATGGGCGCGATGGAGAACAAGGGACTGAATATCTTTAACGACAAATATATTCTTGCTTCGCCTTCGACCGCGACGGACACCGATTATGCGCAGATCGAGTCGGTGATCGCGCATGAATATTTTCACAATTGGACCGGCAACCGTATCACCTGCCGCGATTGGTTTCAGCTCTGCCTCAAGGAAGGCCTGACCGTTTTTCGCGACCATGCGTTTTCGGCCGATATGCGCTCGGCCCCGGTGCGCCGCATCGGCGATGTGCGCACCTTGCGCGCCCAACAATTTCCCGAGGACGCGGGGCCGCTCGCGCATAACGTCCGGCCGGACACTTACTTGGAAATCAATAATTTCTACACTGCCACGATCTATGAAAAAGGCGCCGAAATCATCCGCATGCTGAAGGTGCTCATCGGGGATGATGCCTTTCGCAAGGGCTTGGATCTCTATTTCGATCGTTACGATGGAACGGCGGCGACGATCGAGCAGTTCATTTCCTGTTTCGCCGAAACGTCGGGGCGGGATTTGGCGCAATTTTCGCGTTGGTACAGCCAGGCGGGCACCCCTCTCGTCGAAGCCACGGCGTCCTACGACGAAGCGGCGAAAACCTTCACCCTCGATTTTTCCCAATCCTGCAAGCCAACACCCGGCCAGGAGAAGAAGGAGCCCTTTGTCATTCCAATCGCACTCGGTCTCGTCGCTCCCGGCTGGGGCGACATCGAGCTGCGCACTGGCGGCCACGATGGGGCAAGCGCGGCCGAGCTGTCGCGCGGGGTGATCGAGCTCTCAACCCCGCGGCGGCGGATCGTCTTTCGCGACGTTGCGAGCCGCCCGGTTGCCTCCATTCTCAGGGGGTTCTCGGCGCCGGTCCGGCTCGATACCGCGGCAAGTGAGGCCGATCTCATTGCGCTTATTTCGCATGACAGCGACGGTTTCAATCGCTGGCAGGCGGCGCAGACCTATGCCGCCCGCCTGCTCCTACGCTCGGTCGAACGCATCCGCGCCGGAAAGGTGCCGGATCGGAATAAGGAGTTTGTCGCCGCGATCGCCACCGTCATTGAGACAAGCGCGGATCCGGCTTTCACCGCGCAGGCAATTACCCTGCCGGGCGAGGCCGACATCGCCCGCGAAATCGGCGAGGATGTCGATCCGGACGCGATCCATCTCGCCCGCGAAGCTCTGCGCAAGGAGGTCGGACAACAGGCCAAGCAAATCTTGCGCGCGACCTACGCGCGGCTGGCCCCAGACGGACCTTATTCACCGGACGCCCTTGCCGCGGGGCGGCGGGCTTTGCGCAATGCCGCGCTCGATCTTTTCGCCGCCGGTGATAAGATCGAAGGCGTGCTTCTCGCCAGGCGTCAGCTCGAAGACGCCACCACCATGACGGACGAGATCGCCGCGCTCGGCGTGCTCGCGCATATCCCTGGAGAAGAACGCGAAACCGCGCTCGAGGCCTTCTACCACGCCCATGCAGGCGAACCGCTCGTCATCGACAAATGGTTTGCCCTGCAGGCGACGATCCCCGAAAGAGGCACGCTCGACCGGGTGAAAACCCTCATGAAACACAAGGCGTTCTCGTTTAGCAACCCGAACCGGATTCGCTCGCTCGTCGGCTCCTTCGCCGCCATGAATCCGACCCAGTTCAACGCGGAAGACGGCAGCGGCTATGAGTTCGTCGTGAAAATTGTCCTCGACCTCGACGCTAAGAACCCGCAGGTCGCGGCGCGCCTTCTTTCGGCCTTCAAGAGCTGGCGGACGATGGAACCCAAACGGCGAGCCCTCGCCAAGGCGGCGCTGCGCCACGTCGCCGCCGCGGCCGGACTCTCTCCCGATGTCAAGGACATCGCCGAACGCTCGCTCGCTTGACCATCGCCGCCACAAAGCTTGAGGATCCTCCATGACCGAGCCGCTTTGGACCGCCGTTGATCGCTATATCACGGACATGCTCGTGCCCTCCGACGCAGCATTGGATGGGGCGCTGGAGGCGAGCAGCGCGGCCGGCCTTCCGGCCATCCAAGTTACGCCAAACCAAGGCAAGCTCCTGCACCTCTTGGCCCGCCTTCAAGGCGCGCGGAGAATCCTGGAGATTGGCACGCTCGGCGGCTACAGCACCATCTGGCTCGCCAGGGCGCTGCCCGAAGATGGCCACCTGATCACGCTCGAGGCCGACCCGAGACATGCGGACATCGCGCGGGCGAATATTTCGCGCGCGGGCTTGGATGCCATGGTGGATCTGCGGGTTGGCCGCGCACTCGACACGCTACCCCGTATCGCCGCCGAGGGCGGCGGCGCTTTCGATCTCACCTTCATCGACGCCGACAAGCAAAGCATCCCCGAGTATTTCAGGTTCGCCCGTAAACTATCTTCGCGGGGAAGTCTCATCATCATCGATAACATTGTACGCGACGGCAGGGTAATCGATGCCGGAAGCCACGATCCCGATATCCAGGGGATACGCAGGTTCAATCAACTGCTCGCCGCCGAGCCCGGCGTCTGTGCCACGGCGATCCAAACTGTCGGAGCCAAGGGCCACGATGGTTTCGCGATCGTGCTGGTAACCGTTTAGCTCACGGCCCTGGCTTGGCTTGGGTTGCCATCCTTCTGTCCGGCGGCCCGTGGCGGCCATCTTCTGCATGGCGATCAAATTTGCATTCATTTTTAATTAATCTCTGGACAAAACAAAAAAGTGAGACTCTGATGAAATCGATTCGGAGAGATGCGGCACATCGCTCCGGTCGGTTTCGAGGGGGCCTGACATGGCGCGCGCAGATTCTGCGCATGCTCCCGTTCGAGCGGGGGCACCGCGGGGACTTGCCTGTACGGCGACGCAGCCCGCCGCTCTACGCTTGGCCCGGGGTGAGATTTGGGTACGGCGCGCGGTCCCCGCCACGGTGGCGCTCTTTGCCGGCGCGTTTATCGCGATCACATTGGGTATGACGCGCGAGGCGTATGATCGCGCCGTAACGGATGCCTTCGCCGACATCGAGTTGACCGCCGGCGTCGTAACCGGCAACCTCAACGGCGGGTTTAGGGATTCGCTCAGAACCGATCCGGCGGCGGCTCTTGCGCGGGCGGCGCCTTCCCGCGCCTTGGCGCGCGGGCAGCAGCTGGTCGTAACCGGCGCCGTCGGCGACATAGTCGCGGCCGCTCCCGCGCTCTCCGGCGCCAATGCCACGCTCACCGATTATTTGGGGCCCTCGCAACCATTGACGATTTTCGCGGAAAAAGCCGGCGTCCTGCGTATCAACCTGGCGGACGGCGCGGATGCCTTGGCGGCCGTGCGCACGCTCGATCCGCCGTTCGGCCAAGTCGCCATCGTTCATCCCATGGTGGCGGTCCTCGCCGAATGGCAAGCGGCGGCGTTTCGCGCCACCATCCTTTCGATCTGCACGGTCCTTGTGCTGATTGCCCTGGCGACCGCCTATTTCTGGCAGGCGTCGCGCGCCCGCGAGGCCAATCAATTGTGCGAGAGGATGCAGCACCGAGTCGACACCGCGCTTGGCCGGGGACGCTGCGGCCTCTGGGATTGGGATCTCGCGCGCGGGCGCATCTACTGGTCGGATTCGATGTACGAGATGCTTGGCATGACGCCGGCCGGCCAATTCATGTCCTTTGGCGACATCAATGCGCTGGTTCATCCGCAGGATGGCGCCCTCGCGACGATGGCCGAGCTGCTGACCGGTTCGCAAGCCGATTCGATCGATCACGCCTTCCGGATGCAGACCGTAAACGGCGAGTGGATCTGGGTGCGTGCGCGGGCCGAGCTCGTGCGGGAGCGGGCGGGCGAACCCCCGCACCTCGTCGGCATCGCCGTCGACATCACCGAACAAAAGGACCTCGCTGAGCGCACCGCCACGGCCGACATCCGCCTTCGCGACGCGATCGAGACCGTGTCGGAAGCTTTCGTCCTGTGGGACGCCGGCAACCGGCTCGTCATGTGCAATTCCAAATTCCAGAAATTCCATCATCTGGCGAGCGGCGCGATCCTCGCCGGAACGCCCTATGCGCGGGTGATGGGGGAAGGAACTCCTCCCGTGATCCAGACTCAAATCGCGCTTGGCGAGCGGCCGCTTGCCGGGGCGCGCACCTACGAGGCGCGTCTTGGCGATGGCCGCTGGCTGCAAATCAACGAAAGGCGCACCAAGGACGGCGGCTATGTTTCGGTCGGCACCGACATCACCGCCCTCAAGCGCCACGAGGAACAATTGATGGACTCGGAACGCCGCCTCTTGGCGACCGTCGCCGACTTGCGCAAATCCCGCCAAACCTTGGAATTGCAGGCGAAGCAGCTCGCCGATCTCGCGGATAAATATTTGGAGCAGAAGGCCGAGGCCGAGACCGCGAACCGGGCCAAATCCGAATTTCTCGCCAATATGAGTCACGAACTGCGAACGCCGCTCAACGCCATCATCGGCTTTGCCGAGCTGATGCACCAAGAAACTTTCGGCGCCTTGGGATCGCCGAAATATGCCGGTTATTGCAGCGACATAAGGCAAAGCGGCCAATATCTGCTCGGCGTAATCTCGGATGTCCTCGACATGTCGCGCCTCGAATCCGGCCGGGTCCGGCTTCAGAAGACCGATTTCGAGATCGATGCCGCGGTCGGTGCGGCGGTTGCGGCGGTTCAAACCATCGCCACCGAAAAGGAAATCAGCCTTCTCGCCGAAACCTTGCCGGACACCTATATCCATGCCGACCGCGCCGCGATTGAAAAAATTCTTACGATTCTTTTGCGCAACGCGGTTAAATTTACCCCGAATTGCGGCCGCGTCAACGTCCGCTCGCGGATGGTTCAGGGCGCTCTAAATATCTATGTCGAAGATACCGGAATGGGCATTCCACCAGCGCCTCTGGCAAGGCTTGGCCGGCCGTTCGAACAATTGGATGGAACGCTCGACAACGGCATGAAGGGTTCGGGCCTTGGCCTCGCGATCGCGCGTTCGCTCGTCGATTTGCATGGCGGCTCGATACGCATCCGGTCATCGGTTGGCAATGGAACGATCGTCCTCGTCCATTTGCCCGAGTCTCGCGACGTGCCGCGCCAAAAGCTGCGTTTGGCGGCAGGCGCCTTACGCCGGCCCGCGCAACCGCAATTGCGTGTCTCAGCGGGGTGACAAAACATTATCGAAAACACGGCGCACCTCGGCACGCATGTCGCGAAGGCAGCTTTCGAGCCCGCCGATGCCCGGCTGTCCGGCGACTTTCGCAAGGCGCCGCTTGACCGCTTCGTTTGCCGCGCGCGGATCGGTGCCCGGGTCCAAGGTCAAGCGCAGGATTTGCGTTACATCCGAATAGAGGCGGTACGCGTTCACCAAAACACGCGCGCGCTCCGCGCCGAGCAGTCCGCGCGCCGCCGCGGTCTCGATCACGGCCAAGGTCGAAACGCAAATGAGGCTTGGCTCGGCATAGGCGTGGTGCAGCAAAAGATATTGGGCCAAGAATTCGATGTCGATCAGCCCGCCCGCGGCAAGCTTCAGATCCCAGGGGTCGCCGTCTCCCTTGGCTTGCGCGATGAGGCGCCGCATTTCATAAACATCTTGGTGCAGCGCGCCGCCGCGCTGCCGCCTGAGCACGGCGCGGATCGTATCGCTGACTTGTGCTCCAAGTTGAACATTGCCTGCGACCGGTCTCGCGCGGGTCAATGCCATATGCTCCCAGGTTTCCGCCTCCTTGGTTTGATAATCGACGAAACTGGTAAATTGGGTCGCGAGCGGTCCCCTGCCGCCGGAAGGGCGTAACCGCATATCGACTTCATACAGCCGGCCGCGCCGCGTCGCGACAGTCAGGGCGGAGATCAGACGCTGCGCTAAGCGGGTGTAATATTGCACCGCGTGGAGAGAGCGGGAACCATTGGACTCCGGCCGCGAAGGATCAAAATCATAGATGAGCATAAGATCGAGATCCGAGGCCGCGGTCATTTCGCGCGAGCCAAACTTGCCAAGCGCCAAAACGATCGACCTGCCTCCCGGCACCCGCCCATGCTCGCCCGCGAAGACGTGCTCGACATGAACGAGGCAAGTCTCGACGACGCTCGCCGCCAGCGCCGAATAGGCGAGTGCCGCCGCGGATGGCTCGATCGTTGCGGACCACAACCGCAGGCCGATGGGAAAGAGTTCCTCCTTCGCGAAATCGCGCAGCGCATCGAGGAATTCCTCGGTCTCGAGTTTATGTTGCAGGATTTGTCCGGCGCGTTGCCTGAACGCATTTTCATCGAGGGGCGCCTTGAGGACTTCCGGATCGATAGCGGCGTCGAGCACATGCGGACGGCCTATGACGGTGCGCGCGAGGCTTGGCGCGCCGCCAAGAATTTCGCCGAACAGTTCGCAGATTGGCGGATTGGATTTTAGAACCGAAAAAAGTTCGGCTGCCGCGGGCATGCCGGCCAGTGCGGAATCGAACGCAGCGAGCGCGGCATCGGGGTCGCCTGAGCGCGCGAACGCCTGTAAAAGCAACGGCACCAATTCGGTAAGGACTTCCCGCGCGCGAGGGGTGCGCACGGCGAGACGGCGGCCGAAATGCCAGCCGCGGATCGTCTCGGCGGCCAGCGACGCTTTCTTTAAGCCCAGCCGCAACAATGTTTGAAGAGTTTCCGGATCGTCGCCAGCCCCGGTGAAAACGAGACTACCTGCCGACGCATCGAGCCTCGGCGAATGTTCAAACAGCCGCCCATAATGATGCGAGACGAGCCGCAGGCGATGCGTGACTTCGCCGCAAAAGCGGCTTGTCCGCGGGTAGCCGCAAAATCTGGCGAAGCGCTCGAGGACATCTCGATCTTGTGGCAAACGCTGCGTTTGCTCATCGGCGACCATCTGCAACCGGTGTTCAATTTCGCGCAGGAAGAGATAGGACGCGCGCAAGTCCGCGACCGCCTCGCGCGTGACCCAGCCTTCCCTGCCGAGTTCATCCAGCATGTCGAGGGTGCGCGCCCCCCGCAGGCGAGGCCTCTTGCCGCCGAAGATCAATTGCTGGGTCTGCACGAAAAATTCGATTTCGCGAATGCCGCCGCGTCCCAGTTTCACGTCGTGACCGGCGACCGCGATCTCGGCATGTCCCCGGACCGCGTGGATCTGGCGCTTCATGGCGGCAATGTCCGCGATCGCGGCATAATCAAAATACTTTCGCCAAATGAAAGGCATGAGTTTGGTGAGAAAAGTCTCCCCGAGCGCCTTGTCGCCGGCGGCCGGCCGCGCCTTGATCAAGGCCGCGCGCTCCCAGTTCTGGCCAAGGCTCTCGTAATAGGAATAGGCGGCGGGCAGCGCGATCGCCACCGCCGTCGAACCGGGATCGGGACGCAACCGCAAATCGACGCGCAGGACATAACCATCCCCGGTCCGCTCCTGGAGCAGCCGGACGAGCCCCTTCGTGATGCGCCCAAAGAGCGTCGCGGGCTCCACTTCTCCGGCGATCGCACCACACTTGGGATCGAAGAAGACCACGATATCGACATCGCTCGAATAATTGAGTTCGCGCGCGCCGAGCTTGCCAAGCGCCAGGATGACGAGACCGCAGCCCTGCTCCGGGTTCGCGCCATCGGAAAGCCGCAACCGACCCGTGCGAGCGGCGTCGCGCAACAGAAAGCGCAGCGCCCCCGATATGAAGACATCGGCGGCACGCGACAGCGCCTCGGTCGCCGCGATCACATCGAAAACGCCGCCGAGATCGGCGAGCGCGACGAGAAGGGCGGTCTCCTGCTTCGCAAGCCGCAACGCGCGCATGATCGCCGCCTCGCTGGAGGCCTGGCCGCAGGCTTCGTCGAGAGCGGCAAGGCACGTCTCAAGGCAGGCCGTGGGGGAAGTCTCGAGACATCGCTTGAGCCGGGAGGCGTTCGCCGTCGCGAGCTGCCAGAGAAATGGCGAATGATCGGCAAGCGCCAGAAGCAGGGCGCGCACGCCGGGCTCATTGGCGAGGCTTTGCAATTCCGCGCCGCCGGGCATTGCCAGAAAGTCGGCGAGGCGGGATCCGGCGTGGCGCGCATCGTAAAGGTGCGGCGCGGCGCGCAGGCGACGCCAAAGCGGAAGGTCCGTGTTGTCTTCTGGAGGAACATCGCTCATGCCGCCTTGTCCGGTTGCGGCAGGGCAAGCGGCGCCCGTGGGTCGCGGCGGACAGGAGCCGCCGGAAGCCGGATCACGACGCGAAGGCCTGGCTCATTATCCTCGATCCGCAAGCTTCCATTGTGGAGGCGTGCCACCGCCGCGGCGAGCGAAAGGCCGAGGCCGGAGCCAGGCCGCGAGCGCGCGTTTTCGAGCCGGACGAATCGATCGAGCACGCGCAGGCGATCGTTCTCAGCGATGCCCGGACCGCGATCCGCGACGACAAACTCGACATTGCCGCCACGCCGCCGCGCCGAGAGTTCGACGGTGCCTTTGGGAGCTTGCGCGGGCGCTCGATCCGGGCCGAGCCCCACCGCCTCCGGGGTCCCGTATTTCAACGCATTGTCGACGAGATTGGCGACGGCCTGACCGGCAAGCTCCCGGCTTCCATGCAGATAGAGCCCCGGCTCGGCGGAAATTGCAAGCACGATGCCGCGTTCCTCCGCGACCGGCTCGTAGAGCTCGCCGACGTCTCGCGCCACGGACGCGGCGTCGAAATCACTCATGCCTTCGCGGCCGGCGCCTGCTTGCGCGCGGGCGATGCTTAACAGCGCGTCGAAGATTTGGATCAGCCGCTCCGATTCGTCGAGCGCCTTTTCGAGCGCGCCGCGATAATCCTCCGGGCTTTTGGCGCTGCGTAACGCTAGTTCCACGCCGCCGCGGAGACGGGTCAAGGGGGTCTTGAGATCGTGCGCGATGTTGTCGGAAACCTCTTTCAATCCCGCCATCAAGATAGCGATCCGCTCCAGCATGGCGTTGAAATTTTGCACGAGCCGGTCGAGTTCGTCGCCGGTCCCGGTCAGCTGCAACCGGCCGGAGAGATCGCCGGCGACGATTGCCTGGGCATTGGCGTTGATTGCATCGACGCGATTGAGAACGCGCCTTGCAACCCAGAGGCCGCCAAGCGTTCCGATCACCACGAGCCAAACGAGCGAAGTGAGCAGTGCTTCGCCGAGAATTTGGCGCAACCCTTCGCCTTCTGCGAGGTCGTGCCCGACGAGCAGGTGAAACCCGCCCGCCAAGACAAAATTGCGGGCGAGCGCCCGGTGTTTTCCGCCCGGATCGCCCGGCGGCTGGTACGCCGTCTCGACAAGGCCAGGACGGGTCAGAATATCCGGCGGTAGGCGCGCGATATTGCCGGCGATCGGTTCCCCCGCCACGGTGGTGACGAGGTAGAGACCGGCGCCGGGCCGGCGAGTCCGCTTTTGGATGATGTTGACAAGGCGGCGCATGCCGCCTTGCGCATATTGCTCGGAAAGTCCGGTAATATCAGTGTCGATGGTCTGCGCGATCTGCTCGTCGATCAGGTGCTCCATGTTCCAGCCGACAGCGCCGAGGACAAGCCCGGCGCCGATCGCGGAAATCGCCAAATAGGCGAGCGATATCTTGAACACCGTGGTGCGAAAGAGCTTACCTAGAGCCATCGCGTATCATGTATCCGGCACCGCGTATCGTCTGGAGGAGCGGAGGGTCGAAGCCTTTGTCGATCTTGGCGCGCAGTCGCGAAATATGAACGTCAATGACATTGGTTTGCGGATCGAAATGATAGTCCCATACGTTTTCAAGCAGCATCGTCCGGGTGACCACTTGGCCGGCATATTTCATCAAATATTCGAGCAAGCGGAATTCACGCGGCTGCAACTGAATTTCCTTGCCGTCGCGGGTAAGCTTGTGGGCAAGACGGTCAAGTTCTAGGCCGTTCACCCGAAAGACAGTTTCCTCGCCCAGGCCCGGCCGGTTTCGCCGGGCGAGCACCTCGACCCGCGCCAGAAGCTCTGAAAATGCGTAAGGCTTGGCGAGATAATCGTCACCGCCCGCGCGCAGCCCCTTGACGCGATCGTCGACCTGTCCAAGCGCCGACAGGATAAGGACGGGTGTCAGGATTTTCTGCGCGCGGAGGTTGCCGATGAGCGAGAGGCCGTCAAGTTTCGGGAGCATGCGATCGACAATCAAAACATCGTAGGTTTCATCGCGGGCACGGGCGTAGCCGTCAAGGCCGTCGCCGACATAATCGGCGACATGACCGGCCTCGCGAAATGCCTTGACCATGTAATTGGCGGCTTCGGAATCGTCTTCGACGATAAGGATGCGCATGAGCGACATATAGCTCATCCCTGTGCAAAGCAGCAGGCCGGAAGTTGCCTTCCGGCCTGTCGCCTCCTGGAGCCGGCGCCGCAACGGGGGGGGCGCGGTACCGGCCCATAAAGCCTCGGGGACGTGAGGCTCAGGAAGCCGGTTTGACCGCGATCGCGACGAAATGGGTGCCTTCGCTACCCTTGACCCGCAAAAGGACGGCCTTGCGATTGTCCTTTTTGGCCTCGGCCAGCACCGCGCTGATGTCCGCCGGCTGGTTGACCGCATGGCCGCCCGCTTCGAGAATGACGTCGCCGATCTGCAAGCCCTTCTGCGCGGCCACGCCATCGGGATCGATGTCGGATATGACCACGCCGTGGCTTCCCGCTCCTTCGACGCTTGAGGCAGGGGCGAGCATGAGCCCGAGGCCGCTAAACTTATTGTCCTGGCTCATGTCCGTATTGACACGCGCTTCCTTGTCGTCCGGCAGAGAGCCGAGCTTTACCGACGCGGTTTTCTCCGATCCATCGTGCCAATAGATCAAATCGGTCTTTTTCCCCGGGCCGAGGGCCGCCACCTTGCGCGCGAGGTCGCGCGGACCGTCGATTCGGCCACCGTCGATGCCGAGGATCACGTCGCCCGATTTAATTCCGGCCGCGCTTGCGGGAGAATTCGGCTGAGTCTCCGCGACGAGAGCGCCATTGGCGGATTTCAGGCCGAGACTGTCGGCCACTTCCTGGGTCACCGGCTGAATCTGGACGCCAATCCAACCCCGCGCGACCACGCCTTTGTCTTTCAGCGCCGCGATGACGTTTTGCGCGGTGTCGGCGGGAATGGCAAAACCAATGCCGACGCTTCCGCCCGAAGGCGAGAAAATCGCCGTATTGACGCCGACCACTTGACCTTGGGTATTGAACGTGGGACCGCCCGAATTGCCCCGGTTGACCGGCGCATCGACTTGCAGGAAGTCATCGTAGGGCCCGGCGCCAATGTCACGCCCGCGTGCCGAAATAATGCCCGCCGTAACCGTTCCGCCCAATCCGAAGGGATTGCCGACCGCGATCACCCAGTCGCCCACCCGTGGCGCGGCGGTGGCGAAGTCCACATGCTGGTAGGGACCGCCCTGCTTGATCTTCAAGAGAGCGAGATCGGTTTTCTTGTCGGTTCCGACGATGGTTGCCGGCACGGTTTTGCTGTCGTCCAAGGTAACGGCGACCTCGGTAGCGTTCTCGACAACGTGGTGGTTCGTGACAACATAGCCATCGGCGGAAATAATGAACCCCGAGCCTTGAGCTTGAGTGAGGTGCGGCTTGAGGTGATGATCGTGCTGCGTTCCTTCCTCGCCGAAATGCTTAAAGAAGCGCTCGAGTGGATCGCCCGGCGCGATATGCGGTATTTCGACCTCGTCGGTGGAATCGTCGGTCACGGTGGTCTTCACCTTGACGGACACGACCGCGCCGCGCACGTGGTCGACCACGTCGGCGAATGAGACCGGAGAAACGACGGGCGACGCTTGGGTCTGAAGCGCGGCGGCCTGCGCCTGACCGAAACCGCCATCGTTCATGCAAGCCAAGGCTACGGCGGCGGCAGTCGCAAGCAGCGCGGCACGGATCTCATGGCGCCCGGGCATGAACGGTGGCGAACGTAGGGCATCGGGCCGGGGCGAGTGGACATTAGCCATTGACTACTCCATTGCAAAATTAACGACGGCGCACCGTCTTCGGCGATCAACATGGGGACGCCCAGCTTACATCGCCATTTCGGTCGCATGAAAATTTTGTAAGGCTGGCTCATGCTCGCCGCGCGGGTCGGCGAACTGAAAATGGCGCGAACCGACTCGAAAGCAAGAGGTAACGATCACGGAACGGACGCCGGCGCCAATCGCTGTGCCGGAGCCCTGCCGTGCGCTGTCCTTATCGGACAAGAGATCGAACAATAGGATGAAGGGAAGTGTAACGCGGCTCCATGGCGCAGGTCCTAACCACGCCTACCGCAAAATGATACAGAACATTAGCTGAAATCTCACATTCTACACTAACGACTTATGAAATTTCCAAGCTTGGTAACGGTAATCAATCGTGATATAAGGTTAATACTTTCTTAATAGGAAAGCGCCCTTTACTCGCTCCAAAATGTTCTACGAGCTTCAGCGCTAAAGGGTCAACTACGACGCACGTGTCGTCATTGCGCTGTCAACTTGCGCCTTTAATGCGATCAAAGATGCGATGCGTCCTTGCACGCGAGGTGCCTCGTTTAGCAGCTGCGACGGTTTCCACCGCAAGGGCCGCGCCAAGCGCCAACGGAGGAGAAAATGAACGAGAGAGAACTCGAATGCCGCGATAAGGCAATTTACCCCACTTCGGAACGAAAAAGTGACTTCAGACGCATCGCTTGCTACGCCCTGCTCGGGACGGCAGCGGCATTTATCACTGTCCCGGAAATGGCAAGAGCCCAAGGCGATTTTTTCAAGCTCAACAATCCCGGCGATCCCGCCTTCAATCAGCTGCTCGGCATTAGGGTCCAGACTCATTAAACCCACCATACGAGAGCGGCGACGATGCAGACAGAGGCCAGGAAGTTACGCGCCAGCCTGTCGTAGCGCGTGGCGATACGCCTGAAGTCTTTCAATCGGCCGAAGGCG
>Ga0185299_10004938_pt1 | contig 15565 bp, 15 predicted proteins | sample PaiPotPPA55metaG_FD_128002 | JGI IMG/M metagenome (GOLD analysis project Ga0185299, IMG submission 128002) | Iron sulfur acid spring bacterial and archeal communities from Banff, Canada, to study Microbial Dark Matter (Phase II) - Paint Pots PPA... ...
ATCAAAAATAGTTATCGAGCGTTGGTCCAGGCAGGAAACCAGAAAGTTCTAATGCGGCCGAGGGCATGAACACCAAGCCGCTGCAACTCGACGTGAACGAGCAGATCGAGTGCGCGCACACGCTCGCGTCCAAGTTTTATACCGACCCCGCGATTCTCAACATTGAAAAGACGCGCATTTTTTTGCGCACCTGGCAGCTGGTCGGCACGCTCAGCCATCCATGCGGCGAAGTGGACGGCGTAAAACGCACCATTGCCGATCCAGAAAGTTTTTTTACTGCAGATGTTGCCGGCGAGCCGGTTATCGTGGTGCGCGACAAGCAGGCTGTCTTGCGGGCCTTCAGCAATGTGTGCCGCCACCGTGCGGGGCCCATCGCGTTAGGCAGCGGATGCAAAAATGTGTTGCGCTGCCAATATCACGGTTGGACGTACACGCTCGATGGCCGTTTGATTGGAACGCCCGATGTTGACGGCGTGGAATTCTTCGACTGCAGCACTATGGGCATGGTGCCGCTGCGCGTGGAGGTCTGGGAACAATTTATCTTCGTGAATTTCGATGCGCATGCGGAGCCGCTGGCTTCGTATTTGGGGAAAATCCCTGAGCAGGTTCATGGATTTAAATTTGAAGGACTGCAATTCGCGGAACGACGCGACTACGTCCTCAACTGCAACTGGAAGGTGTATGTCGACAATTACCTTGAGGGCTATCACATTCCTATCGCGCACCCGGGATTGATGCGCGAGATTGATTACGCGAACTATCGCACCGACACATACCGCTATTACTCGCAGCAATTCGCTCCCATCCGCGCGATGAAAGCGGAAGATAACGGCGAGCGATTCTACGCGGCGGGCAGCGGGGTACAGCAGGCGGCATATTTCTGGATCTTCCCAAATTTGATGCTCAACATGTATCCGGACAATGTTTCGACCAACCTGATCGTGCCGATTTCACACGACAAGACGCTGACGATCTTTGAATGGTTTTTCCACGACGTGGCCGATAGCGCGGTGCAGGAACGCGTCCAGCGCACTATTGCTTTCAGTGACCAGGTGCAGCAGGAAGATATCGGGCTTTGCGAAAATGTGCAGCGCGGTCTGCGTTCCGCCACTTATGATCGCGGGCGCTACTCGGTGAAGCGTGAAAATGGCGTACACCATTTCCACATGCTGCTTGGCGAGTCCCTCGGGCGTACCTAGTCCCGGTCAAGCTTTCTCGTCCGCATACAAGAACAAACTGCTGTTTATATACCTTTCTACGGATGCGCGGGAGCGGGCGTGGGCGCCGGCTTAGCGGGTGCTGGAGTTTGAGCGCCGGGATTTTTCGGGTAATCGAAATTGACCTTGGGAACCTGGCGCGCGCCGGGTTCGGTCTTGAAGTACGCATCGTTACGCGGAAATCCGGCCATGCTGGCGATCAGGTTGTTCGGGAACAGCGAAATGTACGTGTTGTAGTCCTGCAGGACCTGATTGTAATTGCGGCGCTCGATGGCGATGCGATTTTCGGTGCCCGCCAATTCATCCTGCAAGCGCATGAAATTTTCATTGGATTTGAGCTGCGGATAGTTCTCCACGATCACCAGCAAGCGCCCGAGCGCGGAGTCCAGCTGCCCGTTGGCGGCGATTTTTTCCGCCGGAGTGCCGGCGCTGAGCAAAGCGGAGCGCGCTCGCGCGATCTCCCCGTAAACGACTTGCTCCTGGACGGCATAACCTTTAACGGTCTCGACCAAATTAGGAATTAAATCGGCGCGCCGCTGCAGCACCACATCCACCTGCGACCATGCGGCGTTAACCGCTTCGCGCTTGATGGCCATCTGGTTGCGACGCGCGACGAAGGAACTGCCCAGCACTAAAGCAAGAATCAGAACGATAACCAAAATCACGATTCCTATTTTCATATGTTCCTCGATTGCCTCAAATTCATGACCTGAAATTCAAGAATGAGCCTGCCTGGTCCGTTGCCACTGCTCCTTTGGCAAATGCTGGTCCAACGCGCGAATCACTGATTCGACAGCGGCGAGATATGCTCCGTAAGCCTGCGCGATTTCCACGTGCGCATCGGTATGCTCTCGCAAACGCAGAATAGTTTCAAATGCGGCAGCGTTCGAGTGCGTCAGCGAGGTGGCGCGGTTAATGATATCGCGTGGCTGCGCCGGTGGCTCTTCTCCGAAGGCGATGATGACGTGGCGCAGCAAGGTGAGCACCGAAGAAAAAGATTTGCGCAAAATGGGCGTCAATTCCCGCGCATCGCCCGGTGAGCGAAAATACGCGTTGCGCAACTTTAACAGTACCGTTCGCAATTCATGTTCGACCTGCACGCGATGCAGATTGTCAGGCAGCTTAAGGCTGGCGATGGGATCGCTGCCGAATAATACACGGCGGCTGTCCTGCATGTCGCGCAGCTCGATGGAAAAAACATCCGCTGATTGCTGCAACTCTTCGGCGGTAAAAAATAACGGGGCCGGCTCTTTTTGATCCACGCCCCACCAGCGAACCACCGGCGCCACGCGGCTCAACTCTTCAACAGCGAGCGAACCGAGTACGCAGAGCACGTTCAAATCAGAATGATCGGGATGGTAGCCGCCCCGGGCGGCTGAGCCGTACAGGATCACTGATTGCAGATTCGCTGATGAGGCTTCCTTCAAGCGATTCACCAGCTCGTTTAATTTCGTATCCGTCGAGAGCATGCTCTTGTCACTCCTTCGCTGCGCCAAAATCAACTGGCGCGCTCACCAACTCCCGGAGGCTCCACCGCCACCGCTGCTGCCACCTCCGAATCCGCCAAATCCTCCGCCGCCGGAACCGCCGCCACCCCAGCCGCTCCCACCAAATCCGCCTCCGCCCCAGCCGCCGCCTCGTGCGCCGCCACCCCACCCGCCCAAAAGTGGCCAGATCCACCAACCACTACCGCCGCCTCGCCCGCCGCCTGATGCTCGACTTATGAACCAAATGAACAGGAAGATTACGATGATCAGCCAGAAGGGATTTCCGCCCCGGGAACGATCATCGCGGCGTTGCACTTGGCGCACCGGCGGCTGACCGCTGAGCGTTAGTCCACGATCATCGGCAATATATTTTGCCAGTTGCCACGCGGCGGTTTCGATCGCGCTGCTGAAGTCGCCGCGACGTAGAAACGGAACCATGGCGCGGCCGGCGTCCCCGGCGCGCGCATCATTGATTACTGGCTCCAGGCCGTAGCCTACTTCGATCCGGTATTTGCGCTCGTCGGGGGAAACCAGCAAAAGGACGCCGCGATTGTCGTGCTTACTCCCGACGCCCAGTTGCTTATAAAGGTCCACCGCATAATTCTCGACGCTTTGCCCTTCGAGCGAATGCACCGTAACAATGGCCATCTGCGCGCCGGTTTTTTGCTCCAGCTCGGTAGCCAGGGCTTCCAGTCGAGCCTTGGTTTCCAGCTGAATCGCGCCGGCAAGATCTGTGACGTAGCCGGTTGGGTGAATTTTCTTGATGTCTTCAGCGGCCGCTGCATAGGCAAATGCGAACACGAGGCAAAACAGTGTGAGGAGTTTTATGGCGTAGGCGCGTTTCATGGCGGGGTCAGCGAGCCACTGAACTATATGTTGGGGTGTTACGGGTGTAAAGCGGCAGTCCCTAACCGCGCAGTGGGGGCCTAGTCACACTGGTCGCGTCAGTGAGTGGAACGAGGTAAATGCTTCGAGCTAAGTACGCGGGGATGTTGACAGGAGCCGTCCTGGACGTTCACATCGGCCCAGCCTTGACACCTCCGTTCTGTTGGATACCCTATCTGCCTTGTTTTGCAAAAAGGTCATATTTTTTTGGAGAACAAAGTACGGTGGAAAAAAGCCGGCAAAGAGAATAGAGTGCTAGCGAGTCGCTTACAACAAACAACTAACTGGTGAACAAAACGGTCTCGGCGCGCGGAGAGGCTAACTTTAAAGTCTAGATAATCAACGATGCTGATAAATGCGAATGTGATCACAAATCCGACGAGGACTGCAGCCAAAGTCAAAGGGCTCGTGATCATGCCTTAGTATACTATGTAATTACGTAGCTTACAATGAATAACTTCACAATCGGCGATTGTGCTTGCGCCCGTATATAAATTCCTCAAAAAAGTGCCCGTATTTTTTCAGGAAATTAACCAATCTGAGACCACCCTGGAAAGTGTCTCTTTTTGCACAGTTTTGCCCAGCGCCTGAATGCTAGTTTTCATTTGTAGCCCCCTAGCCTCTCCATTTGGGTCACACGCACGTCGGTACAAAGAAAAGACTATGAGAATCCTGCTTTATAACCCCGACAACGGAGTTACGCGCAACTTTATGCCGCACCTCTGGATGTTCCTGTTGCAGGCACTTACTCCGCCGGGGCATGAAGTGGTGCTGATTGACGGCAATGCTCAACCAATGGATGAAGAGGCCATTGCGAAATTCGTGATTGAAGAAAAGATCGGTCTGGTGGGCATCGGGGCCATGACGCGCATGATCGCCAAGGCCTACCGCATGGCTGACGCGATTCGCGCCGTCGGCGTGCCGGTGGTTATGGGTGGGCCGCACGTTACGGAAATGGCCGACGAGGCGCTCGGCAGAGCCGGCGGGCCGCGCCACGCCGACGCCGTGGCCCTCGGCGAAGCCGACGAAACCTGGCCCAGAATTGTTGAGGATGCTGCGCGTGGCGCGCTCAAAGATGTCTACGCTCCGGTCGATGCTTTTGGCCAGGAACATAAGCCATCCCTGCAAACGTACCCGCCAATCCCGTGGGACGCCATCGACCTGAAACAATTCAACATCGTTCCAAAGTTTTTCAAATCCATGCTGCAAAAAATTGGCGCCGGCTGGGGAACGTTCCGCATCATCCCGGTGGAGTCCGGGCGCGGGTGTCCTTATGGGTGCGAATTTTGCACGGTAACAGGATTTTTTGGCGACTCGATCCGCTTTCGCACCAATGAGAGCGTGGTGAATGAGCTGTTGCTTTTGAAAGCACGCGCAAAAAAAGAGCGCGGCCAGATCGCGGTGTTTTTCATCGACGATAATTTTGCCATCAACATCAAGCGCACCAAGTCGCTGCTGCGCGACATTATTGCCGCCGAAGCGCAGGTGCATTGGGTGGCGCAAATCAGCGCCAACCTGCTGCGCGATGAGGAGCTGGTCGACCTGATTGCCGCCGCGGGTGGCAAGTGGATCTTCATCGGGATGGAGTCCATCGATCCTGCCAACCTGAAAGACGTTAATAAAGGCTTCAACAAGCCTGGCGAATATGCGGCCGTGCTGCAGCGGCTTGCAGACCGCAACGTGTTCGCGATTACTTCATTTATTTTCGGAATGGACAATGATACGACCGGGGTGGCCGAACGAACCTTGCAGCAGATTCGTACCTGGCCCCCGGGATTGCCTATCTTTGGTTTGCTCACGCCGCTGCCGGCGACGCCGCTGTATAAGAGGTTGGAGGCCGCAGGTAGGCTGACCCGGCCGAAGCATTGGCAAGAATTCATACCATTTGCCATGGCCCATACGCCGCTGAAGATGACCATTGACGAAGCGCACGCTGAGGTGAGATACGGCTGGTCGAAATCGTATAGCCCGGAGGCCATTGCCAAAGCGCTGGCGGCGGTGGCGCACAAGCCCCTGGGGTACCGCGTAAATATCCTGATCTCGCGGCTTTGTTTCCGCGGGATTTATTTTCCACAGCTTGGGCGGTTCGCGTGGGTCAGAACCATCGCTGAGAACCGGCGAGCCATCTTTAGCTTGATAAGAGAAGGTTTCGGCGCCAGGCGCGCCGCACGTTCAGGCTCATTGCGCCTGTCATCCACGGCGCCGCGCTAATCGCGCCGCACGACCGCAGCAGCCACAACTTATTCCTCGGTGGCCACCACCTCGTAGATTTCTACGACACCGCACGCGGATCATGCCTACTTTTTAGGATTTGCGGGCGCATCTACAGGATGGACCTGATTTCAAGGGTTGAGTGGCAGGGCGGATACTCTCACCCATGCCAACCAAAAAAACAGTCCTCACGAAAGAAACGAAGATCGCCAAGAGCAAGGGCGGCGAAACGCACCAACAAGCCGCGACGGATGTCGTCCTAACCACAAATCAGGGCTTGCCCGTTTCGGACAACCAGAATTCGCTGAAGGGGGGCGGCCGCGGGCCGACGCTCCTCGAAGATTTTATTTTGCGTGAAAAAATCACGCATTTTGACCACGAACGTATTCCGGAGCGCATCGTGCACGCACGAGGTTCGGGTGCGCACGGATACTTTCAGCCGTATAAATCCATGAAGCATGTGACCAGCGCAGGTTTCCTTTCGGATCCAAAAACAAAGACGCCAGTCTTCGTGCGCTTCTCGACAGTCGCCGGAGGCGCTGGCTCGGTGGACCTGCCGCGCGACGTACGCGGGTTTGCGGTTAAGTTTTACACGCAAGAAGGCAATTTCGACCTGGTTGGAAACAACATCCCAGTTTTTTTATTCAGGATGCCATTAAATTTCCGGACTTGATTCATTCCGTGAAGATGGAAGCGGACCGCGGTTACCCGCAAGCAGGTTCGGCGCATGACACGTTCTGGGATTTCGTTTCGCTGATGCCCGAGTCGCTGCACATGATCATGTGGGCTATGTCGGATCGCGCGATTCCGCGATCGTTCCGCATGATGGAAGGATTTGGCGTAAATACGTTTCGCCTGGTGAATTCGGCGGGCATGTCCAAGTTTGTGAAATTCCATTGGCGGCCGGTCCTAGGCACTGCGGCGGTGCTGTGGGATGAAGCCGTCAAGACCAGCGGCGCCGATCCTGACTACCATCGCCGAGATTTATTCGAGGCGATCGCGAGCGGGAATTTCCCGGAGTTTGAATTCGGACTTCAGATTCTCGACGACAAAACCGCGGACAAGCTGCCATTTGACGTTCTGGATGCCACGAAATTAATACCGGAAGAACTCGTGCCCGTAGAGATCGTAGGCAAGATGGTGCTGGATAGAAACCCTGACAATTTTTTTGCGGAAACGGAACAGGTGGCGTTCTGCCCCAGCCACGTGGTGCCGGGAATCGATTTCAGCGAAGACCCTTTATTGCAAGGACGCTTATTTTCGTATCTGGATACGCGGCTGAGCCGCTTGGGCTCTCCGAATTTTCATCAGCTTCCGATCAACGCGCCGAAGTGTCCGTTCGCCAATATGCAGCGTGATGGTCACATGCAAATGATGGTGCACAAAATATCGCGCCGAAGATCGGCGGAGTGATGGATTCGGCGGGGAAAAAAATCATGGCGGAGATGGCGCTCTCTGGCTCTCCGTCGATCATGTTTGACGCGGTGGCGGTGCTTGCGGGCCTGCCGGTGACAAATCGTTGAGCGCGGAGCCGGATGCCGTCAGCTTTTTGATGGACGCCGACCGGCACCTAAAAGCGATCGCGCTGGCTGGCGTTGCGAATCTGGCGAAGAAAACGCATGTCGAAGGCGTTGAACTTCGAAATGTCGCCGTTGCCGCGAAGGTCCGTCACGCCGACATTGATGCGGCGCGAAACGGCAAAGTCTGGGAGCGCGATACCGCGTAACGCGGACTGGCAGCCGCGATTTATTCTTGACACTAGTGAAATGCGGCGGCCAGCAGATCGACCATCAGGCGAATCGCCGTTTGCGCGGTACGCCCGCTCGGATCGCGATACGGATTCACTTCTACGATGTCGAGCCCTACCAATTTTCCTTTGGTGGGAATCTGCTTCATGAGTTCGTCAATCTCCTGAAAATTCAAGCCGCCCGGCTCGAGCGTGCCGGTTCCCGGCGCCAACGTGGGATCCATGGAGTCCACGTCGAAGGTCACGTAGATATTTTCGCTTTGCGGAATTTGTTCGATGGCAGCGCTAATTCCACGGCGATGGATTTCTTCTGACGTGACCACCTTGGTAGGAATTGCCTTGGCGTTGCCCGCGGCTTCCTGATCGTTAGCGATCCCGCGCATGCCAATCTGCGTGATGTGCTTGACGGTGGGCAGCTTTGCGACGCGCAGCACCCAAGAGGCATGGTCGAGATTTCCCTTTGCGCCCGTCCAGGTATCCAGATGCGCGTCGATGTGCACGACCGTAAGCGAAATGTCGTAAGCGCGAATGATTGGGAAGGTGATGCTGTGATCTCCGCCTAAAACAATAGGGAAAGTTTTCTTCGAGAGAATTTTCTTTACTGCTTCGGTGATTTTCGCGTCGGTCTCAACGGGGACGGTGGGATAAATCACCACATCGCCAACGTCCACCCATTGCTTGTCCTTCAAGACGGTGCGGTCGCCGTCGATGTAATAGAAACCTTCGGTTAAATCGTGCGCGTATTCCTGGGAATTTTCGCGCAGGTCGCGTGGACCGTAGCGCTCGCCGGGCTGACCCCAGGTGCCTTCATCAAAAGGCACGCCCAGCACCGCGAAATCGGCTTTCAGATGGTCCAGGTCGGCATCGTATCGCGCACTTAGAAATGTCCGGACGCCGACGAAAGTCGGCACGGTCTGAGAGAGTGCGCTGCGCGGAACACCTAACGTCAAAGCAAGAAACAATCCAGCAACGATCAACCTGTTCATCGTATTTCCTTTAAGAGATTTTAATTGCCGGATGCCACCTACGAACGTTGGCGCCTCGCTTCAGCTTACTGTAGTCCGCCATGCTCGCAATACTTCGGCGACCGTCCAGGCTTGCGCGATGCTTCCGCGAGGCGTGAAGGGCGGCTCGCCATCGAAAATTTCGCCGAGCGTGCCCAGACCGTACGAATGAATTTGTTTGCCTAGCGGCTCAAGAAAACTCATGGCCGCAGCGCGATCCGTGTAAACACGCAGATGCGCCAGCACAAATGGGCCGAGTAGCCAACCCCACACGGTGCCTTGATGATACGCGCCGTCACGCTCCTGACTATTGCCGCCGTAATGTCCTTGGTAGCCCGGTTCGTTTTGCGCGAGGCTGCGCAGTCCGTACGAAGTAAGAAGCCGCCGGGCACAAACATCGACTATCGCTTTTTGCTGTTCCGTCGGAAGCGGGCTCTGCGGCAAAGAGACAGCAAAAATCTGGTTTGGCCGAAGCGTGGCGTCATTTCCGATTCCCGGCGCGTCGATAACGTCGTAACAGTATCCGGCGGAAGCGTTCCAGAACTTGGCGAAGCTTTGTTTCACGCGCTCCGCTAATTTTGCGAATGGCTCGGCAGATTGTTTCGCCGCCGGCGCGAGACCAGCCATGGTTTCCAGAGCATTAAACCACAGAGCATTAATCTCCACAGGCTTTCCGATTCGTGGCGTCACTACCCAGTCGCCCACTTTGGCATCCATCCACGTAAGCTGAACACCGCTCTCGCCTGCGTAAAGCAGCCCATCGGCCTGGTCAACGTGGATTTGATAGCGCGTGCCAGCCACGTGAGCATCGATCATTTGTGCCATCACCGGAAAAAGCTTGGCCACCGTTTCTGCATCTTGCGTGGCTGCAAAATATTGCCGTACCGCTTCGAAGAACCACAGCGCGGCGTCCACGGTGTTGTACTCGGGGAGGCCGCCCGCGTCGGGAAAATTATTCGGCAGCATGCCGCCGTCGACATACCGCGCGAAAGACAAGAGGATTTGTTTTGCAATGTCGGGACGACCGGTCGCCAGCGTCAGTCCAGGGAGCGTGATCATGGTGTCGCGCCCCCAATCGCCAAACCAGTGATAGCCGGCGATGATGGATTTCCCATCCGAATCTCCAGGAGCATCGGGCATGTCACGCTTCACGACAAATTGGTCCGCGGCGAGAATGAGTTGCCGAATCCAAGCGGGTGCAGCAGATGCGGCCGGCGCATCCGCGGAAGACCACTGTGCGAGCAGGTCCGATTCGCGTTTGGCGTTCTGTGTGCGAGCTGCGTCGTCATCGAGGGGTGCGCTCGCATTTGTAGAAAAAACGATGGTCACACATTGGTTCAGTTGCAGCGTGGCGCGAAAGACCGCAGCCAAAAGGTAATCTTCGCGGTCATCGAGACCACGATATTTTTCGAGTGGCAGAAAATAATCGCGGCTCCAGTCATGCCGTGGTTCAACCTTGGCGTCGCTCAGCAGATAAAATGGAACTGCACCTTCAAATGCGGTGATCTGCAAGCCGTTCTTCAATGCGTCAATTTTCATGTGCCAATCGCCCGCGTGAGTATTGGCATGAAAATCGCGGTAGTTGATGAAAGTTCGCAGCTCCAGTTCCATGGATTGGATACCGCGTAACATGGTGTACTGCACGTACGTGGTGTTCTCGCCATCACGCATCCAAATGCGTTTCTCCAGCAGCGCATCGCCAATGCCAAATCGCCAAACCGGGGTAGTTCCATCCAGCCGGAAACTTTCGATGTGCACATAGCCCTGGGGCTCAATAGCACCGCTGGCCCAGCGATTCGTTCCCAGCGCGTAATCGCGCGCATGGTAATGGGCCGTTTCGTCGAGCTTAGCCACTAGTTGCATGCGGCCAGCGGGCGGGTGCTGAGCAGCTACCAGCAGGCCATGATAGCGGCGCGTAAGATTGCCACTCACGGTGCCCGAAGCGAATCCGCCAAGGCCGTTAGTGACGAGCCACTCGCGTTGTTCCGCGACATCGAGCACTCCGCAGATTTCCCGGCCGAATTCCACTTCCGCATTCTGTGTAGGGCTTTTCTTAACGGACGCACGCCGCGAAATCGCTCGCGGCTTTTTCGTTGCCATCGCTGATTGCCTCCTATGAGTTCGCGGTTGCCGAGCGCTCGCGGCTAAGTCAAAGAATCGTATTTGATTCTAGTGCGATGCAAAAGTTTCAACTGCAGCCAAACTTTTGATGTTGCGATTTGAGGAGATGGAGCACGCAGACAATTTTTCTAGTTTAGAAGTATTGGTTCCGGGGGTTTTCGAAAACGGCGAAGTATTAGGTTGCAAATCGCGATGGGTACCATGAACCCAGCCCCGAGCAGCAGTCGCAATGCCGATTTCCGCTCACCATTGCGCCAGCAATCGCGGTACGCAAACGCCAAGGCCCGGCCCCCCAGGAAGGCATACCGGTTCCAACTTGGTTTGCCAAATTCACCGTGCCGATCTAAACGAATGAGTCGAAGTATGCCGTCAGCGGTCGTCTGGACATTCCTGCTGGTATTTTCTCCGTGCACGCGGTAGGCCGAGGTGTAAGGTTTTTTTATGACCACAAATGGACTGTAGTCCCCTACTCGAAGCTGAATATAGGTGTCATCGGCGTGAAACGTCTGCGGCGTACTATCGCGCCGTCCACCACCCACGGCATCGAAAACTGATTTTCGTACGATGTTGCTGTTAGAACTGAGGGACATGGTCTTGGAGACATAGTTTCTGAATTTAAAAATTTCTATGGTGTCTGGGAAAGGAAACCGCGGGAGTGGCTCGCCGTCTTGAAAAAAAAATATGTTGCCCAAGAGCAGTGGCGGGGAATCAGTGGCGCGGATAACTTTATCAAAAGTTTCCAGCGCGAACGGTAGAAACAAGTCGTCGCTATCGAGATAAACGAGATATTCACCCTGGGCTAAAGGGGCCGCAGTATTACGAGCGATCTCGGGTCCCTGATTGCGTTGTTGAATGAGTTTGAGTTTGCTTCCGTAGGATTTGAGTATCTCAACGGACCTGTCCGTCGACCCGTCATCAATAACCAGCAACTCGAAATCGCGAAAAGTCTGGTTTAAAACGGAATCAACGGCCTGCCTCACGTAATTTTCCCGGTTGTAAACAGGCAGCAAAACACTAAAGCGGACGCTCATCAAGTCCAGTATAGCTATCGGTGTCTGCTGTCCGCCAGCGGGCCGAAGAGAAGTCGCGTTCGACCGGGCGCGATTTTCGTATAGAAAACCCGCCTGAAACCTCAGTACCTGAATATGTGGCGTGACGGGACACCGCCAACACCCGATAGTTCATCCAGGCGAGGCGCATTGACAAAAGCCAAGCCCTCAATCGGTTCGCGGTATGGCGCACAAAATCTGCGCCCTTTTGGATTAAAGCTCGCATCCAAAGAGGAGCAGGTAGCCGGGAGGTAATCATGAGCAATCCACTAGGCACTTATTTAAACGACCATTTGGCTGGCGCGGCTCACGCAATCGACCTCGTCGAATTTATGCGTGACAGGTATGAGGGAGAAGAAATTGGGCAGTTTGCCGCGTGGTTATTGACGGATATCGAATCGGACCGGGAAGTATTGCGCGAACTCACTGAGCGGACGGATGCCGGCGTCAGCCAAGTGAAGGAACTGGCAGGATGGCTGGGCGAAAAAGTCAGCCGGTTGAAATTGCGGCATGACGCCAACGATGGTTTGGGCTTGTTCGAAGCACTCGAATTTCTAGAGGTTGGAATTCACGGAAAACTGGAACTGTGGCGCGCCTTGGCGGTGGTGGCGCCCACAAATCCGCGGCTCAGCGGAGTAGATTTTGAACATCTTGCGAACCGCGCCGAAAAGCAACGCGCCGAGGTCGAAAGGAAACGTTTGCAGGTCGCACAGTTTGTCTTTGGCGCGGATGAGTGGCGGCAGAGTGTTGGCGCTCGAGACGTTTTCCAGCGCAGGCTGAAGGCTGGGAACCACGCGCCCTTAGCCATGGGGCTGGCGGTCACTGTCGTAGCAGCTTTTGCGCTCGGGCCAGACCTCGTGCGTTACATGAAAATACGCGCGATGTGAATGCTATTGATGATGGCAGTGTTCCTGCTCCTACTGGTGACATCGTCAAGAATCCGAATCAAAAGTCATTGGACCTAAATATCGATGTGTCGGTCATACAGCTTCTATTTAGTCTGCTTCGCAGGCCATCAACAAAATAAGAAGTTTTCATTTATTAGGGAAAGTGGCGCGCCCGGGGAGGCTCGAACTCCCGACCCTCTGCTTAGAAGCCGTTCGAACTACTTTGCCAAATCTTGCCAGAGGAGTGGCTAATCGAACGAAATCAGCAAGTTGGGGCAACTTTTCGCAACCTGCTTTCTCCTTCATTTGTTGTCGTTTGCCGCCTTTTTGCCGCCGTTTTCCGCACTTTGCGTTACATTTTCGTGACAGATGCAGCCACCTCCAGAGGATCGGTTGAACTGGATTGTTTCCGGTTCGCTGATTCCCCAGGGTAGTGTCCCGGAACCTGTAGAAAAGTGAATAGCGCATTTTGCCTGTGAAGTCATGAAATTCTTTTTTTTAAGCAGCAGCTTTTTCTTTTCCTCCGATGTCGCGGTAGCCATTGATGCGGTGCAGCTTCATCTGTCCGCTGATCCAGAGACCAAAGAACACACGCAGCACGGCGCCTTCGTTGGGCAGCGCGGCCTGCGTTTTCACTCTCCGCCGAAACTCCAGTTGCATCCGCTCGATGGCGTTGGTGGTGCGCAACGACCGCCACTGGCTTTCCGGAAACCGATAGAACGTCAGCAGGTTCCCTCCCGCTTCCTCTAGCGATGCCGCCACCCCCGGACACGTTTTCTTCCACTTCAGCAAAAACCCTTCCCGCGTTTTCTCTGCGGCCGCAAGGGTCTCGGCGTACACCATGCGGTGATACTCTTCGCGCACCGCTTCGTGCGTGTGTTTCGGTGCTTTCGCCAGCAAATTGCGCAGCTTGTGCACGGTGCAGCGCTGATGCAACAGGCCGGGCCACAGCCGATCCAGCGCCGCCGCCAACCCCGCGTTGCCGTCGCTGATCACCAGCCGAGGACGACCCATCTTCCTCGCCGCCAGATCGTCGAGCAACAACTGCCAGCCGTCGGCCGATTCCGCCCCCGTAGTCATCAGACTCAGCAGCACTTTCTCGCCGTTCTTCCGCACCCCCAGCGCCACCAGCACCGGCAGCGAAACCACTCTCCCGCCACTGCGCACCTTCGGATAAATCGCATCCAGGTACAGATACACGATCTGCTCTTGCACCAGGTCCCGCTGCTGCCAGCTGCGGTAGCTTTCTTCCAGCCGCAGCACCAGCCGCGACACCGCACTCTTACTCAGCGCCGCGCCCGTCAGCAGCGGCTCCAATGCTCCGCGAATCCTTCGCGTGTTCGACCCCGACAGATATACTCCCAGCACGCTCTGCTCGACCTCCCGGCTACTCCTCCGGTATCGCGGCACCAGCTGACTCTGCCACTCGCGCTCGCCGCCATCGGCCTCCACCAGCCGCGCCCGCGGCACGTCCAGCTGCACGGTGCCCGTGCGCAAGGTCAGCCTCCGTGGCTTCGATCCATGCCGGTAACCGGCCCGCTCCGTCACCCGCTGGCTGCGCGGCGCACCCAGCGCGGCTTCCACTTCTTCCTGCAACACCATCTCGATGATCTCCCTCACTCGCTCTCGAATCGCTGCCTCCAACCCCTCTCGCAGAGAACCCTCTTGGCCCACTTCCATTGCAGTGCTAGTCTTCGCCATGGCGTATTCCTCCTGTGCCCTGAACCTCTCGCAGAGATTCCGGGGCTTTCTCCTTCACTGACTTCTCAGGAGAATACGCCTTCTACTTTTCTACAGGAATCGGGACAGAACCGTGAATCGTACCGCCCAATGACCGTCATATCAGACCACTGGTGAACACGGTACGCTCATCGACGAAACATAGTTTATTGCCGAAGGGGTCCGCGCAATAAAAACTGCGTTCTCCCCACGGTTGCGTCTCGATTGGCCGAAGTATGGACCCATTCGGTCGTCCGCTCACACGCTTATAACATGCGTCGAGATCATCAACCGCGAAGTACACATGGTCCGGATTCGGCTTGGCGTCCCAGGGATCGCCATCGGACCGCGGATCAAAGCATGCAAGAATGGCGCTGCCGCACCCAAAGTAATGCCGTCCGGGAGAGATCCTCTTTCCTGGCTGCTCAAGGACAGCAGAGTAAAAGGTTGCGGCGTCTTCAATGTTCGATACGGGGATGATGACGCGGAATAGTCGAGTCGAGCCCATTTTTGCCTCCGGTCACAACAATGTATGTTTGTTAGAATGCTTTGGCAATTAGGCACTTTAAAGTACCTACGGTTAGGAATTCCTGGCATGAACAAACAGGATGCAAGTTATATCGAACGCGGCCAGTGTCCCGTCTACACGGCGATTCGCGTGATCGAGGGTCGATGGAAACCAATGATCTTTCGCCGTCTTGGCGAAGGAGCACGTGGATTTGGCGAACTCCGGCGAATGATGCCTGGTGTGACGGTCAAGGTGCTGCGTGAGCACCTGCGCCAACTCGAAGCCGACGGTGTCGTTGCACGGTCCGTGCGCCAGAAACCAAACCTTCGCGTGCAATATCAGCTCACGCCGCACGGTCGTACACTCGGCCCTGTATTCGAAACATTATGGACATGGGGTACGCGCCATCTCGTCCGCTTGAAAAAATAACCTTGGACTCACCGGACAAATCACTGTGAAACGATAAGCATCCGCAGAACATTCGGAATCATGTCCGGGTGACGGGCTAACCGGAGTGCGACCTGTAAAGCTGCTGAAAATGATTGTCTGGTTGTGACCTGAAGCTACTTGAATGATTGTCGGAAGGAGGATCAGACCGTTCGTCCCATCGAACGTACCCTACGAGGCAGAGCGGGGAGGTAACGAACTGTTCTGGGACCCTCGGACAATGTACCCACACTCGTAAGAGTGGCACCGAAACCGTGAGGCAACGGTGCATCTGCTAGCATCG
>Ga0185299_10004939_pt1 | contig 15563 bp, 10 predicted proteins | sample PaiPotPPA55metaG_FD_128002 | JGI IMG/M metagenome (GOLD analysis project Ga0185299, IMG submission 128002) | Iron sulfur acid spring bacterial and archeal communities from Banff, Canada, to study Microbial Dark Matter (Phase II) - Paint Pots PPA... ...
CCAGGATCTGGACGATCTGTGATTCGGAGAAGCGGCCCTTACGCATGGTGGATCTCCTTGTCTGCCCTTTAGGCGGAAATCCACAATTATCTTTGGCTCCCTAAACGGGGCCGACGCCAATCTCGTAGTTAAAACCGCGTTATTTTGAGCAGCCTTTAGCTTAGCTGTAAATCCTCTTAAAAACTTAGATAATCTAGTCTTTCAAAGGCTAACGAGTTAAATCTTTGACTTACTTGGTTCGCGTCAGTTCTTCTTAGCGTCTGTATCTTTGCTGTCCTAATCCGACGGATCGACAATCCTAACTGCAAACCCGAATGGAACGCGTCGGCCCAAATTCACATCGCCCTAGACATAAGAAGTAGCTCATCTAACGGACCACTCTCGTCAATTTGAAGCGTCTTTGTGTAAGTAAAAATTACGGCGCGCCGGAGTTTGAGAAACAGGGGCCACCGTTTGGCAACCTCAAGCAGCATTTCCGCGAACTTTTGCGCGACGTCGCGCGGCTCGTTATGGTGCGCCACCAACAATCGTACGCACGCCGTAATGACATCGGCGCAGGTTTGTTCCTTGCCGCCAATGTGATCCAAGTCGGGTGCAGCTGTAAGAGCGCCCAACTTGTCAGCTAGACTCAAGACTTTTTGCCACAGCATGTCCTCGAAGTCTTTATCGACAAGGGAAGATAGGCCAAAAACACTTAGAACTGCTCGCAGCGCGTTCTTGTCTGATGGAATCCATTCGAACAAATCTATCTTATTCGCTACTTGCCTTAAACGATCTAAGTCGTTTGCTGACGCTACATCGAGCACGCTTTCCAAAGCAATCCACGGCGCTAGCTCCCGCCAGTCCTGTTCTAGCAGTTGAAGATACATGTGCAAAAGTTGTATACGATGTTCATCGGAGTAGGTTGCACGTATATCTCTTGATAGGCTAAGCAGTGCGGGCCTAAAATCGTCCCCGAGAAACGAACCGAGAACATTCGGCTCTTTACGAATAGGCTTCAAATCAGGTCGTGGCAGTTGGAAACCATCTGTTCCCTTGATGAAGAAATCAATCCACGCACTCGCCTCTTTGTGGCTGCCTTCAGAGTACTTCGGTCCCAACGCGTAGGCAAATCCACGGGTCAGCAGGTTGGCGACCGTTTCCCCTCGCGCATCAATCACATCAAGAACATTCGCGCCAGGATGGGGAACCAGGGAAGTCAAGCCAATCTCCGATTCCAGCCATTGCTGTAGGTCATTGAAATCAACCGCACGCCGTTCAAGAAGTCTGGAAGTAGTGGACCCTAATATCCAGGCCGCCAGTGAAATCCGAGTCGCGTTCCAATGTTGAACTCCATGCGTTATGTTAATCAACCTCATAGTAAACCACTTGACCAGCGTAAGAAAGGTTCGGCATTGGGCGCTTTTCGGCAAGGCATTGAATCGAGAGTCGATGGTCTCTCTTATTAGAGAACTGTTTTCGACTCTGCTGATGTATGCCAGATGGTACAAATGAATGACATCCAGAGGCGTATTAGCTTTTTCTAATAACCACTCGAGAGTTTGCCCCTGTTTTGTTACGGAGGACGAGGTCCATTTCTTGATGACCGAGTTGGGTATCTGAAGAGGCAGGCACATGTACCGAAGAAGACTCTCCTGAAGTCCAACATCGGCAACTAAGTTGAAGCTGGTCACCGGCTCCTGGGATCTGTCGACCGAATCCACCGTTGATAACCTCAGATACTGAAGCACAATTTCGGGCTCCTTAGGTATGAGTCGCTCCAGTGGAACCACGCCGGATGGTCGTAACGCATTATCGATGGTGGCAATGTGAAAACTCAAGGTTTTTGAGCGGGCTTCATTGAGCTCCGCCATAAATTCCGCCGCTGTCGGCGCAGCGCTGATTGTATAAACTCTTGCTTCAAAATCGGCCGAGGGCAAATCGATCCATTCTGGATGGCTCTTCAAAAGTTGCCGGCGACTTTCGCTGGATGAGTTGAGGACAGAGATCGCGGGGTCAAGTAGCTTGGTTTCCCCTAGAGGTGCAATGAGTCGTAGGCCGTCTGAATCTGATGCAACTCGCACATCGATTCCAGAATGGACTGTCTTGATGTGGGCATCTGCGCCGGTCGCAAGGACGTTCGACACCGTACTCCAGAAGGACTGAGCTTCGAATCCGAATCCCCCTATCTCAACAATTCGGAACCACTCCACACCAAGAACATCTCTTATCAGCGGTTCGCTTCCTAGCCGCTCTTGGAGAGCATAAGGCAACGCTTTGTACAGGCGTCTTAGAAGCACTTTTGTGGGTTTGTCGTCCGTTCCAGTTCGCTCTAAGAAGTTTGCAAACAATGTGCAAAGATTTCTGGCCGTCGCCTCGAGAACAGACGGATCGACAACGACTCGGTGTTGAAACAACCGGGTGGTTAAATAATCAACAAAGGCTCCTGCTGCGTGCTGGTCGATTGCCAGCTCGAGAGCACGTGCGAGCAACCAGCTAAAAGCGATGGCAACGAGCTCCGCTCGCCCGCGTTCGGGGCCGAATACTCTCGATAGCTGAACGTCGGGCAAATCGTCCGAATAGAGGGCCTCAAAGATCCAATCTGAAATCGCCGCTTTTTTTTCGATCGCAAGGGTTGAATCTCGCCAGGGGTTCAAAAGTAATTCGATCACATCGCGCGATAGTGCCGAAAGATAAGAGACTTCTCCTAAAGGAAAGCTCCCCGGCGCCTGGTTAGGGCGAATAAGAGTATCGCGCCGTAGATAAGTCCTTGCGACATAGCGACGAATTGCTCTGAGCGAGTCCGTCTCAACGATCTCCCCATGCTCATTAGTTAACGCTTTTTTCAGGGTCAACGACGTTTCGGTTGTATCAATAGGTAAATAGTATACTTGAGCGGCTATCATGCGGCCGATGGCCTCATGAAATTGCTTTTCTTCTAAAACTCCGGCCCTCGTTAGTTCTTCGAGCATCTCGTAGGTCCCCACAATAGGCACCTTGTGCTCCGTAGTCATGAAGCTAGTGACAAACCGATCGTCGCACACGATCGCATCATTCTCGCCGCGTACATAGTTCATTAGAGCAAGAAGTGGCCGCGCCGTTACGCCAACCGAGTCGTCATCTACAGCTGCGGAGGGAAGACTGCCGAGCTGATCACCCAAAACGGTCTGCAGAAATTCAATTAAACGGTCAAGCCAGTCAGCTCTTTCAAGCTGAATAGTGTCAGCATCGGCTGTGTTGCGAATACGATTCGCCTCGTCGTTGGTGACGAACGTCATTACCCGCTCTGAGAGACCCGCGAGGAGGTTCTCGCCTTCTAGGAGTGCCGCGACGCCCTCTTCTAACACCAGCTCCGAAGGAAGCGGGCCAATATCTCCCGAGGTGTCAGTCGGTAATCCAAGGCGTTTAATCAGCACTTTCGGGTTTTCGGTTACGAGACCGACCTTGTGCATCGAACGAATAAGCCAATTAACATCAAAGCTCTTGCGTTTGTCGCTGACCGAGCTGGCCGCCGTGTCGAGTCTCCGAAGTGTTATGGATGTTAATTCATGTAGCGACTTGTTTGGCGTCTTTAGCTCGTTGGCGTTAAGTCGCTGTATAAGTCTTCTGTTTCTTTCGAGGGCGGTTGGCTGCGCGGGAGATGATCGCGCCCTCAAATAGCGAAGAAGATTTAAGACATCTACTGATATTGATGTTCTTACTCGTTCAACCACGGCCTCGAGTAACCCGAAGTGTCGCAACATCAGAACGGCACTAACATCGAGGTTCCAGCAGCGTTTCTCGCTTTGAACAACAGCGTGCGGCGGGGAAAAAGCGCGACCGCCGTGACGTACGAAAAGTCGTCCAATCGCACTCCCCCGTACCCCGAATCTGAAAGCTGCATCAAATAGATCGGCTATAGAAATATTTGTAGTATCGCAAAGAATATGGATGGGTACCTGCCCGTGTTCATATGCCTCAAATGCCGTCTTCTGACTTAGCTGCCATTTTCTGATGTTGTCGATGGCATCATGTTCGGAAAGCGCAGTTATGCCCGCTCGGTTCTCTTGGCCCAACTGAATCATTCGTGTCGTAAGAGTTTCAATGGCAGGGTCAGCATCTAACCGGAGTCGATAGCCTAAAGCCAAGGCCGCACCTACGGCTTCATCTGAGACGGCATTGGCAGCGAGTCGCCATAAACGAACAGAGAGATCGCGAGAGCGCCACGCAAGCGCCTCGGCAATTAACAGAAGGTCTTCCGATAAAATATCGCGCGCAACGAGCGCCCGTTGTCCAATTTTTCTCAGTGATTCCTCGTCGCCCAGCGTCGCGTATACCTGCGCAAGTATGGACAAGTACCTCGGCTCCGTTGTTTGGGCGTGCAAGATTTCATATTCCTTGGCCGCGTCGTGCAGTCGCCCGAGTCGGTGTAAAGTTTGTGCATACGCTCTCGCTATGGGAATCGGTATCTTTATCGAACCAAATGCCGTACGATTACTCTCAAGGGCATCTACAAAATCTTCTAACTTGCCATCATTGAACAAGCCTTGTAGTCCTAAGGTTATTGCCTCAATGCTGCCAAGTCCAACGAGTTCACTTGAGAGTGCTGACAAGCGATTCCAGCTCTTTGCCCTTGCTAACGTGCTGGCCAAGTCTATCAAGTTCGTTACCGTTCGCTCATTGTCGTAGCGAGCTTGAATAAAGTTGACGGCCTCGGTCCAATCACCACTTCGCTCCGCCTCGAGAAGCACTGATAAGCGCTCACCAGCAGGACTATTCGGGTCGAGAGGGCTCTTTGGAGGTTGTACGCCGTCGCCGCCTTCGTCGGATCGAAATTCATCGGCCGCCTCGGCGCGCAATGTAATCCAAAGCGACTCAAGGCCGCTTGCTACAAAAAGCGGACGATGAGCGTCGAGGAGCCTGGCAGCGTCAGACGGTCGCTTTGCCTCAATCAGAAGGCTCGCTAGGATCCTAATCTGGTGAACGTCTGCAACACCTTCGGCAACCCTGGCCTCCAGTGAAGCAACCACAACCCCGCGATCAAGATTTAACCCCCAAACTACAGCCCAGCCTATTGCTCCGACGTTTGTCGGGTCAACTTCCAGCAGTTTGTTTAGCAACGCCTGCGCATCTTCGCGTCGCGAAGGATCACAGATCAAACTTGCTAATCGCCATATCTCGAGATTCTGAATGCTCGCCCTTGGTCGTTCAGCTGCCAATAAGCCACGAGCAAGTACTTCAGATGTGCGCAGGTGGTTGACAGAATCGGGGTCAGATCTTACGTATGCCGCTGGAATAGGCGGCGGCTCAGCTTCAATAATCGTCGGTGAACCAGGGACGAGCGCGCAATTAAAGTGAGCCATCATTGCTGCGAGTTTGATTCCCTCATTACTGGGCTCAAGGCGCTGACCTTCGTCTATTGCTTTAAGCGCTTCTAGTGGGCGGCCCGCTGTAAGGTGTGCGAGCGCGCGAATTCGCTCTGATTCGACGTCATTTGGAATTGTTTCATCACCTAGCAGGTCAAGAGCATCTTGGGCCTTGCCTAGCGCAACTAACAACAGCGCTCTTTGTTGCAATAGTGCAGGCGATGTTTCATCGCCTATCAATTTCAGGGCGGCTTCTGGTCCGTTTCTAAGATGTTCGAGTGCCACAGTGACGCGAAAGACGCGATCCTTTTCTCCGCCTATGCTCCGGGCTTCATTGAGAAAGCTCTCTGCGCTATCTAAATCGTAAGCGGTTGCAATTGCCAGCTTTGCTTGTACGAGAGCCACCTTAGTTTGGTCATCCTGACCCAAGAGGTTCCATCTCGCGGGCTCTCTTAGTTTAGCCACCAATGTGGCAGCTAGCCCATGATTACCGCTTCGCAACGCGAGTTCGGCCGCGCTCACATCTTCGAGAGCATCTTCAACGATAAGGCCGCCCATGATTTCGATCTGACCAGCAAGAGCGCGATCGATACTTACACCGACGTATCCGGTTGCTACCACGGTAGCCGTCTGAGACCGGAGCGAAGCTGCTGGGGGGCCTCCCAATCGATCAGTAAACCACGTGCCCTGTCTCTCCAAGTTGCGCAACGCCGAGCCTTGTGTTAGCCGACCTGAAGTTTTGTTTGCTTGGGACGCTAAATCTATCAGACACTTGAATGCCGCGCGGACACCATTGTCATCTAGATCCTCATACCGAGACCTCAATCGCGTGAGAGCGACATGCTCATCTGGATCGGTAGGTTGGCCTACTCGTAGTTGCAACGCCCGAAGTGATCGAGTAAATTGCAACAGCTCATCGATGTTAGGTTCTCGGCCAATGCAGCGTTTTATCGTCGCTCGCAGATCGTCGAAACAAGCCGACACATCCTCGTTTACGTATCGCGGTGTTTGCAACTTTTTTTGAAAACTAGTGGGGTCATCTTCCATCTGCGCTACGCCGATAATAGTCTGAAGCGGTTCGATATTAGCACGCGTCACGAAGCCGTATAGCGCTGGCCGAGTCGACAGATTCTGAAAAATGCTCCAGCAACCAGCTACGATCTCCCGATATTTTTCGTTTCCAGGTTTAAGCTCCAAATCCAAAGTTATTTGCGTTGCCAATGTCTCAATTTTGTCGCCGTAGCTAATCTCTATGATCAGATCATCAAGTGGCCAATCGTCGATGGCTTGTTGAAAAGAAACGCGTGTAACCCGACCATTACCTGAGAGACTGGTTGGCGGTGCACCCGTCATAAGATCACCCAAGTATATTGCGCCAACTCTATCCTGATAGACAATGCCAGCACCGCCAGTCGCTATCGGGCTCGCAAGCCTTTTGCGCACGAGGACCTTGGGTATTGATTCCTCCACAGGGTCTCTTAGTGACGAGGATGCTTTCGCGGCGCCGTCTTTGTCTGGCGTTGGATCTGGAAATGCACCGGAGGTCGGCGCTCGACGTCGGCGGCTCATTGAGGAGCCGTTTCGGAATCGCTAACTGTGCTCGTGAGGCTTCCCCCAAGAACTGCGTAACCCCAAAAAGACCGGGGTACCTGAATCAATGTTTGATCCTCAAATACGATCTCGCTACAAACTCATTAACGCGACCTCGCCGTAGGCGCGCGCAGTGAACTCATCCTCTAAGCAGCATCCATCGAACTCGCAGACTTTAGCGCATTTGTGAGTACCACCGCCAATTTATTTCGATCTTCAGACTTGGCTAACGCGAATGAGAGTTCGACATGATACGCAGCGAAGATTGCGAACTGGCAGGAATCCAGTAGCTCTCCGTTCGGATGGGGGCGAAGACTGTCTAACTCTCCTGTCACAGAGGCACTCTCGGGATCAAGTTTCGAAGCTGCAATCAAGTCCATCAAAGTACCGTGAACGACTTGAGAGGGCAGAATCCAATTAAGATTCCAACGATTCACAGCCTCGTTTAGGTAGAATTTAACCGATGGCTGGCTCGCTGCTGTTAAGAAGCGTTCATCGTTCATGAGGCGCTCTCGCATCGTTGTGAAGTTTGCATCGCCATCATAATCTATAACTGATTCGGCTAGTTTCATTTGCTCCTGGTCAAGAAAATGCTCGGCCTCATACTTCAGCTTCTTGATGAATTTGATATGCTGCTTCGGAAAAGATTTTACCGCTTCTTCCGCCTCCTCTCGCCGAGTGGCGTAGTATAGTAACTTCGTGTAAAACTCATAACTTGCTCGGTCTAGGTATTGCGCCTCACGATTGAAGCCATGTGCCCTCAGCATGATGCCCCCAGAAAAACTTCCCCAAATCCGTGCTCCATAGTAGAGAACAAATATCTTCCAGGCTTCCCCAGGCAGCCTAATTAGGCTACTGCTTGCGGCTTCTAGAGTAGAGTTGAGGTTGCTAGACACGGCGCTCGCGAGTTCTATGTTCTCCGTAAACAGTCGATTGTCGCCTGGCAAGAGTCGCGCAACGTCCGATCGGCTCAGCCTAGTCACAACAGTCCTCTCGAGCCAAGCAGATGCGTTTTGGAGCCCGCCTTAAGGATTTCGTTGTGACGAGCAATGGGTCTCATTCGAACTCTTCGCTCAACTCTTCCTTGCGACTCACTTGAATTAGCGATTCGACGAGACTATCATACGCGTCAATGTCAAAAGTATGTGCTGGCTTGATCAAACGCTGATAGACTCGGTAGAAGACAACACAGAGCTGCGCCATTTCAAGTAGCATCAGGTTTGGGATCTTTACGTCGGCCTCCGCGTTCCCCACGATCTCCCCAGAGGAGGACTGCTCCAAAATCGAGGCTAGACCTAATGCTGTTTGGTGCCAGTGCTGCGAACTCTGGCGATAATAGTATGCGTAGCTGTGTATGGCTTGAGAGTCCACCGCCTTGAGCATGCTCTTCACGGTCTTAGGACGCCGCGCCGTCGCGATTTGCGGATTCCTGATCGCTTCGCGCTGGTAGAACTCCCGCGCCGCTTTGAGATCAGCTTCGGGAGTGTCCGACAACTCACTTAGGATGGCCAATTGTTCCCTGCTTAGACAATCAAGCTGGAAGCGAGCCTCCTCACAATCTAGCTCGAAGTACAATGCCTTTGCAGCAGACTCGAAAAGCTGACGGTGAAACACCAACGCCTGACGGCCAAGCCTGCGTAAGTACAAACAAACGGCCGCCTCAACTGCGTCGCGCGCAATAATGGCAAGATAAAGAAGCCAGTACTGTTGAGCCGCGAGTGACGGATCATCAGAGATCTTGACAGGCCCGGATAGCAGTTTCTGTTGCTCGTCCATAATTTGCCTGAGCACGTCTATTGTGGAAGATTTTATGCGCTGGTCCAATGGATTTGCGTCGACGATTATCACAAGTTCATCCAATCTGCATGTTGAGTTCGAGTCAAGAACTCTGGTTGTGTTATTAGTTGTGGTGGTTCTGGTATTCTTCTTAGCCAGCAGTCGGAAGCCTATACGTAGGAGAATGCACGTGGTGAGGTCAGCATCCAGGTCATCGCGGAGGCGGAGTTCAATCCAACTCGGTCAGACGATTGCCTCTTGTAGTAACCCCATAGAAGGACTGGGGGGCGTGGCAGTACGGGTTGCTAATCGGACCCGGAAGTTTCTAGTTCCCTTTGCGCCCGCTGTGCAACGATATATTGATGAAGTGCGCGCAAATCGCCAAGGGTCTTCGCGTAACCCCGTGGTGTCCACCAGCCGCGTGAACCCATATACTTGATCTCGGTGGAGAGCCCAACCGCCTCTACAACGAGGTACTCATCGATTAGGGTTAGGGGGTAACCATCATGCCCATACAACCACCGTTCTGAGGCCGCTTGGGCAGCCTCGATTGTGTAGCGTTTTGGCGGTCTAGGTGAACGAGATTTGGGCACTATCGGCCTGCTAGTTTCCGTGCAAGATAGCTAAAAGTCTCGCTAAACTCGCAAAGCCATGCTGCGTCCCGGCGAGTCTCCGATGACACGGAAGCTCCTCGTAGCAGGAAGAAAGGCGAGTCTTCTTTTGAGAAGAACCAATCGACAGTTTTACCGCAGATCTCGGCCAGCTTTACAAGCTCGACGCTTGAGAGGTTGCGCGTTCCATTTTCAATCTTTGAGATAGCACTACCATCGAGGCCGAGCTCAGAAGCCAGGCCCTCCTGCGACAAGCCAGCATCCTTCCTGGCTTGGACAATTCGCTCGCGTAGAAGCTCCGGCAAGGTAAGAGTTTTCGTTTCCATTTCAGCCTAAATATGCCAAAATATAATCCGTAAGTCAAGCAAAAGTTGCTAAAATCGCAAATATATGCTATAAATGGGCCAATCTTGCCAAATAAAGCTGTTTCTGATGGAATTCGAAAGGCTCGAGAAATCCGGGACAAGCTCGGCATATCTCCCTTTCAACCATTAGATGTCCGGAGCGCAGCGAGGGAACTCGGTTTACTCATTGCACGTCGACCCTTCGCGGCGAGGAGGATTGCGGGGATCTACGTTTTCCGGCCAGAGATTAAGCTGGGATTTGCAGTCATAAACTCAAGCGACCCCATCGCTAGGCAGCATTTTACCATGGCTCACGAGCTGGGGCATCACACCTTTGACGGTCAAGCGATCGTGGACGACTTAACCCTCGCGGATCTTAAGAACCCGGTAGAGGCACGTGCCAATGGCTTCGCGGCGGAGTTTCTGCTCCCAGAGGCAGCCGTTAAAGAATGGACTCCACAAAAGGCATGGGGACAGTCAGCTGACGATATTGCGCGACTCGCACTAAACTTTGGCATCAGTTTTGAAGCGACCGTGTGGAGGCTGCTTGCCGCAGGATGCATCGATGATGCAAAGGCAGCCATAGACATGAGGGAGCAAGTAGATTCGGAGCTTCGCCGCAAACTCGTCGAAGGCAGAGATGAACACACGGATCTTCCAGCTGAGTTCATTAGCCTCGTTGAGGACGCATACAAGCGGAAGCTAATCTCTAAGGGCAAACGCGACGAGCTTCTCAAAAGTGAGGCAGAGGAAGTTGTCGGGTGATGATCTCGGATGCCTCGCCGTTGATAAGCCTGAGCGACACCGGGCATCTCGATCTCCTTCACACAATTTATGAGACCGTATACATTCCGGAGGAAGTGTTTGACGAGGTCTTCCGCAATCGCGGTCGAGTCAAGCCCAGTTGGATTAAGGTAGTCTCGCTCACGAAACCTGAGACGTTGGCGCGGTTCGCCCAGCTTCTCAAGGATGTGGATAAGGGTGAAGCCGCCGCGATCGCCCTAGCCGCGGAGATGGAATTACCAGTATACATAGATGACGAGGCGGCGTATCTAATCGCAAAGGCTGCTGGGGTGACGGTCGTTCGTACTCACGACCTATTAAGAACCCTCTGCGATTCTAGGAAGCTGCGACCAGCAAAGGCTAAGCAGGTTACCGTAGATATTCAGCTATCAGGCAGTTACATGGAGATCTTCGAGTACGGTGATAGTTAGTAGCCTTTCTTTGTCGCTCCAAGTGAGTTAGGTTAGCCACGAGGTCCATAATCGTATCGACAGTAAGTAGTGGAGACGCTCGCACGCTAGAGCTCGAAGTACCCTCAAAGTACCCTCAACAGAACGTAAAAGAACGCATTATTCCGAGTAATTCTCAAAACGGTCCGATCCGATCTATGGCTTTATCCATCTCCGTTGCGCTGTCTTTTCAAGGTTTGCGCGGTTTGCCGGAAGAAGGCCGTTTCCGCTTCACACGCGAGGGGTCGTAGGTTCGAACCCTACTTCGCCCACCACGTTCCGAACCATTATTCTGCAGGGCATCCTATGGAGCAGACCCCCAAAGCGGCCGCGCCCGCGCGCGGCATCTTCGATGAATCGCGCCCATTGTGGCAAGTCATGGGCTTGTTTCTCGTGCCGCTCGTGCTCAGCAACATCTTGCAATCGGCGTCCGGCACGATCAGCAGCGTCTTCATCGGCCGCCTCATAGGCGTCAACGGGCTCGCCGCCATCTCGGCGTTCTTCCCCGTCCTCTTCCTACTCATCTCGTTCCTTATCGGGCTCTCGAGCGGGAGCACGGTCCTCGTTGGCCAAGCCTACGGCGCCCGCGACGAGCATAAGCTCAAGAAGGTCGTCGGCACGAGCGTCACCTTTACGTTCTTGCTCGGCTGCCTGGCTGGCATTCTCGGTGCGCTCTTCACGAAAGAAGCGCTGCTCGTGCTTGGCACGCCGGCAAACATCCTCGCCGACTCCGTCGCCTATGCGCGCCTCTGGTTTTTTGCGCTGCCGATGCTCTTTGTGTTCTTCACCTACCTCTCGTTCATGCGCGGCACCGCCGATAGTACAACGCCGTTTGTCTTCTTATTGCTCGCCACGGTGCTCAGCGCGCTCACCATCCCGGCTTTCATCCTCGGCTGGTTCGGCCTGCCGCACCTCGGCGTTGTCAGCGCCTCGGCGGGGGCGCTCGTCGCCAATGCTGCCTCACTTGTGGCGATGCTAATCTACCTGCGCGCAATCCGCCACCCGCTGGCGCTCGACTCGGAGACGGTCCACGATCTCAAACTCGACTGGCCGATCCTCAAGCAGATCATCCGCATCGGCGTACCGACCGGCATCCAGCTCATCATGGTCTCGCTCTCCGAGCTCGCCGTCATCTCGTTCGTCAACCGCTTCGGCTCGCATGCGACCGCCGCATATGGTGCGGTGAATCAAATCGCAAGCTACGTGCAGTTCCCAGCGGTGAGCATCGGCATCACTGCCTCGATCTTCGGTGCCCAAGCGATCGGCGCGAACCGTGAAGACCTGCTGCGTAAGGTGGTCAGATCGGGCGTCCTGCTCAACTACGTCGTGGGCGGTGTACTCATCGTGCTTTGCTACATCTTCAAACGCGAGATCGCCGGTTGGTTCCTTACCGACTCCGGCACGCTTGAGATCGCCGTCCGCTTGCTCTCGATCACCTTATGGAGCTACTTGTTATTCGGCAACTCCGCCATGTTGTCGGGCATCATGCGCGCCAGCGGCACCGTCTTGTGGCCGACCGTCATCGGCATCTTTGCCATTTGGGGCGTCGAGGTGCCGGTCGCGTACGTTCTCTCGCATCGCATCGGAATCGACGGCATCTGGTACGGTTATCCCGCCGCCTTCACCACTGCCGTGCTGCTACAGTACAGTTACTACACGCTGGTGTGGAAACGCCACCGCCACGAGCGCCTCATCTGAGCGGCTACAAGCTCCATGCTCCGGATGAGGTGACGGCGCATCAACGGTCGTTGATTAAGCTGGAAGGTTCCCGCCATGCTTTCTCCGCAAAGAACGAGCCATGATCGATTTCAAAACCGATGTGGGCCCCGCCGAGAGACGAATACGGGAGTATCTGCCCGAAACGCCGCTCATCGCATCGCCGGCTCTGAGCGATCGCACTGCCGCGGCCGTCTATCTGAAGCTCGAAAATCTCCAGATAACGGGCTCATTCAAAGCGCGCGGTTCACTCAATCGGATGCTGTCGCTGTCGAAGGAAGACAAATCGCGCGGTGTTGTGACTGCCTCAACGGGTAATCACGGCGCGGGTGTTGCCCATGCTGGGCAACGACTCGGCATAAAAGCTCTTATCTTCGTGCACGAAACAGCGTCTCCGGCGAAGATCGAAAACATCCAGCGGTTCGGCGGCGACGTGCGATACTTCGGCGTGGAAGCCGGTGCAACGGAAGTGCACGCGCGCGCGTACGCAGACAGTCACGGTATGCCATTCATTTCCGCGTACAACGATCCGCTTGTGATTGCAGGGCAAGGTACCATCGGGGCGGAGATTGCACGACAGCTCCCTACGACTGATATCGTCCTCGCGGCAGTCGGTGGGGGCGGCCTGGTAGCTGGCGTGGCTGGCTTCCTCAAAACCGTAAATCCGAAACTCTGCGCAATCGGAGCGTCAGCGAAAAACTCGATGGCGACGGCAGCGTCAGTACGGGCCGGTCGCATCGTTGAAACGGAGCATCTCCCGACTCTGTCGGACGGCACTTCCGGAGGGCTCGAGCCTGGCAGTATTACATTCGAACTGTGTCAGGCACTCGTTGATGATTGGGTTGACGTAGCAGAGGAAGAGATCCGTTCAGCGCTTCGGTTATTCATTGAATCGCACCATATGCTCTGCGAAGGTGCCGCTGCGGTCGCCGTCGCCGGTCTTCTGCGTGCGAAGGAGCGCGTCAAAGGGAAAACCGTGGTCGTCGTGATTAGCGGCGCGAACATTTCTGCCGAGCGCCTCAAAGAGGCACTGTAGCATATCTTAAAAGACCCTGGGAAAACGGGGCCATCTGTGCGCGAACATACCCTCGCTGTTGTGGGTATTGTCGTTATAACGACCGAAATTTATTAGTAGAGTCTGTAGCCTCGCAATATCTGCAGATATTATCTCGTTTCCTTATCAAACGCCGTGAAAGAGCCGCATTGTTGAAGAATCGAATTATCTGGATAGCCGTTGTTGTGGCTGTCGTCGTGGTTGTCGCCATCTTGCTCTCGCGCTGCTCCGCATCGCACGCCAAATCGTCATATGTTACCGCGCCTGCAAAACACGCGGATATTCGCGCGACGATCAATGAAACCGGTACGGTCAATCCTGTCAATGAAGTGAACGTCGGTACGCAAGTATCGGGAACAATCGAAGCGCTATACGTGGACTACAATTCGAAGGTCCACAAAAATCAAATCCTTGCTACCATCGATCCCACCTTATTTCAATCGTCACTTGGACAAGCGCAGGCCAATTATCAGGCGGCGCAGGCAAGTGCCGGAGCTGCACAGACCACGATTCAACAGGCAGCCGCGAACGTCGATACCGCCCGCGCAAATCTCGACAAAGCAGTAGCGCAAGCCAGCCTCACTCGCCTGACCGTGTCGCGCGACCGCTCGCTGCTGGCGCAGGGCTTCATCGCACAAAGCCAAGTGGACTCCGACGTCACCAACGCAACGGCAAATGACACGGCCGTGGAAGCTGCACGAAAGCAAGTCGCAGCCGCGGTGGCACAATATCAAGGGTCGACACATTCGGCTGCGGCAGCAGAGGCACAGGCGCAAGCACAACGCGGACAAGTCGAAAGCGCCAATTATAATTTAACGCGGGCTATCATTCGCAGTCCGATCGACGGCATCGTTGTGTCGAGAGCAATCAGCATAGGTCAAACGGTTGCGGCATCCTTCCAAACACCGACGCTCTTCATCATCGCAACGACGCTCAAAGACATGCAGATCGACGCCTCGGTAGATGAAGCAGATGTTGGTCAGCTGCGGGTGGGCCAGTCCGCGCGCATTTCAGTTCCGGCATTTCCTAATGTCGTTTTTCACGGTGTGGTGCAACAGATTCGCGTGAACCCAAACGTTACAAATAACGTCGTCACCTATGACACGATCATTGCACTTCATGACGCGTCCGCACGGTTAATGCCCGGCATGACAGCGACGATCGCCATTGACGTTGCATCGCGCCACAACGTCCTCACGGTGCCGGCCGCAGCACTGCTCTACAGACCTGACAGCAGCGCCACCGCACCATCACAAAACGCGGTGGCGGGAGCGCCTGGATCGAGCGTGACGGTCTGGGCCTTGCGCAAGGGCAAGCCGCAAGCGGTCACGGTAACAATCGGTTACAGCGACAATCAGAACGTCGAGATCACCGCTGGCGACATTCACGATGGCGACAAAGTGATCGTCGCAAACACGGGAGGCAGTAAAGCTCCTGCTCGCCCGGGTATGTTTGGCGGACGGGGTTAACGTCGGCCCCATGAGGCCAATTGCGGCACAGAACCCTCCTATCATCGCCACGCACGACATAACGAAAGTGTATTTCACGGGCTCGGAAGAGCTCGTGGCGGTGAACGATGTGTCGCTCACGGTTAAACGTGGAGAGTTCGTTGCTTTGATGGGGCCATCCGGTTCCGGGAAATCGACATTCATGAACCTTCTGGGATGCCTCGATCGGCCAACGCGTGGGTCGTACCTGCTCGACGGCCGCGACGTTTCCCAACTAAGCCCTGACGAGCTAGCCGACGTGCGCAACAAATTCATCGGGTTTGTGTTCCAAGGCTTCAATTTGCTGCCGAGAACCAACGCGCGCGAAAACGTCGAGTTGCCACTCTTATACGCGGCCGTCGAACCAAAAGAACGAACTCGCCGTGCCCTCGAGGCACTGCGCTCAGTTGGACTGGCAGACCGAGCCGA
>Ga0185299_10004940_pt1 | contig 15561 bp, 7 predicted proteins | sample PaiPotPPA55metaG_FD_128002 | JGI IMG/M metagenome (GOLD analysis project Ga0185299, IMG submission 128002) | Iron sulfur acid spring bacterial and archeal communities from Banff, Canada, to study Microbial Dark Matter (Phase II) - Paint Pots PPA... ...
GAACGTGGTCAAATTTGGCGACCATAGTTCTATCCGGGACTCGTGGCCCATAGCTTTTTCTGGTTATCCGAGAGGGCCTAGGGTCGGGTGTGAGACTTGGTGCCCGAAGCACGCAGCGCCTAACTAAAAAGCTGGTTCGCCCCGTCTCTTGCTCCATGATCCTTGCCACTTTAAGCACCCGTAGGCCAATGATTGGCTGCGATATGTCGCTTCGTACATAGAAATCGCAAACTGCCTAGAAAAACACTGAGGAAATGAATTTCGTAATTTTTGTCAGGGTGAAATTCGTGCCGAGCCGGATTATAATCGCAAAAAGGGCCTCCTTATGGCCTGTTAGTTGACCTTCGTACCTAAAATGAAATTTTGCGTACCCACGGTTCCGACCCGTCACCAAATCTTTCTCAGGGCTCCGCGTAACCGCCGCGTAGCCACGAAACACATTTCTGGCGGTTTTGGCGTTTCTGGCGTTTTTTAGAATCAATAACTTACGTGATTTCAATTTGCCCCGTCGGTTCGATTCCCCCCGCCGGCACCACTGAATAAAGGGTCCGACCCGGAGACATGGGTTACAGAATGTACCGGCTACATAGGTAACAGTTTCGGGCCCAACGGATTCTAGCGATCGAAAATCTTGTAACCGGTCTTGCGAGAGATTCCAAATTCTCTGCAGAGTTCCGCCATGGTGGAATCCTCTTTCGATGACAGCTCAGACTCACGGCGCCGCAGTCTTTATGCGTGCGGCGGTTTTACTTGGAAGCCCAGACCAGCGGGATAAATTCGATATCTTGTAGTTTTTCAAACGTCGATGTTGCTTGGAAAAAGGGCGCAAGCGTCTGAGCAGAATGAACTGGCTTTCGGAAGGTATGCCGGCCGGAAAAGAATCTCAGACATGCAAATGTTGCAATATTTGCTCCCCCGACTCTTCTGTACGTGAGCTTTTGTCGTCTCTCCGAAACGGGGTGCGTGGAAGTGCTGCGACCAGCCTGCGCGTATATTCGTGTCGCGGGGAATTGAAGATATTTTCTGGTGTATCACACTCAACGATTTGACCCTCGAGGAGAATGCAGATTCGATGACAAAGCGCGGCCACGGACAAGAGGTCATGGGAGATGTAGAGAATCGCGGTTCCCATTTCGGAGTTGAGTCGTGCGAACAATTTCAGGATTTCCGATTGCGTGATCGGATCTAAAGCGCTGGTCGCTTCGTCAGCGAGGAGCAGTGCTGGCCGGTGAAGGATAGCCATCGCGATGCATACACGTTGTCCTTGGCCAACACTCAGTTGAGCAGGCCGCCTGCGAAGAAACTCATCGTCGGTAGGCAGACTCACATTCTCCAGTGCAGAAATTATGGCTCTTGATCCCTCGGCCCGAGCGCCGGGCGCATGGGCCTTCCAGGCCTCTTTTAGCTGACCGCCAATGGAGATGGCAGGGTTCAACGCTGTCAGCGGGCTCTGCAACACAATGCTCAACTGGTTCCCAAGAATGGCTCTGCGTTCTCTTTCGGAATGCTTCAAAATATCTTTACCGAGGAACACGACTTCTCCACTTACGACCCCACCCTTGAAGGGAATAAGTCCCATAAGTGAAAGGGCTAATGTGCTCTTGCCGGAGCCACTTTGTCCTACCAGTCCCAACACCTCCTGATGCTTCATCTCCAGTGACACATTCCTCAGCGCTCCGGTTTTATTCCGGTAATCCACGGAGATATTTGCCGAGAGCAATGGTTCTTCAAATGTCACTGCTTGGCTCCCATTTCTCGGGACGTATTGAGGCGCAGCGTATCGATATTCCAAAAAGCCTGAGGATTGAGTGCGACCGGAGAAGCGCCAACGACTTCCGAAGACACAGCGGACAGCGCGTTTTTATTCACCAGATAAATAAAGGGCTGCTGCTCAACCACAATCTCCTGGACGCGATCAAATTTGGCCTTGCGCAGATTCTCGCTCGAAAGGGAAGCCTGCTCCCGCATCAGCCGGTCGATCTCCGCTTCCCAAGCTGTAGCCGGACTCTTCTCGTTCGGGTTCCATTGATGGTTTTCGCCTGAACTCAGCCACACGGTCAATTGACCGTTGGGGTCAAGATCGGTATTCACGAGTCCCAAAAGACACGCGTCATAGTCGAATGTGCGTGTGATCCTTTCGATCAGCGACGGAAAATCCAAAGTCACAACCTTTATACTGATGCCGATCTCAGCAAGATCCTGCTGGATCATCGTCGCCATTTTTTCGCGTGCAGCGTTCCCTGAATTGGTGATCAGAGTAAATTCAATCCGATTGCCGGCAGGATCTTTTAAATTCCCGCCTTCCAGACGAAATCCTGCGTGCGAAAGTAGAGTCTGGGCGCCCTTGGGGTCGTGCTTGGGGACCGGAAGCGAAGCGTTGAACCAAAACTGATTGGATGGCGAGACGGGTCCAAAGGCAGGTGTCGCATAGCCACCAAATACTACCCTCGAAAGATCGGCGCGATTGATGGCCATCGAAACGGCCCGACGGAACTCCGTCAACTGGAACCATTTCCTCTTATAATCCTGCAGCGTGGATGTTGCTGTCTGGTTGAACCACATTTCTTCGCCGTCGAGTCCAGTGCCCGCGTTTCGGGCAACGGCCGGATTCTCCTTCTGAAGCCGTTCGAATTGCTCAGCGTCGAGACGATTGATCAGCTGAAGTTCGCCTCTCCGGAAGCGCATCAGCTCAATGTCGCGATTTCTTTGAATATCCAGGCGAATGATTTCAATGTACGGTAACGGATTTCCCTGTGCATCGCGTTTCCAATAGTTTGGATTCCTGCGAAGAAGAACGAACGATCCTGCTTTGTATTCAGAAACATAATACGGTCCGAGAACACTCATCTCTTTCTTGGGTGACTTGGCGGACAGAATCGCGACCTGGTCGAACAGCCGCTCTAGCCCGGCAACCGGAGCTGGAAAGTTGACCACTGCAACATCGGGCGACGGAGTTTGCACGTCGATAGTGCCTGGTCCCGAGCGGAACGCGTCGCCTGTCGCTGAATGTGTTTCAGGATTCATCAGCGACCGCATGGTGTGTGCCACGTCTTCCGATGAAAAAGCCGTACCGTCGGAAAAATAAATGCCTTTTCGCAATTGAAAGGTGATTTTTCTGCCATCTTTCGACACTTTCCAGGACTCCGCCAATCCGGGTTCGAGAGCCTGAGTTTGTCGATTGACACGAATCAACACGCCGCCCGTCAAATAGCGAATGTTTTCTGAGGCTTCATCATCGACGAGGATAGGATTGAAAGTCTTTGGCTCGCCATGCAGGCAAAAATGCAATTCAGATGGCGCTTCGCCGCGAGACGCAGCAGTACAGCCCAAGATAAACCACAGAACTGGCAGTCGCAGATATCGCCACATCACGTAAGTTCCTCCGACGATGGTAAAACGAATTGAAAGCAGACTACCGTCAGCACAAGAAGGAAGAGCGGAACGAGTCGCCATGGATTGGCCGACATTGCGCTGAAATCCTCAGAGCCACGCAGCAGGTTTCCCCAGGACGGAAGTGGCTCCATGACCCCCAGACCGAGCATGCTCAGAGTTGCTTCCGTTAGGATAAAAAGCGGGATCGAAATCCAGAACTGCGCGAGAAAAATTGGGCGAAGGTGAGGAATCACCTGCCGAAAGAGCAATTGAGATTTGCTGTAACCGCTCGCTCGCGCCAGCAACAGATGGTCAGATTGGCGCAGATTGCGCGATGCCGCGCATACAAGGCGGAGAGATGAGGGCCACCCAAGGAGGCCGAGGGTGACGAACGTAGCTACTACCGATAGAACGGGCGATACATCCAGCGGCAAGAACGCGCGCAGCGCAATAAGCACAAAAAGCAGCGGCAGCGACATGGACAAGTCAGCGGTCGCGAGGATGAGGGTTTCCAGCCAGCCCCCCCACAAACCCGCAGCTCCGCCCAAAACAGCTGCTATAGCCGTAGCTAAAAGCGCTGCAGCAGGCGCCAGCAGCAACGAAACGCGAGTTCCATAAATGACGCGGGTGAACCAATCCCTTCCCAGTCCGTCTGTGCCTAGCCAATGCATTGAAGATGGCGCCGCATTGGGAAACTCGCGGAATTGCAAAGCGTACGGGTAATGCGTGAACCCTTCCGCAAACAATCCGAGAGCAAACACAGATACCAGGATGCCGCAGCAAATCGTGCGAAACACACGCTGCGTCATCCCAGCCTCCTCTTATGAGTTGCATCGGCGACAAAATTGACTCCCACGGTCACCAGCGTCACAACGAGAGTGATACTCGTGAGCAGCGGCAAGTCTCGGTTTAGAGCGGCCTGCCAAGCCAATTGACCCATCCCCGAAGAATCTGACAGCGCTTCCAATGGAATGGCCGCCCCAAATGCCATACTGGAGGAGACTCCAATAAGAGCCACGAGCGTGGGCCACACCGACGGAATTACATGGCGAAAGAGAATACGATTCCGGGTTAAGCCACGAGCGCGGGCCGCAAACACGAACGGCTGTGCATGCGCAAGGGCCAGCAAGTTCTGCTGATAACGGAACAGTTTCGGAAACGTGACCACTGCAATTCCCAGGAAGACCGGAGCGCGCAAAAGAACGAACACAAGAGCAATAACCGCTGCCGGCAGTGCGATGAGAAGTCCGGTAAGCGCCGTCGCCGAGTGACCCAGTATCCAGCTTGGAAAGCGAATCGTCAGCAACGCGAGGCCCGAGGCCGCTATCCAAGCTGTCAGCAGCCCTAAGGAAACGGTTTTCGCCGTCAGCGGAGCGCGTTCTTTCAATAGCTCCGTGACGGGTCGCCCCAGAAAAACAGAAGTGCCCAGATCGCCGTGCAACAGGCTTCTTAGATAATGGCCGTAGTAAGAAATAAGACTCTCACCCGTTCCATATTCGCTACGAATCGCGTCCCGGGATGCCTGAGAAAGCCCAGGATCAAGTTCCCGCTCGTCCATTCCGTATCCAGGCGCAAAACGGATCATCGTGGCACACAGCAGTGCTCCAACGATCGCGAGCACCGTTAGCAGAGCAAATTTCTGGGCGAGTTTTCGTATCCAATGAATCATGGTTTCAGCCAAACACTTGATGGCCGATAAAAGACCTAAATACATTCACTACACCAGTAGTAACTGCCCTTTTATTTTGTAATGGCCTTCCTTGCATTCGTACATCGCGCGATCTGCTTCGGAAAGCAGATCTTCGGATGTCACACCATCCTCCGGATGCAATGCCATCCCCACGCTTGCAGAAACGACTTTTTTGCCGCAAACAGCTTCCCCAGCCTCCTCAACGGCGGTCTCCAGCCTGCTCTGAAATTCTTTGGCAGAAATCGCATCGAACTCGGGAAGGACTAGAACAAATTCGTCGCCCCCCAAACGCCCTACGAGATCGGTCTCGCGGCAGATATCGCGAAGGCTCTTGGCTATCTTCTGCAAGAGTTTATTGCCGACAAGATGACCGTAGTTATCGTTTACGGTCTTGAATCCGTTCAGGTCACACATTAGGACCGCCAGCGATCGTCTGTTGCGCTTACAACGAGCCAGCTCACCTTCCAAATGCGCGCAAATTGATCGGGCGTTAGGCAAACCGGTGAGAAAATCCGTACTCGCGGAGTCCTCGGCACACTCGAATCGCAAAGCATTTTCCACCGACAACCCCAGTTTCGAACTACCGGCCAGTAGCATACGCAGGTGGTCTGTCTTGAACGCCTGGTTCTCTCTGCGGTACAGCGAAAGTACGCCGGCAACTCCATCACGCCCCCGCAAGGGAATGGAAAGTGCCGACCGCAAGACCGAGACGCGACTAGGATCTTCCAGGTATTTCGATTCAACTGCGGGGTCGCCATTGATAATGGGCTTTTCGTGTTGAGCCACCCAGCCAGCGATACCCTGACCCAAAGGGATCTCGAGCGACCGAAATAGCTCATAGTCTGTGCCATGCACGTAACGAGGAATCAGCTTTCCCTGGTCGCACACGAAGAACACAATCAGGTCATGCGGTATCATTTCTTTCAGTCGAATTGCGACGACTGACAACGTCTCTCGCAAACTCAAGGAATTGCCAAGCGTCTGGGCAAGTTCAAAGAGTAGTTGCGCTTCCTGCCGAGCGGAAACAATTGAGGCCAGAAAAGACGTGGTGCGAACTTCAGCGGCGTTCGGCACGTCTCCAAATCCCGTTGATGGGGCGATGGTTCTATTTATTTTTGAGACTACCTCCGCGACGCCTGTCGTGCCGCTGGAGACACTCGCGATTTGCTCCAGTTCGCGGTATCGCTTCTCGATCGCGGTCACGACACGCGGATCGAAGCTGGCTCCGGCTTCCGAAACAACATGTTTCATAGCGTCGTCAGCGGACATCGCCCGACGGTAAGGCCGTTCCGAAGTCAGTGCATCAAAACAATCCACCACCGACAGGATCCTTGCTCCCATTGGAATGGCATCACCCCTTAAACCTTCCGGATATCCCAGTCCATTCCATTTCTCGTGGTGCGACCGCACAATAGGGGTAACAGGATAAGGAAACTGAACGCGGTCCAGGATTTCTGCCCCTACGGTCGGATGAATCTTCATTTTTTCGAATTCTTCGGCAGTTAGACGCCCAGGCTTCGCAAGAATTTGTTCGGGGACGGCGAGCTTGCCTATGTCATGCAGTAATGCAGCCGCGCGCAACGCCTCCAGCTCCGCCTCGCTGAGACCTAGGTCGTGGCCGAGCTGCATCGCATACCCTTGAACTCGTCTCAAGTGGTCGTGGGTGTTATGGTCTTTCGCCTCGATCGCAAGGGACAACGCCTCAATGGTTCGAAGGTGGAGGTCCGCAATTTCCTCCGTATGTTTTTTCTCGGCGATCAAACGGTCTAGATAACCGCGATAAGAGCGATAGATCCAATAAACGATGGGCAGGACCAGGATTGCGAATTGCCATCCCATGGCATGATTGATCAGGCTAACTCCACCGGCTACCAAAGCTCCCAATAGGTAATATGGAAAAGACCACAAGTAGCACTCCCTCCAAACCGAGAGCGGGTTGCGGCCTTCTGTCATGGCGATGATTCCAGACACCGACAACGTATTAATCATGAAGTAGGTCGTAGACGCAGCAGCCAGTAAGAAAGGCCAGCGAAGTCCTCGCTGGTAGGCGAAGCTACTGTGAAATACTAGATTTGCGGCAGTAATGGAAATTGAGAGATTCGCAAAATTGAAGAGGATCTGAATCGCTCGAGGTCTTGGCTTCGATTGCCAAAAGGACTGCGCCAGCCCTCCAAGACATCCCATTAGCAATGTCTCGGCGTAGGTGAGGTCCAGAATTCCCACCAAAATGAATAGAAAATTGGCGGACATCGTCGCTTCAATGCCCGGAAGACGAACTTTAAGTAACGAGGCAAACAATGCCACCCCAAAAAAACACACAAAGCGGAAAACATTCTCTGAATGCCAATGAAGCATTGCGTAGGGCAACAGCGGAAGGCCGACGAGTAGTTGCAGGAGAATAAACGAGATGGCGAGCCCGTCCAGTTTTTCGCCCTTCTTACCTGGTATTTTCCAAAGATCCCGATACCATTTCGGTAAGAAATTAAAAGCGGTCCCGGACGAAGAATACCAGCGGGGACTTGGTCTACTGGCTACCCCTTGATGGTGCTGCGCAGAACTGATCGGGTCCCGACCAGCTTTAGTAGCATGTTCCGACATTATTCCTTCGTTGATAATCGGATTCGGTCTAACAGCAATAGTGTGTGAGCTATAGGGTTCAACGCCTATAGTACGACCCCGGCGATTTGTCCGAATGTGAACTCCCCGTAAAGACACAAAAAACAGGTGCTTTTGATTTTTATAATCGCGGAATCGCTTCGTTGAAACTGGCTGTACGTTGGTACTAGTCCCGTCCCTCTCCTGTACCATCGACCGCTTTTGCCGTGGGTTCTATAACTATTACAGATTGCGACGGCAACTTTTCCGTCAGGCCCACCCGAGAAACGTTTCGACAGGAGAGATAGAGCAAAATGGCACTCCACTCAAGTGATCAGTCGGAAAAAGGCAACGGCGGCATTCTTAGGACCACGACATGGGGTACCCTAATTGCCTTTTCCTTCATCCTCACCGTTCTCGGGTTCACCGGACACTTTTCCGAGGATCGCGCAAACTCCACAAATTTCAGGGGTAACCGATCTGCTACTCAATCTCTCCGCCCTGAAGTTGCTACACCGCGCGAACATAGTTTTCTTGCTGGTGCCGTGAACCAGGTCGCGAGACTCAATCCTTTTTCGAAGTCCCCGCAGAACATTCTGGCGCCCGCGCCGGCTTCTCCCCAGACGGAAAGCCCGGCTCTTGTTGCGTCATCTGCTGCCTCGTCATCGGGAGCATCTTCATCGGAGCCCACTAATCCAAATCCAGAATCTGGATCTGGAGCTGCGTCGTCCCAGGGTGTCCAGGATGCTCAAGCACTAATCGCCGCCAAACTCGCTCCAGACCTTCAGGGCATGGATCCTCAGAAGGCCCTAGACGTGATTGTGCAGTTCAAGAATTTCCCGACTACGACAGACCTGACTGCTGACGGTGCCACCACGAAAGACAGTCTGCCCCTAATTCACGGGCAGCTGGTCAACGTGAGAGGTAGCAATCTAAGCAACCTGGCGTCCCACTCCGACGTTGTGTACATCACTCCGAATCGGCCAGTACGTGGTGCGCTCGACAAAGTCGTTACGGCAATCAACGATGACCTCGCATACGCTAACGGGTGGGACGGCACAGGTATTGGGATCGCCGTTATCGACAGCGGCGTGAGCTCGATTGATGACCTGAACTCCGATGGCAATGCTTATCCCTCGCGAATCGTCTATAGCCGAAGCTTTGTGCAAAATGACACCAGCATCAGTGACGCCTTTGGCCACGGCACTCATGTGGCAGGAATCATTGGCGGGAATGGCTACGATTCAACTTCTTCCAACTATCGAGGCTTCTATCGCGGCATCGCCCCCCACTCACAGATCATCAACCTCCGTGTGCTCGATTCCAACGGCGCCGGAACCGACAGCCAGGTTATATCCGCCATCCAGAAAGCGATCTACCTCAAAGACACCTTCAACATCCGAGTTATTAACCTCTCTCTGGCACGCGGTGTGTACGAAAGCTATACGCTTGATCCCCTCTGCCAGGCAGTGGAGTCAGCATGGAATGCGGGAATTGTTGTGGTCGTGTCTGCGGGCAACATGGGTCAATACAACGTCGATGGCATTAACGGATACGCCACCATCGGCGCTCCCGGCAACGATCCCTACGTGATTACCGTTGGTGCTACCAATACGCACGGCACAGGCTTGCAAACTTCCCAGACGATGACCAGCTACAGCTCAAAGGGTCCCACATCCTTTGATCACATCGTTAAACCGGACCTTGTCGCCCCCGGTAATCGGGTCATCTCGCACATGGCCGGCTCCAACAATACCCTCATCACTGCGCATTCAGGATTGGCCGTCTATCCCTGCAGTAATTGGGGGAGCGGTTGTGGCCCGCAATACGGAAACAGCCAGTATATGCGCTTGAGCGGCACCAGCATGGCCGCGCCAGTGGTCAGCGGAGTCGCGGCTCTCCTCATACAGCAGACGCCCTCACTCACACCTGATCAGGTCAAAGCTCGCTTGATGAAAACTGCTTGGAAGGGATTCTCTTCGAGCACCACCGCCACCGACATTTCAACAGGCATACCATACAGCATCACTCAAGACATTTTTACGATCGGATCGGGCTCGGTTGACGCTGCCGCTGCGCTCGCCAATACCGATCTTGCTCCAGCAACCCCGGGCGCGGCAAAATCGCCCACCGCAGTGTATGACCCGGTGGCCAATACAGTCTCAATCGTTGGCGATTCCGCAACCGTTTGGGGTAACTCGGTTGTTTGGGGTAACTCTGTGGTGTGGGGCAACTCGGTAGTGTGGGGCAACTCCGTGGTGTGGGGCAATTCTGTCGTCTGGGGCAACTCGGTGGTTTGGGGTAATTCGGTGGTGTGGGGCAACTCCGTGGTTTGGGGTAACTCCGGCTCAGAAGACTCCGAATAATAGAAACTCAGATAATTAATCGGTGCGTGAATCGAATCTATGCGTGGCTTGTCTGAAAAACTGATTCGGAACTGCGTCGATTAGCAATTGCCGATTGAAGAATGAGTAGCGAATGTGTAGAGGAACATCGCGGTCTTAGCGCCGTAGTACAGAAATAAGAGAAAGAGCCGAATTTTTGACCAAAAGAGGGCCCGCTGGGCTTTGATCGCGTTCCGATTGGCCCTGGAGTTTTAGCCTCGCAATCCTTCAGAGAAATATAATCGTTCGCGAACGCTCGTCGCACCCCCTAAGTGACATACGAATACCTGCCAAGCTGGCCTGAAAATGTGCCTTTCCATATAAATTTCTCATATCTTCATATAAACCGCTTCGCACAACCCGACGCTGATAAACAAGCAAATCATTAAACCGCTCTGAATCATTGATTAACAATTGGAGATCGATTTCTTCCGTTATGGCAGCGTTCTTGCCACAGCGATCTTTAGTTTGCGACTTGCCTGCAGCGAATCGGCCCCCGAATCCAAATTTTCAACTCGCTGTAAAGGGGGGAAGTACATGAATTCCAATCTAAAAAATTCTCGGTCTTACATGGTGGTGTTGGCGATAGCTGTGTCAATCCTCACGTTCAACCCAGGCAATGTGTTCGCCCAGACAGGTGGGACGGGCATCGTGGTGGGTACGGTTACCGATCCGTCCGGGGCTGCGGTCCCAGGAGCGATCGTCACGTTAACAGATGCAGCGACGAATTCAGAGAGAACTGCGACGACAAACGATGCCGGAAGGTACGATTTCCCGAGCGTCCCGCCCGGAAAATACGACCTGACCATCAGCAAGGCTGGATTTCGTGTGGGAAAGTTCGTCAATCAAATCGTGGCGGTGGGTGAGTCGCGCACATTGGACGCCAGGCTGGAGATGGGGGCAGCGACGCAAACGGTCGAAGTGACGTCGACGAACACCGAGTTGCAAACATTGAATTCGACAATCGGCAACACGGTTAACAGCTCCACGTTGGAGTCCCTGCCGAGTCTGGGGCGGGACGTCAGCTCGTTTGTGACTATGCAACCGGGCGTGAGTCCTGATGGCAGCGTTGGCGGCACGGTAGTGGACCAAGCCAGCTTCATGCTCGATGGGGGCAACAACAGCAACGACATGGACGGCAGTGGTGGCGTCTATAATCCGAGTTTTGGCGATGATCCTTCTGGTGGCCTGTTTTCTAATAACAGCAATCCAATAAGTGGGGCTGTGGCCGGTATAGCCGGCAATCAGCCCTCCGGTGTGATGCCCATGCCAATTGACAGCGTGGAGGAGTTCAAAGTCGCTACTTCCAACCAGACTGCGGATTTTAACGCTTCGTCAGGCATGCAGGTGTCGATTGTAACCAAACGCGGTACAAACGCCTGGCATGGTACGGGCTATGAATATTACCTGGACAACACCATGTCTGGAAACACTTGGCAGAACAACCAATCGAACACACCTGTGCCAGATTGGCATCGAAGCTGGTTTGGCGTGGCGGGGGGCGGTCCACTCATCCCCAAAGATATTCTTGGCGGAAAGACTTACATCTTCGCCAATTTCCAGGGCACACGTTTCCCGTTGTCGGAATCCTTTGACAGGTTGGTTCCCAGTGCGGACATGCGCAACGGGATCCTGCACGATCCCACCACCGGAGCCATCTACAATCTAAACACGCTTGATCCGCGGGGCATCGGGATCAATTCCTTGGTGCAGCAAATGTGGACCCAGCATATGCCGCTGCCAACTTCAGGAGCCGGTTGCGGTCCATTCACCGGTGATGGGATTTGCGACGGCGTCAACACCTTGGATTTCCGGGGCCAGTTGGCTATTCCGCAGAACGACAACTTCGGCGTAGTGCGCATCGATCACGACTTTGGAACGAAGTGGCACTTTATGTCGAGCTACCGCTACTACCATCTAAAGCGCGCAACCGATGACCAGGTTGATATTGGAGGCTTTTTCAAGGGCGATACTTTGGGCACCCCTACGGCTCTCACTAACCGTCCGCAGGTACCGTGGTATCTGGTGGTTGGGTTGACCACCAACATCAGCACTAACGTCACAAATGACTTCCGCTACAGTTTCCTGCGGAACGCGTGGGAATGGGCATCGTTCGGAGATCCAGCACAGTTCTCTACCTTGGGTGCCGCCATTGAGCCGTTTGGCGAGACGCCCCGAGAGTCCCTATCGCCCTATAACGTGAACACCCAGCAGACACGCACACGCTTCTGGGATGGGAAGGATCACTTCTTCCGCGATGACGTATCCTGGCTTAAGGGGACGCACTTTTTCCAGTTCGGCGGCCAGTATCAGCGCAATTGGAACTATCACACTCGCACCGACAATGGCGGCGGCATCAACTATTACCCGGTGTACCTGCTTGGGAATAATAGTGGGGTAGGCGGAGGCACCGTAGATTACAGCCTCCTTGGCCCCGCATTCGCCCCGGGTGCCCCTGAGGCCGGCGCCCTTACCCGCGAGGCCGCTGCGGTCCTAGGCATCGTAACCCAATCGCAGCAGGCGTATACTCGCTCCGGCTCGAATCTGCAGTTGAATGCCCCGCTTGTGCCAGCATTCGACAAAGTCACGATTCCTTATTACAACCTGTATTTTGGCGATTCCTGGCGAATCAAGCCGACCCTGACCATAAACTATGGCTTGGGTTGGACGGTAGAGATGCCTCCCGTGGAGGACAACGGTAAGCAGATCGTGCTCGTGGACGCAAACGGCAATCCGATCGGCGCGGAAAACTACCTGAACGCGCGCAAAGGTGCAGCGTTGACGGGTCAAGTCTACAACCCGGAAATCGGTTTTGCGTTGATAAATAATGTCGCGGGGCACCCGAAGTATCCCTTCAACCCCTTTTACGGGGGCTTTAGCCCGCGTGTTGCAGTCGCTTGGAACCCCGATTTGAGCCCAGCACTCGGAGGAAAGAACACCGTGATACGCGGAGGCTACGGACGAATCTATGGGCGAGTGAACGGCGTGAACCTGGTTCTAACCCCGCTGTTAAGCCCCGGCCTTATCCAGCCGGTCATTTGTACAAGTGTCTTGAACTACACAACAACACCGGGCGACGGGACGCCTTCCTGCAACCCAACGGTGACGCCGAATGCCAACACCGCCTTTCGCATTGGCACGGATGGCACCACAGCTCCAATTCCCGCAGCCACCCCGACATTACCTCAGCCGTATTACCCGGGTATCGGCGGGAACACGATCGGTTCCACCGCTTCACCCCTCGACCCCAATTTCAAGCCGAACTCAGTTGACTCCTTTGACATCTCCATTCAGCACCAGTTCACGAGTAAGATGTCCGTGGAAGTGGGGGCCATTAGCCGCTGGATCCATAATGAATTGCAGAACATCAACCTCAACTCAGTGCCGTACATGATGACCAAGGGTGGACAGCAATTCCAGGCCGCCTATGCTGCCGTCGAGAAGGCCATGGGTTGTGCGACCTCGGAGACTGCCTGCAAAAGTGCAACCCCTGCGGCAACCCTGGCGGCGCTGGCACCGCAGCCTTTCTTTGAGGCCGCGCTGGCCGGCACAGGCTATTGCACTCCCGGGACTTGCACGGCGACCGTTGTCGCCAACGAATTCGCCAACTTCCAAATCCAGAATGTTTGGACCCTCTGGTCTGACCTGGACCAAGGCGGTAGCGCACCTGGTTTCAATTTCCCATTCAGTATGATGAACACAGGCCCGGCTGCGCAAATGTCTAGCAATGTCACCATGAGCACGAGTCTCGGGCACGGCAATTACAATGCCGGGTTTATCACTTTCAAAATGAACGATTGGCATGGCGTGACGGTGCAGAATAACTTCACCTACAGTAAGGCGTTGGGGACAGGGGCAGTCATTCAGGCCACGAGCCAGGAAACTGCCGTTGATCCCTATAACTTGAATACCCAGTACGGTCCGCAAGCTTTCGATCGTAAATTTGTGGATGCCCTGTTCCTTGTGTACCAGCCGCCGATTTATCGCAATCAACAAAGTGTATTGGGACACCTTTTGGGCGGCTGGACTTTCGCCCCGATCTTCACCGCAGGCAGTGGCGCTCCGGATTTTTGCAACACCAACACTGGTGTTTTTTCTGAAGGATACAGTGGCTCGCAGGATTGGGGCTCCGGAGACGGTGCCAACGTCTTCACCAACGCCAACTGCGTGCTGACCTCCAGGGCCGGAACAAGCGCCTCGGTTCACAACGTCAATGGCATCTCCGTCATGTTCGCGAATCCGGCGGCCGTATTTGCCAATGTTCGACCGCTGATTCTGGGTCTCGACGGTAACAGCGGCGGTTTCGGCCAGTTCCGCGGGCTGCCCTACTGGAACATGAACCTGGGCGTAAAGAAAAACTTGCGAGTGACAGAGCGCTTCAGTCTCGAAGCCTCGATCAATTTCATCAATGTTCTGAACCACAACCAACTGTTGGATCCAACTCTGAACATTGCGGGACAGAACGCACAAACTTTTGGCCAGCTTTCCACGGAAGGAACTTTCCCCCGCACCATGGAATTTGGCATCCGTGTAAACTTCTAATTCCTTCCGGCAAGTTTTTAACAACTTGCTGCAAAAAAGGGAAGGCCAAGGTGGCCTTCCCTTTTTGTTTTTCGTTGCTCTCTTTTTGTTCGCCTGAGGTTTCTAGGCGTTTGGCTGGCCCTTGGCGGCTTGAGGTCGGTGATTCTCAGACTTACGGGTGTGCTGTTGCCGCAAATATTGCGACAAGATGGCCTACTGTCAGCCCGCCTCCTTTGGGGGAGGTGGCGCTATCCCTCGCGGGGTTCCGCGCGTCAGGTAGCATTCAGCCCGAGGCGATCATTAGTTTTGTCATCTTGCCTTGGTCCTGCTTCAAATCATAGGAAATGGAACATCAGCATAAGAGAAATACAGTTGTACGGATGTATTGAGCATCAAATGTTCGAAGCGCGTGCCCGAACGCCGCAGTCGCCGATGCTACGGCTGGGATTGAACCCTTGATCCTCGGGATTCAATTTCATAACCAGACTTTTTATTTGTTTTCCAACGCATGCCACTCCGCGCTCACGATCTGCCTTTGTTTGGCCATCGGTTTGAATTTGACCATCGGTTTGAAGGACCCCGAAAAGGACTTTGCGAGCCCGTAAATATTGCCAATCTACTGGGAGAATAATGTTATTCTGAGCGCCCGCCCGTCTCCAGCAGATCGGTACAACATGTCGCAATATGTGATGTACAGTATGTTCCTTGCGTTGGTGGTTTTCTGCGCGACCTAATGGGTGACTGCATTGCCTACAAATAATAATAAGCGCCCAAGCGAGCGGAAAGTAACGCTAAAAACTATCGCCAGCCACTTAAATCTGACGCCCGGTACAGTTTCCGCAGCTCTCAATAACTCGGCTGCGGCGCGATCGATCCCGGAGAGAACCAAGCAGCGAATTCTGGCCGCCGCCAAAGAGTTGAACTATCGGCCAAACTATTTTGCGCGCTCCCTGCGTTTGCAACGCACTTACACGATTGGTGTTATAGCCGAAGAGATTG
>Ga0185299_10004941_pt1 | contig 15555 bp, 10 predicted proteins | sample PaiPotPPA55metaG_FD_128002 | JGI IMG/M metagenome (GOLD analysis project Ga0185299, IMG submission 128002) | Iron sulfur acid spring bacterial and archeal communities from Banff, Canada, to study Microbial Dark Matter (Phase II) - Paint Pots PPA... ...
TGACCCTGACGTTCGGTGGGAATATGATCGGCTCGTCAGATCTACTACGGAGGGTGAGCTGGCCCCTGAATCGAGGTGCGTCGGTGAATAAGACCAGCGAAACAGTAGGGTCGATCCTTAAGCGTAAGGGCAACGAAATCTGGTCGGTCAGGCCGGAGCAAACTGTTTACGAAGCTATCGAGATGATGGCTGACAAAGGTGTTGGGGCGCTACTGGTAATGTCGGACGGTAAACTGGCGGGCATCATCTCGGAACGCGATTACGCGCGGAAGGTGATTTTGCAGGGAAGATCTTCGCGCACCACGGTCATTCAGGAGATCATGACGAGCACGGTGATTTCCGTTAGTCCGAAGGAAGCGGTGGATGAATGCATGGAACTGATGACGCGGAATCGCATACGGCATCTGCCGATTATGGAAAATGAGCGGGTGATCGGGATTGTATCGATCGGTGATTTGGTGAAATGGCTGGTCTCGGAGCAGGAAGAGACCATCGAGCATTTACACAATTATATTTCGGCGAAATATCCCAGCTGAGAGATTGTTAATGTTCGGCGGTAAAAGCTAATTGCCATCACTCTCCGTTATTGATTATTAATCACCGCGCGAACTTTTCAGCAGGCCTTGATCGCGCAATATTCTGCGAACTTTTTTGGGTGAGATGGACAAGCGCGTGGCCACGCGCGCTACTTTGCGATTTTCGCGCCTCCATACTTTGGGAATGACGATGGCGGCAAATTCCTCGCTGACCTGCTGAAACGATTTATTGCCAACCATGCCCTGGGACCATTCGCGAAGAGTGGAATTGACGTTGCCTGCGCCGCGAATCTTGCGCTTGAGGTCCTGCAGTTCACGCCAAACATAATCCTGATGAGCGGGTTTGAGCAGGGCGGCCGCGGCGTCGACGCACTGCTGGGCGGGCTCGAGATCGTCGGGAAAATCGAGACAGAGCGCAAGGCCGAGAGTGATGTGAGCCTTGGCGATGAGGCGACGATTTTGTGTTTGCTTGGCGGACTCCAAGGCTTCGCGCGCAAATTCGCAAGCGAGCTGCGAAGAAGGGACGCGGCTGGAGCCTTCCTCAATTTGGCCTTCAAACATTGCGCCCTGCACCGCGGATTGCAGCATGCGCGCGCGAGCTTTGAGGACGCTGTCTTTTTTTTCTGCGGCGAGCCGGAAGGCAGTGGCAGCCTGGGCGGCGGCACGATCCAGTTCGCCGTCGTCTAAATTCAGGTAGCCCAGAGTGATGTGCACGTTGCCGTTGCCGCGGTGATCGTCGTAACGCTGATAAATTTCCTGGGCTTTGGCGAGGTGTTCGAAGGCCTCCTGGCGAAGCTGGGTGCGCTGCTCGCGTGAGCGCGGCTTAACTGCGAGGGAAGATCTAGAATTCGCTTTGCGATTTTGTTTGGACTTTTTTCTGAGCCTGGCGGCTTCTGAGTCGATTTTATTCCCTAGTTGAAGCGCGAGCAGGCGCTTCACGAAAGCAATGTTGACGAAGGAGCGGGCCAGATTGCGGTTGTAAGGATCGCGCTTGTTGTAGAGCTCGATGGCTTTCTCAAATTTAGAGAGGGCGTGCTCGGAGTTGCCCTGACGGCGGGCAATTCTGCCGTAGGCGGAGCTGATGTTGCCAAGGGTCACATAGTCGTCGGTGTCGGCTAAAACTTCTTCGGCTTCACCAAGAATTTTTGCGGCTTGCTCCGGGTGTCCTTCCTGGAAAGCGACCCAACCTTCCAAAACTTGCATTACCGCGGCCATTTTGGGGTACTTGAGCTGCATGGCCAAGTCTCTGGCTTTCGCGACGTAGCCGAGAGCGTCTTCGTAGCGGCCCTGGCGGCGAAGACACCGGCCCATCCAGAAATTAGCGATGGAGATCATTTGTTTATCGCTGATTTCGTTCTCGAGAGTGAGAACGGTGTTAAAGTTTTTTGTGGCCTTCGCGAATTCTTCTTCAGACATGGCTACCAGGCCATCGGCCATGCGGAGGTGCGCGTACTCCAGCAAGGTGAGGCTTTCGGGGGAAGAGTTGGAAAAATGCGACAACAATTGTTTCAGCAGGTCGCGGCCGGGAAATCCGACGTCGACCCATTGCGCAAAATAGCCGAGCAAGATGACGGAATTATTTTGGCGCGGCTGGATGGATTCGAGGATTTGCTGGTGGGCGTTGAGGCATCGGAGGCCGGCGGCGATGCGGCGATTGGCGATGTCGTCCTTTATTTGGGCGAGGAAGTCGGCGGGGATTTCCGGTGCGGAGTGGCGATCCGGGTTGAGTGTTGAGGGAAACATGTTTTCTTTAGGGACTGAGTTCGCCTCTCCGAAACATTGAAAACTTAAGGCAGCTCAACAACCTTGCAGCGTCGTTTTTAACGCCCCGAAACCGACGTATGGTCGAAACGGGCACACGTCCGAAACGGACTAGTGGCTTTGACCTGGGCCTAATTCTGGAGTCTACTCCATCATGGTCGCTGTGGCTCGCGGGATTGTGCATACTGTTCCGATGAGCAACCACAAAAACGACCAAAAAAACACTGAGATGAGAACTGCGGCCACAAAGCGAAGCCAGAGACCCGAAGGCGCGAATCTAGCGAATCGCGTCGTTGCGGTGAATAGCGCGCCTCGCGGGTTTGATCCCAAGCGCGACCTGCCCCTAGGATTTGTTGAGTTTCTGCGGCCACTTCACGAGGCGTTGACGCCCAGGCAGCAAGCACTTGTGAAGCGGAGGGAAGTTGCGGTGGCGGAAGCGAACGCCGGGCGACTGCCAGAGTACCTGCCTCCGTCGGAGGCGACGCCAAGCGCGTGGCGAATTGAACTGCCAGGGTGGTGCGCTGATCAGCGTAACCAGATGACCGGGCCCGCGGATGAAGCTGACCTGGTGGTGAAGATGCTGAACTCGGGCGCGCCCGGCGTGATGCTGGATCTGGAGGATTCGACGGCGAATGTCTGGGAGCATAACCAGCGCGGGATAAAAAATATTCTTGAGGCGCTTGCCGGGCGGCTCAGTTATTTCGATCGGAAGCGCGACAAGACGGTGGAGATTCGTGCGAGCAACGCGGTGATATTTACGCGGCCGAGAGGGCTGCATCTGCATCAGGCCGGCGTTTTGCAAGGGGAGCTGCTGCCGGCGTCGCTGTTTGATGTGGCGATGGTCGCGTTTCAGGTGGACTACAGCACGCTTAAAGATCCGCTGTGTTTTTATATTCCGAAATCGGAGTCGGCGGAAGAAGCGCTGTGGTGGCGCGATTTATTTCAGATGATTGCCAAGGCGAAGCGCCTGCCGGCGAACGCGATCAAGTGCATGGCGCTGGTGGAATCGCATCCGATGGCGTTTCAGATGGAAGAGTTTGCGTGGAATTTGCGGGAACACATTCTGGGATTGAATTTGGGGCGCTGGGATTACATGGCCAGCCTGATCCATTTTAATCTGAAGAATCCGAAGTGGGTGTTGCCGGATCGCAATACCATTCCGCACAATGTCGCGTTTTTTCAAAACTTGCGGGAACTGATTCCGGAAATTTGCCACAAGCACGGCATGTTGGCGATTGGCGGGATGACGGCGCTTTATCCCAGCCGCGAGGACGCAGAGCTGAATGCTCGGGCGCTAAAAGTTCTTGCGGAAGATAAGAGAAATGAGTCGCTGTCTTTGATGGACGGTGCGTGGACCGGGCATCCGGATCAAAACGAAATAGCTGTAGCGCAATTTCCGGCTCCCAATCAGCTGCAGAAGCGGCCGGAAAAAGCGGTGCAGCATCCGGATCTGCGGCCGCTGCCGAGCAATGTGGGCAAGCGCACGGTGGCGGGAACGCGCGCGGCGATTCGAACGGTGATCCGGTATCGCAACGGGGTTTTGAATGGGAAGGGCGCGAGTTTGCTGGATGGATATATGGAAGATCTGGCGACGGATCGGATTTACCGGTTGATGATTGCGCAGCGCACGATGCATTCGGACGGAGTTGAAATTGTGGACGAGACGGGGAAGGCAACGCGGCATACGCCGGAATTTATTACGCGGCTGTTTGATGAAGAGCTTGAGCGGCTGCTGGGCGAAAGCTCGAAGGAAAACGATCAAGCGGCGGCTGGACGGCTTCGCGAGGCTCGCAGGATGAGCGAGGAAATGATTCGCAGAGGGGAATTTGACCCTGCGTGATTGGATCACGCGTAAACGATTTCTCGGTTTTTGCTCCGCGGCAAACGAGACATAAGGAGAACACCATGGCAACCAACGGAAGCAACGGGAAAAACGGAAACGGAAACTACTTCCAGGCGGGGGCGGAATGGGGCAGTGATCCGCGTTGGAAGGGAATCACGCGGACATATTCTCCTGCGGATGTGCGGCGGCTGCGGGGATCGATTCAGATTGAGTACACGGTGGCGAGGTTGGGCGCGGAGCGCCTGTGGAATTTGATGCACAGCGACGATTACGTTCCGGCGCTGGGCGCGATTACGGGGAACCAGGCGATTGAAATGGTGCAAGCGGGCTTGAAAGCGATTTACGGCAGCGGCTGGCAAGTTGCCGCGGACGGAAATACGGCGGGCGACGTTTATCCGGACCAGAGCTTGTATCCTTGCGACAGCGCGCCGAATCTGGTCATGCGCATCAATCGCGCTTTGATGCGCGCCGATCAAATCGAATCCGCGGAAGGAAAACCATCGGGCACGTATTGGTTTGCGCCGATTGTGGCGGACGCGGAGGCGGGATTTGGAGGGTCGCTCAACGCGTATGAGTTGATGAAGGCGATGATTGAGGCGGGCGCTGCAGGCGTGCACTTTGAGGACCAGCTTTCTTCGGCGAAGAAATGCGGGCACCTGGGTGGTAAAGTTGTGGTACCGATACGCGAATTCATCGAAAAGCTGGTGGCGGCGCGGCTGGCCGCGGACGTGTGCGGCGTGCCGACGATTCTCATCGCACGCACGGATGCGAACTCAGCGGGGCTGTTGCTTTCGGATGCGGACGAACGCGATCGTGAATTTATTTATGGCGAGCGGACGCCGGAAGGTTTTTATCAGTTTCGCGGCGGGATCGATGCGGCGATTGCGCGCGGGCTGGCTTACGCGCCCTATGCCGACGTGTTGTGGTGCGAAACTTCCACTCCGGATTTGGCGGAGGCGAAGAGATTTGCGGACGCTATTCACGCGAAATTTCCGGGGAAGCTGCTGGCGTACAACTGTTCGCCTTCGTTCAATTGGAAGAAGAAGCTGGATGATGCCACGATTGCGAATTTCCAGCGGAAGCTTGGGGAGATGGGTTACAAGTTTCAGTTCGTGACGCTGGCGGGATTCCACTCTCTGAATATGTCGATGTTTACGCTGGCGCGGGGATATGCGCAGTCGGGGATGACGGCGTATTCAAAACTGCAGCAGGAAGAGTTTGCGGCGCAGGAGTTGGGCTATCGGGCGGTTACGCATCAGCGATTTGTGGGCACGGGATATTTTGATGAGATTGCGCAGGTGGTGTCGGCGGGGAATTCATCGACGACCGCGCTGGCGGGGTCGACAGAGGCGGAACAGTTTCATGGAGCGGTGCCGCAGGAACCGGCGGTCAGGATGAGTGTAGAAGTTCACAACTGAACGAAGTTGTGCGCCCGCTGGTGCGATGTGGGAAGTGATGCGCAGTGGATAACTGAGAGGTGTAGCAGCGAGCCGCGGCGAAATTTCGTTGCGGCTCGATTCGTTTTGGCGATTCGCTGCGACTGCAGTTCTTTGCGACTTGAATTAGTAATAGATGAGGGCGCGGCGGATTACAGTCGGGTAATTGGGGCTGGCTGGTGAAGTAGTGGTCTGCTCTGTCCAATTTCCAAAATTATCGTATTTGTAGGAATAGCGGGTCTCTGAGGTGTGCGACGGGGGAAGCGCGGGCGGCGGGGATTCGCGCGATGGCTCCTTCCCGGGGTCATTTGGATCACCGATGGTGGTGGTTTGCTCTTCGCTTTTATCGGAATGATCGTTGTAGGCGATCTTTGTTACGGTTTCCATGGAAGGGCCCATGTAGGTGTGCTTTTCGGTTAGCCGACCATTGGCGTCGTATTTGTAAGTGGTCCTCATGAAATTTCGTTGTTCTCCGAAAAACGCAGCGAATTGCTTCGCCAATTCCTCGGCTGCTCCCGGTTGGGCCGATATCTCCTCGCGAGCCTCGGCTGGCAGGGAGAGCAAGACATTTTCCATGGTGTACCTTAGTTCCGTTACGCGACCGTTTTCGTCGTAGGTACGGATAAGTTTGTTCAGGACATTTCCGTTGGCGTCGATGATCTGCCATTCGATGGGTTCGTCGTTTTGATTAAATAAAGTTTTTGCTTGTCCGCCGGAGGGAATTGGAAGATAGGGATCTTCGCCTTCGATAACTCCAATGGAAATTGAGGTGGTGACTAAAAGTGGTGAGTCCAACTGAACTTGTGGCGTAAGGACACGAGCCTTCCGGCCTTGGTCGTCGTACTGGAAAGTAAAGACTTGCGCGGGATGTCCGGTAATGCTGATGAGGCGGTGGTTGTCGTCGTAGTTGTATGTTGATTCGCTGGTGGGGGAATCAGGACTTGTGGTGATTGCTTTTTTGAGGCGGCCCGCGGAGTCATAGGTGTAGGTGGTAGAAAATTCTGGTGGATCGGACTCGACAGAGTTGGAAGTGGTGGACTGCAAAATTCGGCCCTCGGGGCTGTATTTGGTGGTGGTGGTATAGCTCGTAGCGAGGAAATTTTCAAATGCAGGAGTGGTACGCTCTTCGGTGTACTGCTCGACGGGGCCACGGAGTCCGGCTTTTTCGCGGTCTGACATAGAAGATTTTTCTCCGCTGGAGATTTCATTTGGGATTGTGCCGTCCGACTGGAAGGAAGTGGCATGACCTACTTCGTCGCCCATGAGAATGAATGGTTGCAATGCCGCGACGATGGCGACTGCGAGCTTTATATACATTGTGATTAGTAAACTGATGCATAACTATCATGCTTCGGAAGAACGGGCAAGGTGATAGGTAGGCACGAGCGGGTGCTTCCGGTGTTTGATCAAAAAAGCGTCAGACGGATTGTTTAGAGGCGCGTTCGTTTCACAAAATGGAATGCTCAGAAAAAGCCCCACCCTTGCAAAAACCGCAAGGATGGGCACCCAAGTTCAAAGGCAAAAAGATCAACTTCAAACGCGAAAATAACCCAACTGCAAACGCAGAAAAGCGCAACTTCAAAGGCAAAAAACCCAACTGCGAAGGCAAAGAAGGCGTCAGGCGGATTGAGAGGCGCGATGTTGAGAGGCGCGCGGGCGCTGCTCGGAGACTTCAGAGAGCTTGCCGGATTTTACGTCGTAGACGAAGCCGCGCACGGGGATGTCGCGCACGTAAGGGTGGTTCTTGATGCGGGCGACCTGGCGGCGGACATTTTGCTCGGTGTCTTTGAAGGAATGAAAGTGTGATGGCGTGACGGCGGAAACGCCGGTTTGCTGTTCGAGTTTGTCGAGGAGTTGATCGTCGGTGAAGGTGAGCATGCCGCAATCGGTGTGATTGATGACGATGAATTCCTGAGTGCCGAGCAGGTGATGAGAAATGATCAGGGAGCGCAGCGCGTCTTCGGTGGCGATGCCGCCGGCGTTGCGAATGATATGGGCGTCGCCGGTTTTGAGGCCGAGAAGTTGCTCGACGGTGAGACGCGCGTCCATGCAGGCGAGGATGGCTAGTTTGCGGGCGGGGGGCATGGCGAGACTGCCCTTGTCGAATTTCGAGGCGTACTGCTGATTGGCTGCGAGGACTTCGTCGGTGATGGACATTTTGGTTAATCCTTTTCTCTAGATTTTCTTTAATTGCCTTTAATTCGGCCGTCGGTGCTGGGACTTCTGACTATAAGTGTCTGGGAGAATGGATGCAAGAATTGGCTGTAGCACAAAGAGTGCGGTACCCGCCACTAGTCACTTCGGGCCAGTTACGGAGGATATATGCCACCCACATTCATAACTTCAATTTAATTTTGGAAATAATGAAACGGAAAGCCACCCGCTTTTAATTGTGTTTAGGCGATGGGGGTAAGGACGGTGAACACAGAAGGAAAGCGGCCCAACCGGTGCAAAGTGCTACGAGCGCGGAGAGAACGATCGGGGGCGCAGGGAAGTATTTCCAAGTGAGCGCCAGGCTGACTAGATGCAGGCAGAAAAATATTCAGGGCAGCGAGCCAGCGGCGGCCGGGTGTTTGCGGGCTAATTCTCCTAGATGCCAGGCTAGAAAAGCAGCGAACAACAGATAGACGGTGAGGAAGAATCCGAACCCTCGATAAAAGCCGCCGTAGGTGTAAGTAGCGCCGGGTTGGAGATGCACGTTGTCCATCGCATTCATTACTGCCTGGCCTTCTGGCGTTGGGGGAACAAATTTGAGAAACCCGACGGTGTGGCCGGTGGCAAAAAGTAAAAGCAGGATCGCGGCGATGCGGTAGAGCCAGGTGGCTTTCATTTGTGGGATTGGCCTTCCTTGTTGTGCAATTTTTTTTTTCATGGGACATTAGCACATTTTCAATTTGATCTTGGACGTAATTGAAAGGTGCGCTATCCGCCCATGATGAAAAAAATATTTAGAGCGAAATTAGAGAAAAGCCCGAATAAGGGCGGCTGGACGTACGTGGTGTGGCCCGAGTCGGCGAAATTTTTTGGGACGCATGGGCTGGTAAAGGTCAGGGGGAGGATCGATGGGCATCCGTTTCGCGCTTCATTTACGGCCATGGGTGGTAGTAAACACATGCTGCCGGTGAAGGCGGAGACTCGTGAAGCGATCGGGAAAGACGTGGGCGACTCAGTGACGGTGGAATTGGAAGAGCGGATAGAGTCGGCTAAACGTAAGCCTAAGCGTAGTGGCTCGGAATAAATGACGGGAAGAACCCGCACCCTTTGAAAACCCAAACCCACAAAGGGTGCGGCACCCGATTTGGCGATTCAGCACGCCGTTGTTCAATGGAGAATAATTGTGAAACTAAAAAGGCTGCAGCTTGCTGAGCGCTAACAGATAGTTATCGCGCCTATTCAGGTAGGGATTGTGTGCGGTAAGGGAAGGCCGACACGCCGCGACAGGTCCTGAAAACGTGGGTCGGGGCGCAAGGCGTCCATGCTCGGATCCAGGTGAAGATAGATAAGCCAGTGGGAGTGCTCTTCGTAGGATTTCTCCAGGTATTCAATCGCGCGGTCGTCTTCTCCCAAGCCGATGTGGATTCCGGCGAAGAAGTAAGGGGCAACATACTTTTGTTTTGTGAGGTTGATCAGATCATCGAGGATCTGGATGGCTTTCTTTCTCTTACCCGCGGTGGCCAAGGTTTGCGCCAACGCCGCGTTCATCATAGGACTGCCGCCAGACAGCTTCACACCTTTCTCACCCTCAGCGATGGCCAGCTCATAGCGACCCATTTTTCTGAGTAACAGGCCCAGCACCCAGTACGTGACCGGATAATTTGGGTCCAATTCGACAGTTCGCCGGAGTTGTTCGAGGGCGTCGTCGTATCGCCTTGCCAGGTAGAAGTCTCGTCCGATAGCGACGCTGATAATGAGGGACAACGGATCGAGCTCTTGGCTGTTTTTTATCCTCGCGATAGCTTCTACCTGGCGTCCCATAGTCATCAAATACTCGGCGTACCAATGACTGGCAGTCGGATGAGCAGGATTTAGTGCCAGGCTGCGTTCGAATTCCGTCTGAGCCTCTTGCCACTGCCAATCGTGAAGCCACAACACGGCTGCGAGTGGCGTGTGGGCTTCGCCTAGATCCGGGTCGAGTCGCAGGGCGCGCATCGCCGCCATTTTGCTTTGAGGGAACGCGTCCTTCGGCGGCAGATAGCTATTCCACCCCAGAAGCACGTACGAATCGGCCAAACCGGTGTAGGCGAGAGCGTAGCCGGGATCCTTCTCAACAGCTTGCTGAAAGTATTCGATGGCCTTGTAGAATCCGTCTTCGGTCCACCTGTTCCAATGATGACGACCTTTCAGGTAAAGCCGGTAAGCCTCGGCATCGTCCGTTTGGTGTTTGGTTAGCCGCTTTTTTTCTGCCCGGGTAAGCTTTAGCCGCAATTTTCCCGATATTTCATTGGAAATTTCGTCTTGAATCACAAAGATATCGCCAGGCTTGCGATCGTATTGTGCGCCCCACAATTGAGACCCGGTCGCCACATCGACTAACTCGGTCCCAATGCGCAAAGATCCACCGCTTTGCATTATTCTTCCGGTGAGAACGGCGCGCACACTGAGTTCGTGACCGACGGCTTGAGGATCAATTTGGCGGCCCTTATAGCGAAATACTGTGCTCTGGGCCATCACTCGCAGTTTTGGGACGGTGGCCAGAATATTGATAAGACTGCTCGCGATTCCGTCACTGAGGTATTCGTGCTCGGGGTCGCGACTGGCGTTTTCGAAAGGCAAAACTGCAAGCGAGTCAATGATCTTCGAGACTCGCTCTGGGCGCCGGGCACCTGTTTGCGCCGTCGAACTCCGCGCCGGCTGCTTCCCGGTCGAGCATAAATGACTAGTGGTCGATATCGGGACGGATTCTGCATCTTCTTTCGCAGCCGTCCAGCCGGGATCGGTGGCGGAATCGGTGTCTCGCTCCAGTCGTTGCAGATCAGTGCGTATGTCAGCGGCGTGCTGATAGCGTTGTTCTCTATCCTTGTGGAGCGCCTTGTTGATGATTTCTTCAAGCCTCGGCGGGATATCGGGATTGATATTTCGCGCGGGAACAGGGGACCGCGTCAGAACGGCCTCAATAATCACGCCACCCGTGCCGCCGCTAAACGCCTGGCGCCCTGTCGCCATTTCATACAACAACAGACCGAGCGAGAAAATATCCGTGCGCGGGTCCAGATTGTCTCCGCGGACCTGCTCGGGTGACATGTAGGAAGGAGTGCCGCTTATGATTCCTACGATCGAAGGAGAATCCGGTGCCTCGCCTCCGAAATTTGCGTTCGCTGTCGCAACCCCTTTGGGAACAAGTTTTGCGAGGCCAAAATCGAGCACCTTGGCCTGTCCACGCTTGGTCACGAAAATATTCGCGGGTTTGATGTCGCGGTGGATTATTCTTTCGGCGTGCGCCGCATCCAAAGCTTCCGCGATCTGGATTCCAAGTTTCAGTATTTCCTGGAGAGGAAGCGCCTTCTCATGGATGTGACTGCGCAGCGTTTCGCCGTCAATGAACTCCATGGCGATGAAACCTCGGCCGTCCTGCTCACCGATGTCATAGATGGTGCAAATGCCCGGATGATTTAGAGCGGATGCGGCTCGCGCCTCGCGGCGAAAGCGCTCCAGCGCCTGCGAGTCTTGCAGCATGTTATCTGGCAGGAATTTCAGGGCAACTGGGCGGTCCAAGCGGGTATCGACGGCTTTATAGACTACGCCCATTCCCCCTGCGCCGAGTTTTTCTGTGACGCGAAAGTGAGAGATGGTCTGGTCAATCATGGCTGAGCCGGCTCTTCAGGAGGCGCAGAGCTGCCGAACCGCACGTACATTAGTTCTCAAGGCTCAAAAGAGACGACAACGCATATTCGCGGCATGTTGCTCCGGCGAGCTTACCGAATAATCCCTCGTAAATGCTATCAAGTTTGTTCGACTGGCTGGCTGAACCCAGAAATCGGGATAATACGAAGCGCAGAGTTTGAGGGGAACAAAAGTTTTGTTGTGAGCGGCCTGAGACATAGGTAAATGGCGCGCCCGGAGAGATTCGAACTCCCGACCCTCTGGTTCGAAGCCAGATGCTCTGATCCGCTGAGCTACGGGCGCGTAGAGCGATTATCAATGGTCAAACCCTCTATCGCCACAACTTTTTTCGGTTCGGCTTTACGACGGCGGCCGATGAGCCGAGACGATATGCGGCAATTCGCGTGGGCTGAACGCAACATGCAAACCTTCACGCGAGTACGTGGGACTGAGCCTAGTGCAGAATGGCCCGCAAGATGGCGGCGGCTATAAGACCGAAGAGGAGGATAATCAAAAATATTTCGGTTGATAGGCCGTGGCTACCTTGCTTGCGGCTGGCGCGTTCCAGGAGATTTTCTTCGGTTAGTCTTTCTTTTTGGAAATCGCGAGGTGCAGGCTTGCTGGGACTTCTCAGGGGACTCGTCATGGTCGTTCACCGTTCAGTACCAATTTGGGACGCACCCGCATTAGTACCAATATGGAACGTACGCTTTAGATTCGTAGAATGCAATCGGGTAGATTCCGTGGCACTGTAGTGGTCCCCCGACTTTTCTCGATAGAAATTCTGGATACAAATGGTAGGGAGCTTATCCATGTGATTTTCTTTTGTTTTCTTCGGTTAGTGGGCAGAAAGGCCCGCGTGGAGGCAAGAATTGGGTTCGAAGCGAGCTGACCTGGTAGCCGGGCTACGTGCGTCTGAGAGACATCACAGCGATGGCGTCAGCTTTATTTGCCGGCACTAGCGCTTGAATGCTGATGGGCATTGGTGCATCGGGCCGCGTGTCGTGCGGGCCTCGGAGGTGTGGATGTGTTCGGGGCGGAAGCCGAGGCCGACCATGCGGGCGGGGATGCGGCGCAGGATTGGGAAATGCTTTAGCAAGGCGAGTGGAAGGGGGAGGCGCGCGAGTGGCGCCTTGGTGGCTAGCGCGGGGCCGATGAAACGTTTGTGGGCGAAGACCTGAACTGCTTGGGTCATGCGCGTGGGGAATTCGCGGCGCGCCTGAACTTTGTGGACGTCAGCATCGGGGGAGGCTCCCGTGGAGAAGACAGGAGCGAGAATATTTGCGGCCGCGACTGCGTCTTGAATGGCGAGATTGATGCCGACGCCGCCGATGGGAGACATGGCGTGCGCGGAATCGCCGATGCAGAGAAGGCCACTGCGCGACCAGTGGCGCAAGCGATCGACGGCTACGGACAGCAGCTTAATGTCGCTCCAATCTTTCAACTCAATGGTGCGTCCTTGCAGAAAGGTTGCGACGGTCTCGAGGTCGCGGCGAAAAGCGGGCAAGCCGTTTTTTTGGATGGCTGCGAATCCGCCTTTGGGTATGACGTAGGCACATTGCCAGTAATCACCGCGGTTGAGAGTTACGAGGAGCTTTCCGGCGCGGAAACGGCCTAGAGTTTGCTCGGGATCGGTGGGGAGGCGGGAAACGCGCATCCAGAGCACATCGATGGGCGCGCCAAGATCGATGACTTCAAAACCGGCTTTAGCGCGCACGATGGAATGACGGCCGTCGGCACCGACGGTCAAGCCTGCGCGGAATTCGCGATCTCCTTCGCGGGTCCTGGCGCGGACACCTGTCACGCGGCCATTTTCTCTGATTAGGTCGGTGACTTCAGATTCCATGCGTAAGTGGAATTGCGGATAAGCCTTGGCTTTTTCGGCGATGAAATTCAGAAAATCCCATTGGGGCATCAGGCCGACGAATTTGCAGTGCACCGGCAGGTGGGAGAAATCGGCAACGGTAACCGTGAAATCGTCGACGGCGGCACCGATTTGCAAAAGCTGCTGATGCGGGACGCGCAAGAAATCGTCGAGGACGCCGAGCTCGTACATGAGTTCGAAGGTGGAAGGGTGAATGGTGTCGCCGCGGAAATCGCGAAAAAAATCGGCGTGTTTTTCGAGGACCAGGACTTCGATGCCGGCGCGGGCGAGAAGGAAGCCGAGCACCATCCCGGCGGGGCCACCTCCAGCGATGCAGCAATCGGTTTGTGTGGATTGAGAGGAAGCAGGTTCGGCGGCCATGAATCAAGTCTCGGCTGAAGAGGCTCCCCTCGTCAATTTACCAGACGCCGTGAGGCAAAAACGGTTCAATGGGAAATGGTCGAGTAATGGCGACCACGGCGAGAAGAACAGCCCGACCCTTGCAAAAACCGCGAGGATGGGCCACCCGACTTCACAGGCGCAGCTTCACAGGCGCAATTTCACAGGCGCGACTTTAAAAGCGTACTTCACAAAGGCGAAGAGAAGCGCAGCTGCAGTAAGGCGAGCGGCTTAACCAGGGATTTTTTAGCGCCGGCGGCAGCAACATTCCTGCAGGAAGCGACGAATCGGGTATACAATGCACGCAATTCTTCGCAGGTTCCTGGGTACTTCTGAACGTTTGCATAATCTGGAGACAAGATGGCGACAGCTGTAGCAACTAGTACGGCGAAGGTGCGTGCCGGGGTTCCGGGGCGCAAGTACGACCATGTGTTTTTTTCGACGATGGCGGTGCTGCTGCTGGGCTCGGTATTTCTGGGATTTGCCCGAAGTTATTACTTGGCGGGGATGTTTCACGCGCCGTTGCCGAGCGCGATTATTCATGTTCACGGGGCGCTATTTTCGAGCTGGATACTGTTTCTTCTGGCGCAGACGACACTGGTGGTGTCCGGGCGAACGGATATTCACCGGCGGATTGGAATAGCTGGCTTCTTACTGGCGTGCCTGATGGTGGTGGTGGGAGTGTGGGCGGCCACGAATTCATTGGGGCGAAGTAGTGGGTCCTCCGGGCATCGATCCAAAAACGTTCTATATCATTCCGATTACGGATATGCTGATTTTTTCGGTGCTAGTATTTTTTGCGTACCGGGCGCGGTTCGATTCCGCGGCGCACAAACGCATTATTATTGTCGCGACGGTTGCGTTGATGATTGCGGCGATCGCGCGTTGGCCGATTGCAGCGGTACACAGTAACCCGCTGACGGCGGCACTGTTGTCTTACGTGTTTCTGCTGATGCTAGTGGCTTATGATTTGTGGTCCACGCACAAGGTTCACCGGGCAACGATCTGGGCAAGCGCGTTTTTGATTTTCGTGCAGCAGATACGATTTCCAATTGCGCAAACGGCGGCGTGGCACGTGTTTGCCACGTGGGCACAGAACTTAAAACTCTGAACGATTTCCGGCAGATTCCAGTTTCAGGCAGGCGGCTCGCCGGTTCATCCCTACAAAAAACCTGAGTGTACCGGAGGCGTGCAGTTGCCCCGTCTTATGGCTGAAGCTGAAGTTCTGTTAATGCATCCTCGCCGATGGCGGAGGCATCTTTCTACCGGAATGCCTAAAACCACGACTGTCGTTGACACGCAGTGATATCCACAGCAAGTTCGTATTCCGATCATGTAAATCCGCAATGGGTGGCGCTGCTCGAGCTGCTGGACATGAATGTGCGGTACGAGCGCTGCGAAGGCGCGGAACTGTTTACGGATGATGGACGGCGAATCCTGGATTTTTTGTCTGGGTATTGCGTGCACAACACGGGGCACAACCATCCGCATATTGTTCAGGCGCTGCAGAAGGAATTGGAAGCGCGCGGGCCGGTGATGTTGCAGAGCCACGTGTCGGAACTGGCTGGCGAGTTGGCGAAGAGGCTTTGCGATCTGGCGGGCGGCGGGCTGCAGAAAGTATTTTTTTGCAGCAGCGGGAGCGAGGGAGTTGAAGCGGCGATTAAATTTGCGCGGATGAGCACGCGACGGGATGGGTTGTTGTGCGCGAAGAGCGCGTTTCACGGATTGACGGCGGGCGCGTTGTCGTTGATGAGCGACGCGTTCTGGCGGGAGGGATTTGGGCCGCTGCTGGCGGATGCAGCGGTAGTGCCGTTCGGGGATTTGGCGGCATTGGAGAGGGAATTAAATTCGAAACGCTTCGCGGCGTTTGTTGTGGAGCCGATACAGTCGGAAGCG
>Ga0185299_10004942_pt1 | contig 15546 bp, 14 predicted proteins | sample PaiPotPPA55metaG_FD_128002 | JGI IMG/M metagenome (GOLD analysis project Ga0185299, IMG submission 128002) | Iron sulfur acid spring bacterial and archeal communities from Banff, Canada, to study Microbial Dark Matter (Phase II) - Paint Pots PPA... ...
GGACTAGCGAACTATCACTGCTGCCAAGATGTCCTGAAACGAGTACACAAAGCGTTTGCTGCATTCTTTCGTGGTATTAAGCGCAAGCAAAGGGCTGGCTATCCTCGTTTTAAATCGCAGCGCCGCTACGACAGCATTACCTTCCCCAGCCACGGAGACGGCAACCAACTGCTTGAGAAACACCTTCGTGTACAAGGCGTCGGAGACATCAAGATTAAGTTGCACCGCCCGGTCAGCGGCAAGATCAAAACTGTTTCAGTGAAGCGCGAAGGCCACCACTGGTATGCGTGCTTCTCATGCGCAGTCTCGGCACAGCCGTTGCCTGAGAACACGAAGCAAATCGGCATTGCTGTTGGACTGGAGTCTTTCGCTACACTATCAACGGGCGAAATCGTGGATAACCCTGGTCACTTCGCCAAGGCCGAGAAACGTCTGCGTCGTAGGCAGCGTCGTGTGTCTGGTCGCAAAAAGTACTCCAAGCGTTGGCGTAAAGCGGTTCAGTTGGTGCAGAACGTGCACCGAGATATCAGGAATCAACGTCGAGACTTTCAGCATAAGTTGTCTCGGGAAATCGTTGCTGCCAATCAATTCATTGCGGTCGAAGATTTGCATGTAATAGGCTTGGCTGGCGGAATGCTGGCCAAGTCCGTTGCTGATGTCGGGTGGTCATCTTTCTTAAATAGGTTGGCGTACAAGGCTGAAAGCGCTGGTCGCCAACTGCTGAGAGTAGACCCTCGCGGCACCAGCCAGCGTTGTCCTTGTGGTCAGCCGGCCCCGAAGAAACTAGCAGACCGGCAGCACGTCTGCACTTGCGGATTGCGGACCACGAGAGACCATGCCAGCAGTTTAGAAATACTCAGGCTCGGACTGAGCCTGCAACCGTTAACGGCGGTGCAGTAATGCTGCCGTGGGCTGAGAAGCCGACGCCTTTAGGCGGCGGAGAAGTCACAAGCTATCAAGTTCTAACGAGTTGTACGGAGCCGCATGGAAACGATTCACATCACCTTACCCGATGGCAGCATCAAAGATGTGCCTAAGGGCACCACTGCTCTCGACATTGCGCGCGGCATTTCGCCGCGCCTCGCAGAGGCTGCATTTGTTGCCAAGGTTTATTCAAACAACGGCCCGCTCGCGAATTTCGGCGATCCGGTGGATGACGGCGGCTACCTGATCGATTTGCGCCGCCCGCTTGAACAAGATCTAAAACTGAAAATCCTCATCGACAAGGATCCCGATTCACTCTTCGTTTTTCGCCACTCCGCTGCGCACCTGCTTGCCGCCGCTGTGATGGAGCTTTATCCCGACGTTAAACTCGGCATCGGCCCGCCGGTAGACACCGGGTTCTTTTACGAATTCATGCGCGAGCAGCCGTTTACTCCCGACGACCTCGTAAAAATCGAAAAGAAAATGCACGAACTTGCCGCGCAGGATCTGCCCAACGAGCGCAAATACTTGCCCAAGCCCGAAGCGCTCGAGTTTTACAAGAAATCCAACCAGATTTTTAAGTGTGAACTGGTTGAAGAAAAAGTCACCGAGCCGATGGTTTCTTTCTACACCACCGGAAAATTTATCGATTTTTGCCGCGGCCCGCACATTCCGTCCACCAAACGCATTCAGGCTTTCAAATTAATGAGCGTAGCCGGTGCGTATTGGAAAGGTCAGGAAGGCAATCCGCAACTGCAGCGCATCTACGCCGCCGCTTTCTTCACCCAGAAGGAACTCGACGCATATCTGCACCGTCTCGAAGAAGCCAAACGCCGCGATCACCGCAAACTCGGCCCGGAGCTCGATCTTTTCAGCATTCAGGAAGAAGCCGGCCCGGGCCTGATTTTTTGGCATGCCAAGGGCGGATTCATTCGCAACATCATTGAAACCTGGCTGCGCGACGAACTGATCAAGCGCGGCTACGATCTTGTGTACACCCCGCATATCATGCGGCTCGATCTCTGGAAAACTTCCGGCCATGCCAATTTCTACAAAGAAAATATGTTCGGCCCGGTCGAAGTCGAAAAGGCCGAGTACCAGCTCAAGCCCATGAATTGCCCTGGCCACATCTTGATTTACAAATCGCGCTTACGCAGCTACCGCGATCTACCGGTGCGTCTAGCCGAACTCGGCACCGTTTATCGCTATGAACGCAGCGGCGTCCTGCACGGCCTGCTTCGTGTCCGCGGCTTCACGCAGGACGACGCCCACATTTTTTGCATGTCGTCGCAAATCGAAGCCGAAGTCGAAGCCTGCATCGATTTTGCCTACGCAGTCATGAAAAATTTCGGCTTTGATCAATTCGAAGTGGAACTTTCCGATTGGGACGCCAAGCACCCTGAGAATTACCCAGGCAAGCCCGAAGACTGGGCTCACGCTACCAGCACGCTTGCCAACACCCTGGACCGCCTGAAAATTCCCTACAAAAAAATGGCAGGCGAAGGCGCGTTCTACGGCCCCAAAATCGACATCAAATTAATTGACGCCATCGGCCGTTCCTGGCAGCTCACTACCGTTCAGTTCGATTTCAACCTGCCGGCGCGCTTCGAGCTCGAATACGTGGGCCACGACGGCGCTCGCCACCAGCCGCTGATGGTCCATCGCGCACTGCTCGGCTCCGTGGAACGCTTCTTCGGCATCTTGATCGAACACTACGCCGGAGCATTTCCGCTGTGGCTCGCTCCGGTGCAAGTGGAAATCTGCCCGGTCAGCGAAAAAGTTATCGACTACGCGAAACACGTCCTCGAGACACTGAAAAATCACAACATTCGCGTGCATCTCGACGATCGCAACGAAAAACTTCCCGCAAAAATTCGCGACGCGCAAATGCAAAAAATTCCCTACATGCTAGTCGTCGGCCCCAAAGAAGCCGAAGCCGGCACCGTCAGCGTCCGCCACCGCAGCAAAGGCGACCTCGGCCCCAAGCCCCTCGCCGATCTAGTCGAATCCCTGCGGCAGGAATCCGACTCCCGCGCCACCGGATAACACCGACGCCACCATGCTCGACGAAGCCGTCTTCCAATCCAGCGTTCGCGAACTTGCCGTTCGCGACGAAGATTTGGCTCGTGTCATTGAAACCTACGGTACGCCACGGCTTTGGGTTCGCGAACCCGGTTTCCCTTCGCTCGTTTACATTATCCTGGAGCAACAGGTTTCGCTCGCCTCGGCTCGCGCGGCATTTCAGCGATTGCGTGCCGCAGCAAACCCGCTCACTCCAGCGCGGTTTCTAAAACTCTCCGACCAGCAACTTAAACAGATCGGCTTCAGCCGCCAGAAAACCCTTTACACGCGTCTGCTGGCGGAGTCGCTCGTCATGAGGTACTTCGATCTCAATGAACTTCACGATCTTTCTGACGACGCGGCACGCAAATTCCTCATCGCGCTCAAAGGCATTGGCGCATGGACTGCGGACATCTATCTGCTCTCCGCGTTGCGTTGTCCGGACATCTGGCCGGTCGGCGATTTCGCGCTGGCCGTCGCCGTTCAGGAAGTGAAAGGTCTGCGTTCGCGTCCTTCACCTGAACGCCTCGAAAAACTCAGCCACCTTTGGCGTCCGCACCGAGCCACGGCCGCACGCCTTTTCTGGCATGCCTACCTTTCAAAACGTGGCCAAAACAGCGCTACCATCAGTTTGTAGCTCTCCGTGATTCCGTGAAAGGTCACTCATGCCTGACTACATTCCACGTCGCTCCTTTATCGGCTTCGCCGCAGGCGCGATACTCGCGCCAAGTGCTCTGCTCGTTCAGAAGGGGCAAAAATCCGACGTTCCTCTAGTCGATCAGGTGCCTCCAATGCTCGACCACATCCTTCTCGGCTGCAACGATTTGCAACGCGGCATCGACTTCGTCGAACAGCACACTGGCGTTCGTGCCGCGTTCGGCGGAGTTCACCCAGGCCGCGGCACGCAAAACGCGCTTCTCTCATTAGGCACTCGCCGCTATCTCGAGATCATCGCGCCAGATCCGCAGCAGAATGCTGCGAGCGGACTTGCAAACATGCTTAAAAAGCTTACCGAGCCGCGTCTGGTTGGCTGGGCTGCCCATCCCGGCGATATTCAAGTGCTCGCGGCTGACCTCGGCAAAGCCGGAATCGCCGCCGAAGGGCCGACCCCCGGTTCACGCAAACGTCCCGATGGCAGTGTGCTCCATTGGAAAACGCTAAATCTAAAAGATGACGGCAAAGGACTGCTTCCCTTTTTTATTGAATGGAACGCCGATTCTAGCCATCCATCGGAAGACGCTCCGTCCGGCTGCCAACTGCTTCGCTTCGAGTTGCTCACACCAGACCCAGCCGCTCTCGCCCAGACCACCGCTAAGCTCATGCTCGCGGCCGCAATCGCAAAAGGCTCTTCCCCGCAGCTCCACGCCGTCATTTCCGGCCCCAACGGCCAACTCGACATCACTTCCTGACGCCCTCCCTCAACGTTCGACTCACCGTGCTAATCGAGGAACTCGCCCAATTCCCAAAATGAAACGCTTTGGCATTCTTTCTCACTACTCGTGTGCACCAACAACTCAGGGGCAGAACCTGCACGAATTAGCCGTGGGTTGAAGGCGCCAGGGGGCACGCCGGAGTTGCGGTCACCAGATCTGGCTGGTGCCCCCGCTTGTTCTCTGCTGGGGCCGGTCGCTCGAGGGGTTCCACTTATTAAGAGTCGAGTGTTATGTTGAACGCGGCTTCGAACACCAACCCGGCATACTACTTTCCTGCTTGCCGCCCGCTGTATCGTGCGTGCTATACTCTTAACCCGTCCTCTGTCGGCATTTCGCCGTCCGGGGTCGGCACATATTGATAGGAAGTCGATTCGGGCTCCGGGGCTGGCTGTACGTGTCCTTTGGTGCTTTTCTCAGCTATAGGGGGATTTATCGCAGAACGGAATTTCCGGCAAGTGAGCGACAGAGTCCGTGTCAACGATCGGATTCGCGCTCGCGAAATCCGGGTGATTGACGAAGAAGGCGGCCAGCTCGGGGTAATGCAGCCATTTGAAGCGCTTAAGATGGCTCGCGAACGTGGATTGGACCTGGTGGAAATTTCGCCCACCGCCGACCCGCCAGTTTGCAAGATCACCGACTACGGCAAGTTTCTCTATCAACAAAGTAAGAAGGCGCACGAGCAGCGTAAAAGCAGCCGTGGCTCTGCGCTAAAAGAAGTAAAGTTCCGGCCAGCCACCGCGGAACACGATTTTCAGGTTCGCAAGAATCAGATTATCCGCTTTCTTGGGGAAGGCCACAAAGTTCGCGCCATGATTTTTCATCGCGGACGCGAAATGGCGCACCAGGAAGTTGGCCGCGCCAAGATGACCCGTCTGTTGGGCGAAATTGGCGATGCAGGTTCCATCGAGACCATGCCGCGCATGGAAGGCAATGTCCTGGTAGCGTTGCTGGCTCCCAAAAAAGGCGCCGGCGCAGTAGCAGCGCCAAGTCGGCCAAATTAAGCCCTAGGGATCGGTTTCTTGGCCACGAAATAGGAACTATAGTTCCTGCCGACACCGAAAAACAAAGACCTGCGGGCATACTAGCCCAGCTTGAATTGAAGAAAACGAGGATTTACGCAATGCCACGCAATCGATCGAAGCCCAAGTTGAAACTGAAGACGCATCGCGGTGCCGCCAAGCGTTTCAAAATTACCGGCACTGGCAAACTGCTCCGCATGCATTCCGGCAAGCGCCACCTGTTGGGAACCAAAGCGCCTGGGCGTATGCGCAAGCTCAAGAAGATGACCAAGGTCAACAAGGCAGACGTGGCCAAAACCATGCAGATGCTTCCCTACGGCTTGAAGTAGCCGAGAAATACTTTTTGAATTTCGTTGCACGAGCCGAATCTTTTTGCGCAAGCAAATTGTTCGCGCTCTCGAAATGAAATGCAGGACGCACAAAAAACGTCCCTGTGCGCTGCTCTCGGTTTTTTGAGAGTGGCGCTTCGTGCCAGGCAGCGCTACACGGGTGCCTGCCGGCCGAAAGTGCTGCGATTCACTTCGCGGCACGGCAATACACATCAGAAACAAACCCGTTGCGCGAAGCTATTTTTCTGCGTCGCCGCAACCCGTTTTGTTTCCGGAAAAAATGGACCACCGAGGCGTTTTTCGTTTGTGTAGTGGCCGGTCTTTCGCGTTTTTTTGCGTCCCGCGTTTTGGCGGGAATGCCGGTTGCTTTCACTTCGAACTGCCCGGTTAAAAGGAGCAAACCCATGGCACGCGTAAAACGCGGCACCAAGCGCCGGGCACGGCGCAAAAAGTATCTTAAGAGGACTAAAGGTTTTTTCCTCACAAAAAGTAAACTATATCAGTCGGCGCAGGAAGCAGCGAACCGCGCAGATCGCTACGCGTTTCGTGATCGCCGCGTCAAGAAGCGTCAATATCGCCGCTTGTGGATTCAGCGCATCGGCGCCGCCGCTCGCTTGAACGGCGTCACTTACGGCCAACTGATCCACGGTCTGAAAGCCGCCGGAGTTGAACTGGACCGCAAGGTTCTTGCCGACATAGCAGTGAAAGACGCTCCAGGCTTCGTGCTACTGGTCGAAAAGGCCAAAGCCTTCGCGCCGAAACCGGCCGCAAAAAAAGCCAGGTAATTTTGTAGTCGCGTTTGCCGGGATACGCGGAAGCGCTAACCGGTCGCTCCGCCACGGCGTCATTCCGAGCGGAGCGTCCGCAAAATTTCGCGGCCGCGGAGTCGAGCCTGCCTGGCGCAGGCAGGAATCTCTCTTCGATTGCCGCGTTGCGAGAATTTTTCAAGGAGCACGAGCGCTTACGCTCCTTGCGATGTAATCTATCTTTCCATCATGCCGACCACCAACGGTTCGCACGAAAAAACACTCGCCGCTCAAGGCGTCACACGACCGGAGCAACTCGCTCCGTTGTGGGCGCAAATCCGCGCGCGCTTTGACGCGGAATCTGCGGCCGCGCGCGACGCAGCCGCTTTCAAACAATTTCGCGACGCCTGGCTCGGCCGTAAATCCGGCGTGCTGGCCGGCATCACCGATAATTGGCTGAAGCCTGCTACCCCAGAACTGAAACGCGCCGTCGGCGCTGGATTAAACGAGCTGCGCGCGCACGTTGATGCGCAAATCGAAGCACGCCGCCTGGCCCTTGAATCCGGCACGGAGGACGCAGCGGCGGCGAAGGACCGTGTCGATCTTTCGCTGCCCGGTGCTATTCGTCCGGTTGGTTCGCGGCATCTAATTCGTCAGGTTCTTCAGGAAATCGAAGATATTTTCGTTTCGATTGGATTTTCCGTGGTGGAAGGTCCGGAAATCGAAACGCCTTATTACAATTTTGAAGCCCTGAACATCCCGGAATTTCATCCGGTCCGCGACGACATGGATACTTTTTATGTCGAAGCGCAAGACGCGGCCGGAGCCAGAACCGCGCCGGGTTCGCTACTGCTGCGCACGCACACTTCGCCCGTTCAAATTCGCACCATGGAAAAGCGGCAACCTCCGGTGCGTGTGATTGTTCCCGGTAAAGTGTATCGCCGCGACAATCCCGACGCCACGCATTCCTTTATGTTTCATCAGATTGAAGGGCTGGCGGTCGATACGGATATTACATTTTGCGATTTCACGGGCACTATCGAATATTTCGTCAAAGAATACTTCGGGGCTGGCGTGAAAACGCGTTTTCGACCAAGCTATTTTCCTTTTACGGAACCGTCCGTCGAGTTTGATGTCTCTTGCATTTTTTGCGGCGGCAGCGGAACCGGCGCCGGCGGCGCAACTTGCGGAAAATGTAAAGGCGCCGGTTGGATCGAGCTCTTCGGCGCGGGTATGGTCGATCCGGCGGTGTACGGCTTCGTAAATTACGACGCAAAAAAAGTAAGCGGCTTCGCTTTTGGTATGGGCATGGATCGCCTCGCGATGCTCAAGTACGGCATTGATGACATTCAGGTATTTTTTCAAAATGATGTGCGCTTTCTGAAACAGTTTCCGTAGATGAGGAAGAGCAGCCGGATAAACCCGCTGCTACATGAACCGGCTTTGCGGCTGATTACTAACAACTTTTTCCCATGACCTTCACTGACGCCAAACAGCGCTTCTCGAACCGAGTAGCGGACTATGTTCGCTACCGTCCGGGGTACCCAGCGGCGTTCATCGATGTGTTGCGTGATGAGTGTGGACTTCGTCCCGATCACGTGATTGCAGACGTTGGTTCGGGCACCGGAATTCTTGCGAAACTTTTTCTCGACAACGGCAATCGCGTTTTTGGAGTGGAACCGAACGACGAAATGCGCCGCGCCGGTGAGGAATACCTTTCCGGGTTCGCGAAATTCTCCAGCGTCAATGGTTGTGCGGAAAAGACCACGCTTTGCGACGCCTGCGTTGGTTTTGTCGTGGCGGGTCAGGCATTTCACTGGTTTGAGCCGGTTGCGGCGCGTGCGGAGTTTCGACGAATTCTCCGTCCAGGCGGACTGGTGGTGGTGATCTGGAACGAACGATTGTTGGACGGCACGCCGTTTTTGCGCGCATACGAGGCGCTGCTGCGGCGTTTTGGCAAGGACTATGCCCAGGTTAGCGAGAGCTATCCGCGGCTGGCGCAGATTCAGGCGTTTTTCCCACATGCCATCGCTCACAAAAGTTTCAGCAATTTTCAGGAGTTTGATTTCGCAGCCCTGGCAGGGCGGGTACGCAGCAGTTCTTATATGCCGCAAGAAGGCGATGCAAGTTTCGCGCCGATGATGTCAGCGCTGCGCGAGCTGTTCGACACGTCGCAGCAATCCGGGCGGGTGCGCATGGACTACATGACGCAAGTTCACTTGGGTCCGCTTGCTGCACAGAGGAATCCCGCATGAAGGTGGTTTACAACTGGCTGAAAGATTTTGTCGGCGTGACGGCGACGGTGCAGGAACTTGCCGCCCGGCTGGCATTACACGGGACCAACGTCGCCAGCGTGGAAGCACAGCCACTCGGTGGAGTGATCGACGCCGAGGTCACTTCGAATCGTCCGGACTGCCTGGGAGTTTATGGCATCGCGCGCGAAGTTGCGGCAATTTATAAATTGGATCTTAAGCGCATTGCGGCGAAGCCCACCGAATCGTCGAGTTCAAAAACCAGTGACGCCGTGTCGGTAACAATCGCGGCGCCGGAACTGTGCGGAAGGTTTACGGCGCGCGTCATTCGCAACGTGAAAATTCAGCCAGCGCCGGTGTGGCTGCGGGAACGACTTGCGGCTGCCGGAGTGGCGTCCATCAACAACGTTGTGGATGCGACCAACTATGTGATGATGGAACTGGGTCACGCGCTGCACGCGTTCGATTACGATCTGGTGCGCAATCACGCGATCGTGGTGCGGCATGCCAAACCGCAAGAGAAAATTAAGACCCTCGACGGCATCGAACGCACGCTCGACCCTGCGATTTGCATGATCAGCGATGGCGACGGTTCGCGCGCAGTGGGCATTGGCGGAGTCATGGGCGGCGGCGAAACGGAAATTTCGTTTTCTACAAAAAATGTTCTGATCGAGTGTGCGTGGTTTGAACCGGTGGCGATTCGCCGCGCCACGCGAATTTTGAAATTGCATACCGAAGCCTCAACGCGCTTCGCTCGCGGCGCCGATCCGGAAATGGCGGAACTGGCTTCGCGGCGTTGCGCAGAATTGATTTTGCAATTGGCGGGCGGCGAACTGCTTTCCGGTGTAGTGGATGTATATCCCGGCCAGCGGGTAGCGAAAAGGCTCACCATAACCCGCGCGGAAATTCTGCGGGTGATGGGCGCGGATGTTCCCGATCGAGAAGTTGAATCCATTCTCGGCGCGCTGGGTTTTGCTCCGGTGCGAGTGGACCAGAATCGCGGACAGCTGGGCTCGATTCTCGCTGCGTGGGAATGTACGCAGCCGTCGTGGCGTGCGGAAGTGGAACGTGAAATCGATTTGATCGAAGAAGTCGCACGCATATACGGACTGGACAAATTTCCAGCGCGGCTTCCGGCAGCGCGACAGGGGGCAGCGCGCCTTCCACAGTATGAAGCGGAATCGCGACTGCGCGAACGCCTGATCGGTCTCGGCTACCGCGAAATCGTGACTATCCCTCACGTCGCACAAGATCGTGACATTCTGTTCCGTCCGCATGGGGTCATTCCCGCGCGTCTTGCGAATCCGCTTTCCGAAGAGGCCAATATTCTTCGCTCCAATGGATCCGTTTCCATGGCGGCAGCGATCGAATGGAATCTGAATCACAGTCAACGGAATGTCCGGCTGTTTGAAATTGGGCGGCACTATCGATTCGCGCCGCAGAATAAAGCAGGCGAGACACCGCTGGCGCCGATTGAAACTATTTTCCTGACACTTGGCGCAAGTGGTGAAGGGCGGCCGCAGGGACTTTACGATGCCGCGCGGCTATTTTCTTTTGCTGACCTGAAAGGCGACCTGGACGCCGTCGGCGCGCTGAGCGGAGGCTTCGACTGGAAAGATGGCGGAGCGGATTCGTTGCATGCGGCGAAACGCGGCCGCGTCGTGCTGGGCGAAAATGAATTGGGCTCCGCGGGCCAGCTCGCCAAGCGAATTGCCGACAAACTGAAATTTCGCCAGGACGTTTTCCTGGCTGAAATCATTCTCGGGCCGTTTTATTGCAAATACTACGGAGTGAAAGATGCGCGCCGCTACCGGCCGGTGCCCCGATTCCCCGCGGTCGAACGCGATTTTTCGCTGCTGCTGGCGGAAGGCACCACATTCGCGGAGGTCGCTAAAACAATTCGTGCGCTAAAGATTCCGGAGATCGATTCGATCGAAGCCGCGGATCTGTTTCGCGGCAAGAATGTTCCTGCCGGAAAATATTCGCTGATGATCCGAGTAATTTTCCAGAGCCGCGAGGCCACCCTCACCGAAGCCCAAATCGCCGACTACTCCGGCAAAATCGTGGCCCTACTCCAGTCTTCTGTCGGCGCACACCTTCGCTCTTCCTGAACAGCAGCTTTTACCCGCGATCTCGTGTCCAATAGTAATGGGTTAGAAGTAATGCAAGTTGACATACCGTAGTCGCCGAACACTCGCGTCTTCGCCCGGAGGGTGACCCACCCATGAACCGCGCACTCTCGATTATGTTGATGATGGCCGCGCTCGTTACCGCCAGTTGTTCGCGAAAAATGGCGATGACTGCGGAACGAACGGAACTGTCCGCTTACCGAAATGCGACTGGTCTCTCCGCACCAACCCCGATCCGTAGCTCTCTATGGCGCTGCCGGTTCGGCCGGAGACGCTCACCGGTTCATCGCGATACGCCACAAATTGGAGATACTCTCCAACGAAACCAGCTTGCCAAAGTCATGGGAGTCGGTAATCGATTTTTGCAAAACGATCCAGTGCCAAGTAGTGGCTTCGAGCCTGACCGCGCGGACGCACGACTTCTCCGCCTCTGGAAACATCGTGATGCGTGTCGCTCCGCAGGATTTTGCAAAGCTGTTCGCGCAGGCGGAAAAGCAAGGCAACGTGGTTCAGCACACCACGGAAAGCGAAGACAAAACTTCGGCGGTCGTGGACAGCGAAGCCAAACTGAAGAATCTGACGACCTTTCGCGACAGCTTGCGCGCCATGCTGGCCAAGCCGTCACTGGAGCGTGAAGGATCTGGTGGAAACCCAGGAAAAAATTGAGCGAAGTGCAATCTGAGCTGGATAGCGAGACGGCCACCCGAAAAATTCTTGCGAATGAAACGGAAAAGATCGCGGTTGAAATCAATTTCCGGATCGAGCGCCAATCGAAGGGGCAAAGCGGCCTTACACGGATTTGGGATGCCATTCATGATTCTGGTTCCAATCTTGGGGAAAGTTTGGCCACGCTGATTATGGTGATGGTTGCGGTGATTCCATGGCTGGTGTTTTTTGTGCTTGCCATCTGGTTTCTGCGAAAACTTTGGAGGAAGCGCCGTAGCAAGATCAGCTAGTTGACCATCGGACCACAATCACGCTGACGGCCTTCGCTGACTGATCTGCGCTACAATTGAAATGTAGATATGAGACGGATTGTCAATTTCGTGTTTTCGTGCCTTGTTGCCGTTCCGGTGCTTCTTTCCGGATGCGGGCGGACGCAGACGGCGCATGCAGATTCCTCGCGTGCGGCGGCAACGAGCCAGGAACCTCCTCAGGATGCGAACGTCATTCAGTTTGTGAAGAATCCGGAGGGTGCGCCGGCATTTCAGCTGAATGATCTGGAGGGAAAGTCTTTATCGCTTGGCGAGGCCAGGGGCAAAATCGTTTTGCTGAATTTTTGGGCTACTTGGTGCGGGCCGTGCCGCGCGGAAATTGCCGACCTGGTGGATCTGCAAAAACGTTACGCGGACAAGCTGGAAATTATTGCGTTGGCGACAGATGAAGATGATGCCGACGACGTTCGTCGGTTTGTGTTGAAATCTGGAATCAACTATCGCGTGGCGATGATCTCCGATGAGGTTCGCCGCGATTATGGCGGGATCGCGGCGTTGCCCACTTCGTTTGTGATCGATACACAGGGCCGGGTGGTACAGAAACACGTTGGCCTGAACGATCCCACGATTTATGAACTGGAAGTGAAAGCCATGCTGGGCCAGCCGGTGGATGCGAAAGTCGAGTACTTCGAGGACAACGGACAAATCTTTTTGAAGAACGCGGGACGCGCCACGGAGCTTCCTGGCGTGGATTTTTCGAAGCTCGACGCGAAACAAAAATCGCTAGCGCTGCGCCGGATGAACGCGGAATCGTGTGATTGCGGTTGCAAACTTACCCTGGCGCAGTGCCGGATTAATGATTCCGCGTGCCGCGTCAGCCTGGCCCTGACGGCCAAAGTGGTTTCGCAGATTGCGCATTCTGGCGCGCGGGCAGTGGGAACTGGAAAAGAGCCGACCAAATCAGCAACTCCAAATCAGCAACCGTGAGAGGTGCGGAGACAACTAAACTCTAGAAACGGTTGCCGCCGTTTGCGCCGCATACGGCGGCAAAATTCGCTTTCAGTCGCATAACGCAGCGTTCCCTTTGTGTTTTCTTCGGGCCAATTGGCTCCTTGCAGATAGCCTTTTGCGCGGCCGTCAGGGGCAAAGGACATGGCCATGTCCCCCCTTATCTGCGAGGACCAGTTCTGGTCCTTGCCAAGAGCCCAACAATTCAAAATTCAATTTGGGTTGGGCGTTTTTAAGCGAGCGAAAATAAAACGTTACCGGCTTTCGGTCCACATCGAGCCAGACTTGTTTCACTGCAGCTTGCCGACGCCGTGCCACGTCATCGCGGGAGTCCAGCGGCCGCCAATGTGCGACGCCCACGGATTCAGAACCAGGTACACAACAAAAACGAGCAGGATGGCGCCAGTCACGGAAGTAAAACACCCGCATCCACGGCGCTTTTTTGAGCGGAGTGATGTTCGCTGTGGGTAGCGGAGACCATGTTCGGAAAATTTGCTGGGGCGGCGGACATTTGCCTTGCCTCCAGTGGCGTTTCGCAGCACTCTATCACCCGCGCGCAAATGGGGCGCGAACGGCGTTGGCGAAGGATGTCTAACTCTCCCTGATCGCATGAATACCAAAACAATTTTCTTTCTGCTGCTGATTCTGAGCGCGACAGGTTTTATTTCGCCGCCGATTGCGCTGTGCGCGGGAATTATTTTTGGACTGGCAGTTCTTCATCCTTTCGCTACAGACAGCCGCGCGCTTGCCAGATTTCTCCTACAAGCTTCAGTGGTGGCTCTAGGATTCGGGATGAATTTGCACGAGGTGTTGAAGGCCGGCCGTAGCGGGTTTCTATACACCGCCATCGGCATCAGCTTCGCACTGTTGATGGGGACTTTGATTGGGAAGTTGCTGGCGGTGCGAGGAACAATATCCTATTTAATTTCCACGGGCACGGCGATTTGTGGTGGAAGTGCGATCGCCGCAGTTGGCCCGATATTGCAGGCGAGCGATGAAGAAATGGCGGTGTCGCTTGGCACGGTATTTATTTTGAATTCTATCGCCCTCTTCATTTTTCCTTCGATCGGTAGCGCGCTGCATCTTTCGCAATCGCAGTTCGGATTGTGGGCAGCGCTGGCGATCCATGATACGAGTTCTGTGGTTGGCGCTGCTTCACGTTATGGCAACGAAGCGCTGATCATCGCCACGACCGTGAAACTGGCACGTGCGCTGTGGATTGTACCGCTGGCGTTGGCGACGGCTGCTGTCAGACGCAGCAAATCGAAGGTTCAGATTCCGTGGTTTATTTTTCTCTTTTGTCTGGCGGCAGTGATCAATACTTACGGCCCGCAGGAACCGCGCTTATCGCAAATGTTTTTTCAGCTGGGACGGCTTGGCCTGACGGTAACACTTTTCTTGATTGGCACTGGGATATCGCGGGCGACCTTGAAGGAAGTCGGCTGGCGGCCGCTGGCGCAAGGCGTGCTGTTGTGGATTTTGGTTGGCGTCACGTCGTTGTGTTTCATACGGATCGGATGGATCGCGCTGTAGCTACATTTCGAATGAATAAGCGCGGGATTTGGCGCTGACTGATCGAGTCCGACTTGCAGCAAGCAGACTGACCGCACTACACTTTTGTGCAACCGTGGCGCGAGGTCAAAAAATTTGCGCTGCGCAAGGAGTTTTCAATATGAATCGCCGAATCGGAATCGTCCTCAGCATACTCTTGATCGCAGGAAGTTTTACCTTACGCGGAGCGCAGTCGTCCGGGCAGATGGAACGTAAGGCGATCAAACTGCCGAATAAGTTTGTGAACGCACCCTTCAGCGATGGAATCCTGTTCGGTGACACACTGTACCTTGCCGGGCGCATCGGCATTGATCCAAAGACGGGAAAGGTGCCGGAAAAAATCGAAGATGAGATCAAACTGTTGCTGGACGGTGAAAAGGAGGTCCTGACGCAAGCCGGGATGACCATGGACGATCTTGCGTACGTGCAGGTTTTCTGTACAGATCTGTCGCTGTTTGAAAAGTTCAATCCGATCTACAAGACGTACTTCACGAAGGATTATCCGGCGCGCGCGTTTATCGGCGCGGGATCGCTGTTGGTCGGGGGACACTTTGAATTGCAGGCCATTGCGGTGAAACATCAGTATCTGGTGGGAGTGAAGGACGCCAAGCCCTGACCGCGTGACGGCCTTGAATGGAAGCTCGAGGCTATTGCCGCTTGAATACGTGGCGCTTCACGTCCGGCCAGAATTCGTTCCACGCACTGCTTGCCACTACTGAAAGAACTCCGTAGCCAGTGCGCGTGAGCGCTGCGCTGGTGGTTGCGTCACTGCTGACTCGCCAGGTGTTGGAAAGAAAATTGTTTCCAGGAATCGCGATGTATCGAGCGTAGGCGGGCATGAGCTTTCCGCGACGATCGCGTGCGGCGAACGAAAGCAGAAATACGTGTCCGATCCGGCGCTTGATCGGCATGTTCTGATCGCGCACGTAGCGCGGGTCTTCTCCCCAGACGGCGCCAAGTCCGGCTTCAATGGTATGGCTGGAAGCTACACCTGTGAAACGCATTCCATAGCGTTTGGCAAATCCGTCCAGCGCCAGAATGACGTCCTGGGACTGGCGATTGTTGCGATAGACAGCGGCCAGAAGGTAATCAACATAGTCGCCCAGTTCACCGGCATGCGGTTTGGCATTCTTGAATGCCGAAATCGCCTTCGCGGATT
>Ga0185299_10004946_pt1 | contig 15533 bp, 10 predicted proteins | sample PaiPotPPA55metaG_FD_128002 | JGI IMG/M metagenome (GOLD analysis project Ga0185299, IMG submission 128002) | Iron sulfur acid spring bacterial and archeal communities from Banff, Canada, to study Microbial Dark Matter (Phase II) - Paint Pots PPA... ...
GTCCGTTGTGGGGCTTTTTGTACGGTTGGACGACGCTGCTAGTCATTCAGACGGCCACTATCGCGGCGGTGGCCATTGCGTTCGCGAACTTCACCGGAGTGATGTTCCACGGCCTTTCATCGTCCGCATGGATATGGAAGTTGGGAACGTTCGGCCCCTACAAAATGGCGTTCGGTGCGTTGGGACCGTATGAAGTCGGGCTGAACACCCAAAACCTGCTGGCAATCTTGTCGATAGTTTTTCTCACTTGGATGAATACGCGCGGGCTGCGCACAGGCGCTTGGGTGCAGAACGTTTTTACGGTTGCAAAGATTGTCGCTCTGGGCGGATTGACGTTGCTGGGTTTTGTGTTCGCAACACAAGTGGCGCGCAATTCCAACTTCAGCGATTTTTGGCGGAACGCGCGCTTCTCAGAATTGCACAGCTATCAAAGCGGCCAAGACACTGTATGGGTAAGTGTCGCAACACTCGTTGGTCTCGCCATGGTAGGCGCTCTTTTTTCTTCCAGCGCCTGGACCAACGTGACGTACATCGCTTCGGAAGTGAGGAATCCAAAGCGTAATCTGCCTCTTGCCTTAGCCCTTGGAACTGGAATTGTGACGGTACTCTACGTTCTCGCCAACCTTGCATATCTAAACGTGCTGCCATTCGCGGGAACTCCTGACGGAACGGCCACCATGGCGCGAGGGCTCCAATTCGCCGCCGGCGATCGCGTGGGTACGGCCGTCGCCGAAGCGATTGTCGGCCCAAGCGGTGCGGTGCTGGTGGCCATCGCGGTCATGACGTCCACATTTGGCTGCAATAATGGACTGATCCTGGCCGGGGCGCGCGTTTATTACGCGATGGCCAAGGATGGACTGTTCTTCCAAAGTGTCGGCAGTATAAATCAGCACAACGCTCCTGCCGTTGCTCTTTGGGTTCAATGCATGTGGGCCTGCGTGTTGTGTTTCTCTGGTACCTACGGACAATTACTTGAATTTTTGGTTTTCGCTGTCGTTATGTTCTACATACTGACCGTCCTTGGTCTTTTTATCTTGCGCTTCCAGCGGCCGGACATGGAGCGACCCTATCGAGTCTTGGGCTATCCGGTGCTCCCCGGGATCTATCTGTTACTCGCCTCGTTCCTGGAAGTGCAATTGTTGCGTTACAAGCCGCAATACACTTGGCCAGGATTGCTCATAATTTTATCGGGAGTGCCTGTTTACTGGCTCTGGCAAAAGTCGCAGGACGCGAGATTGCGAGGGAAATCCTGAAAGACAGAGTCAGCTGTTCGAATCGTCGCGCGATAATCGGGAGAGGGCAGTGAGGTCGACGCCGGCCTGCCGTAGCGTTTTCGCTACCGCCGCTGCAATCGTGGGAGCGCCTGGAGTATCGCCGTGGATGCAAATAGTCTGCGCGTTCGCAACAATCTCGGTACCGCCGCAGCTAACCACCGTCCCTTGTTCCGCAATGCGCAACGCTTGTTCCCCCGCTTCCGCGGGATCACGTATCAACGCATCCCCAAATCTGCGTGAGCGCAAAGTGCCATCGGCTTCGTAGCGCCGGTCTGCGAATGCTTCGGCGAACACCCGGAAACCTGCTTCACGAAAGACCTTCAGCATCAACGATCCAGCCAGGCCGACAAGTGCGACATCCCGATTCCAACGCGCGACTCCGTTGGCGATCGCCTGGGCCACCGCGCGATTCGCCGCGGCCTGGTTATAAAGCGCGCCATGCGGCTTTACGTGCGTCACGCAGGCGCCGCATCCGGCGGCAACTTCGGCAAGCACCCGCACTTGTTCGAATACCGAATCAGCGATTATTTCCGGTGGCAGCTTCAACTCCAGACGGCCGAAATTCGCGCGATCCGGATAGCCAGGATGCGCGCCGACATCGAGCCCCCAGCGAAGCGCCTGTTCAATTGTTACTTTCATGTTTTGGAAATCGCCGGCGTGTCCTGCGCAGGCAATGTTGACCGACGTCAGTGACGGCAACAATAACTCCTGAGTTCCATCCGTGATGGCTTCCGGCACTTCACCCATATCGCAATTCAAATCAATGCGTTTCATTGCAGAATCAACTCTTTCGAGGACAGCAGTTTTTCCTGTTCCATTAGCAGCGATCGCGCTGTGCCGAATGTAACCTGTTCGAATCGTATCTCATCGCGGGGGCGAAGTTGTCCCACACGGTGTAGGTCCGCGGAAATTACATTCGCGATCTTCCGGTATCCGCCGGTGGTTTGTTGCTCCACAAAAAGGATGATGGGCGGGCCTGCGGTGGGTACCTGAATGGCGCCGAGCGAGACGCCTTCGGTAATCATCCGGCTCGCACCAAGTTGCGAAACGGCGGCGCCTTCGATGCCCCTTTCCAGCCCTTGCCCTCCTTCGATCCGAAGACCCATTCGATTCGATTGCTCACCGATACGATAGGTACTTTCATAAAACGAACGCACCGATGACTCAGAGAACCAATCAACCTGCGGGCCGGCAGTAACGCGCAAGACCCTGCGACCGGACAAATGCTCCGATACTTCTGGAGCGATAGTTCGCTTGCGGAAAGGCTCGGTCATGGACCCGATGCGGACCACATCTCCCTTTCGCAGAGGTCGGCCCTCGAAGCCGCCCAGCCCGCTCAAAATATGCGTTGATGCGCTTCCAAGAAATGGCTTCACGGAGATTCCGCCGTGAACGCAAAGATAACAGCGTGCTCCCGAACTCGTAGGACCCAAGCGAACCGTTTGGCCCGGCCGAACATCCACGGAAGTACCCACGTTGAGGCTGACCTCATCCAAGGTCGCGCCGAAATCGGAGCCCATTAGTGCCACGATTGCTCCTTGAGGAAAAACAAATGTTCCACCGAGCAGCATCATCTCCAATCCAGGCGCTCCTTCATCATTGGCGACCAGTCGATTTCCAAGGCGTAATGAGATTGGATCGGCAGCCCCGGACGGTGAAACACCGACGGGACCAAAACCTTGTCGCCCTAGATCCTGAACCGTGGTCAGCAGACCCGGTGCCTGAACCTGAAGGCTGCTCATGCTTTCTCCAACTCAGCGAATCGCGCGACAGAAATCGGGGTAAAGCGCACGCGATCACCCATCGAGAGAAAGCTCATGGCCTTGCGGTCCGGGCGGAACATGGCGATGGGAGTGCGTCCGATGATTCGCCAGCCGCCGGGCGTAGCAAACGGGTACACGCCGGTCTGGTTGCCGGCAATTCCCACGCTGCCGGGAGGCGTGCTCCGGCGAGGGCTATCCAGCCGCGGCGTTGCCAGAGTCTCCGGCAGTTCAGCCAGATACGCAAAACCCGGAACGAATCCGAGAAAGTAAACTATGTAAGTAACCGAAGCATGTAATTCGATTACCTGAGCTGGCGTCATCCCGTGTGAGGCGGCTACTTCGTTCAAGTCTGGACCGAACTCTCCGCCATAGCAGGTGGGGATTTGCAGCTCTGGCCCCTGGGGAAGATCAACGGCGTCCAGCCGTTCGAGATAGCCAAGCAGAATTGTTTCCAATTCGCCGTGGTCGAGTTTCAGCGCGTCGAAACTGATAAGAATCGAGCAGTACGCGGGGTTGAGATTTCGAATGCCGGCGATTGGTTCGCGCTCCAGCAAGTGGAGCAATCTTCTGACTCGTTGATGAACACCGAGCGTGATCTGTTCGCCGAAGTAAAGCAGAAGCGATTGATCGCTCGCGGGTTGGAATCGCACGCCGCCGGTCGTGGATGTCCGCATTCGGGAGGATTATATAGCACGTGGTATTGTATAAAGAGGGGGGGTGCTTTCGGACCGCAACTTTGTGACTCATCGTGCAGCAGATCTACGATGTCCAAGCGCAATTCCAAAGAGGTCCCAGAGTAGCACTCTACAGCGGCAGGGCAACCCGGCGCTGCAGAGCTTGAAACCGAGGATTGGAACGGAGGCTATCGAGTTCGGGATCAACCTTCAGGAAGATGAGACCGTTAGAACGGTCTTGATACGCTTTATCCAGCCAGTCGAGGGCCTGATCGTTCTGCCGTAGTCCACTGACGACCAGCGCGACATAGAATGGGGAAACATATTGCCGAGCAGATTTCTTAGTTAATTCTTCCAGGATTTTTTCCGCATTGTCTTTGTCACCGGCGACAGCATAGCCCCGGCCCAGCGCCGCGAGCATCAGCGGGCTGTTCGGAGAAAGCGAAGTGGCTTTCTTTAATTCAGCGATGGCCAGGTCATAGTGGCCTTTTTCTTCATAGGCTTGTCCGAGCACCAGATGCGCGAGCACAAAATTTGGATCCATTTCCAAGGTGCTCTGCAATTGCGTGATGGCTTGATCGTATTTTCGCGCCAGATACAGCCGCCAGCCGTAACTGAAATTTATGCTGAGCGAGAGCGGGTCCAATTTTAATGCGCGGCTAATTTCGGTGAGGCTCTCTTCAGAGCGGCCCATTACGGTGAGGTAAAGCGAATAACGTTGGTGCGCTGTGGCATGGTCGGGATTCGTTTCCGTGATTCGCTTCAGCCCGCTTTCGGCACTTGGCCAGTCCCAATCGTAATTCATCTTGATGCTCGCCAATGTGATTTGGGCTTCCGTGAGACTCGAATCGATTTCCAGGGCTTTTAAGGCCGCAGCCCGGGCCTTTGGCGCCGCTTCGCTCGAAGGCCGCGAACCGATAATAGTAGTTCCCTCCAAATCGTAGCAATCGGCGAGTCCAGCATAAGCGAGTGCATATTGAGGATCTTTTTCGGTGGCGAGCTGATAGTACTCCACAGCTTTGCCTAGCCCCTCTTCGGACCTCTTATTCCAGTAATATCGGCCCTTCAGATAGTCTTCGTAAGCTTGGGGATTGACGATTCGAGTCGCAGCCAACCGCTGTTGCTCCTCAGGTGTTAAATTGATGCGGATCTCGCTGACGATGGCGCTAGCCACCTGACTCTGCAACGTCAATACATTCCCCATTTCACTTTCGTAGGTTTCCGCCCACAGGTGCCGGTCGGTGGAAACTTGAACAAGTTCCGCAGTGATGCGCACTCGGTTTCCGGCGCGCAGGACAGTTCCTTCCACTACCGCGTCAACATTCAGCTCGCGGGCGATCTCCGAGAGAGGTTTGTGCGTATCCTTATATTCCATGGCGGAAGTGCGGGAAATCACCCGCAGGCCCCGGATTTTCGCCAGGCTGGCAATCAACTCGTCGGTCATGCCATCGGCGAAATATTCTTGATCCTTGTCGCCGGATAGATTTTCCAAAGGTAGCACCACGATTGATTTTATTTTCTCCGCGCTCGCGACGGTGCCGGACGAATTGCGGAAATGCAGAAACGAGAATGCGCCGGCCAACAGCACCGTCGCCAAAAGCCCAATCACAGCCACGCTTCGAGAGGGGAATCGAGATTTTAATTCGGCTGGGGCCGGAATCTGTTCGGTTAGCGGCAGCGGGTATGGTTGCAGATTTCCTGCAACAAACTCAGTGCCGTTGCCGCGCCCCGTGGGCTTTTCGGACTCCTCCGGGTTTAGTGCTTCTACCGGTGCGATAAATCGGTAGCCGCGGCGTGGGATGGTCTCCACGAAGACTGGATTTTCAGGCGAATCGCCCAGAGCTTCACGAAGCCGCATAATCGCGGTATTCAGACTGTGGTCGAAATCGACAAAAGTATCGCCATGCCAAAGTTTGGTGCGTAATTCCTCGCGAGTGACGATTTCGCCGGGCTTTTCCAGAAGAACAGTCAGGATCTGGCAGGGTTGGTCCTGCAGCTTGATTTTCAGCCCTTGCTTGCGCAATTCGCACGAGCGGAGGTCAACCTGGAAAACCCCAAATCGGAGCAGCCGTTGATGATTTGCAGGATCCGCCATTGTTAACCGGCGAGGTCAGTCCGGAAGCTAAACGCCGGGTGACGACCGGGGTCCCCATACAATTCAAGTGATACTAGCTCTTAACTTCCTTATTTTCAATTAGCAACTCTGTTATCGATAAATGTCTTGGATGTGACTCACAAGGCATTGAATGGAATCGCGTCGCGCGGGCAAAGTGTCGATGCAAACGGGGTTCGACGGTCACGGCACGGCACCAGCGGATCGCTGGATCGAGAAGCCGGGACCGGAATTGTTCTAGTCATCGCAGAATGTAGAAGAAATGGCTTCGTAAGCTGATGTGTCGGCGGGCGGAATTAGCCGGCCGAAAATTTTGGCGCGCTCGGTTAAGACTATCTTTCATTTTGAGCAATGAAAACCGTGGTGGCGGTATCACGTCTGGACCGGAATATAGGAGGCAGAGTATGCATTGTCACAAGACGTCGAAGGTCGTTTGGATCGCAGCCGCTGCTGGATTGTTAGTTGTTCTGAGCCTGCTTGCCGCGCGTCCTGCTGCGGCCCAAGTGTCCGGAGCGACCGTGTCTGGTGAGATCACGGACGAGTCCGGAGCTGCGGTCGGCGACTGCAAAGTCTCTATCAAAAATATCGCCACGGGCGAGATTCGCGAAGTCACCACAAATAGCGATGGCTTCTACGTGGCGCCAAACTTGCTGCCGGGTGAGTACGAAGTTACCGCCTCTGCTACCGGCTTTTCCACATTGCTACAGAAGAACGTTACTTTAACGGTCGGAACGGAGCAACCGCTCAACCTGACACTGCATGTCGGCAACCTTTCGCAGCAAGTTGTCGTCAGCGCGGCGCCTTCCGCGGTTCAGACCACTACTTCCGAGGTTAGCGCGACGGTGGACTCTACCACTGTGCGCGAAATGCCCTTGAATGGGCGTGATTGGGCTTCGCTGGCCTCGCTTGAGCCCGGAGTAGTCAGCATTCCGAACCAAGCCACTACCAGCTTCAACGCGAACAAGGGGAATCGCGGATTTGGAAATCAGTTGAGCGACTCCGGCCACCGTCCCAATGAAAACGATTACAGGGTGAACGGCATAACCATCAATGACTACTCGAACGCCGCGCCGGGCGGTCCTACCGGGCTCAATTTGGGAGTAGACGCGATCCAGGAATTCTCCGTAATTACCACCGGCTACACTGCGCAGTACGGCAGAACTTCCGGAGCGGTCATCAATGCCATAACAAAATCCGGAACCGACGGCTTCCACGGAACCGGGTACATATTTGATCGAGACAGCATTTTCGACGCGCGGAACTTTTTTGATGGTCCCGATATTCCGGTGTTTCACCGCCTGCAATTTGGCGCCGCTGCCGGAGGGCCGATCATCAAGGACAGGACGTTTATTTTCGGGAACTATGAGGGAGTTCGCCAGAAGCAATCAGGTTCGGGACCCATTCATGTACCAGATGCGGCCGAGCGGGCGCTAGCCGTCCCCGCCATCGCACCGTATCTCGCTCTGTGGCCCACCGCCCCCGCTGGCGCTCCTGACATAAATGGCATTCAAACCTTCAATGTGAATATACCGACCGTAGCGAACGAGAATTACTACATCTTCCGGGTGGACCACAAAATATCCGATCACGACACCTTGAATGGAGGTTATTTCCACGATTCTGGCCCTCAATCCCAGGGCGATCCTTTGGGTAACACCATCCACGAAGTTTTTTCACGACGGCAAATGGTGAACATTGAGGAAACACACATTTTCAATCCCGAGATCCTCAACACAGTTCGGGTCGGCGTGAGCCGTCTCCAAGGTGCCATCAATACTCCGGTTTCCGGGGATGCGGCGGCGACCGATCCCACTCTCGCCATCGCGCCCGGTGCAAAGGCTACGCCGCAAATCCCGGTGTCGGGCCTTACTACCGCTTTCGGCTTGGGAGGCTTTAACAGATTCACCCATGCTTTCAACTCATATCAAGCCGACGACGATGCCTTCATTACGCGAGGAACTCACGCGCTCAAAGTGGGCTTCGCATTTGAGCGCATGCAATACAACGTCCTTGAACAATTGAGCCCGAACGGCAGAATGAACACGTATTCGAGTTTGGCGAATTTCTTGAACAATACAGCTGATCAGTTGAACGCATTGGCGCCCGGGGGTTCCACCGAAGTTGGGCTGCGTGAAAGTCTTTTCGCCGGTTACATTCAGGATGACTGGCGCGCCAAATCGAACCTCACACTGAATCTTGGACTGCGCTATGAAATGACCACGCGGCCCACAGATGCCAACACGGTTCCCGGGTACACGGTGAACGGCTTTACCGTTCGCCCAGCGGGTTTCCAGCAAATTCAGACCCTGGCGAACTGCACGCCCGGTACGACTGCATGTGGCCCGGTCGGCACCAGCAGCCCCATCAGATCGAATCCTACTGTTTATAACTTCGAACCACGCATCGGTCTGGCTTGGGATCCATTTCATGACGGAAAGACCGCAGTCCGAGCTGGATTTGGCATGTTTGACGTTCTGCCACTGCCTTATGAATTTGGTCTCAACACAGCCGCGACGGCGCCTTTCCAAATCATCGGAACCGATAAAAATGCGATGCTCGGAACCGGAGTTATGGACCCGAACGTAACTTTCAATCGACAGCAGATTCGCAATCGCTTTGTGGACCCGAATCCACACCGCGCTTTGGTTATGAACTGGAACCTGAACGTTCAACGCGATCTCGGTCAGGGCTTCACGGCGCTAGCGGGTTATGTGGGGTCTCGCTCGGTGCACTTGTCGGTCGCGTCCGACGACATCAATCTCGTTCAGCCGACACTTGTTTCCGGCGTCGGTTTCGTATTTCCCTGCGATCCGTCGCAGATAACCCCCTATCAGGTAGTTCCTGCAGTCAACACCTGCGCAAACAATACGACGGGAATCAGAATTGATTCCAATTGGGGTGGCGGCGCGGGCATTCGGCCTGTCTTGTACGACGGTTCGTCATCCTATAACTCATTTCAAGCACAGCTCAAAAAAGATACCAAGCACGGCGTCCAAGGCCAGGTTTCCTACACTTTTGGCAAATGCCGAGATACCAGTTCCGCCCCAGTGACTGGCGACACCTATTTGAACTCCATCGCGGTTCCGTTGCTGTTGGTCAAATCGGCGCGAGTGGGCGCTTGTGATTTCGACATTCGGCAGGTTTTGACCGCTACGTTTGTCTGGAATATCCCTTCGCCTCACTCCGACTCCGCATTTGTGAATAATTTGGCGGGAGGATGGGAGTTGGGTAGCATCATCACCGCGACCACGGGAGCGCCTTTCACAGCGACCATCGGTGACGGAAACGATCCGCTGGGGACCGGCTTCAACGGCGATTTTTCCATGGATTTTGCCAGCTTGTTGCCCGGGTGCAAGCCGACCGGCGGCGCCGGTACGAATTACATCAACACGAACTGTTTCACGCCGCCCTTCGCGCCTACCTCTTTGCCTCCCGCTACCACCGCCAACCCGTTCGGCTGCGCACCGCTATCTTTCCCCAATCTTCCGGCCGGTGTCGTACCTCCTGCGGGACAGCAATTCTGCTCGAACGTTTTGGGTAACACGCACCGCAACCAGTTTTACGGACCTGGCTTGACCACCGTGGACTTCTCGCTCTTCAAAAACACGCGAGTGCCGAAAATTTCAGAAAGTTTTAACGTTCAATTTCGAGCCGAGTTTTTCAACATTTTGAACCACACCAACTTTTTGTCTCCCGGGTTCTTGAATACGTTCGGCCAGAACAACTCCATCTATGATTTTGAAGGATCCAGTTTGCCCACTGCGCTGAATCAAACCTCCACCTCTTCACGCCAGGTTCAGCTGGGTTTGAAGCTTATCTGGTAGTCTTTTGCTGCGCGAGAAGGCCGGAATCAACTTTCGGGCTTCTCTTTTTAAACTAACATCGCCACGGGCGTTGTTTGTGTTAGTCAGTTCACTCTAGGGCAAAGAGTATCTTGAGCGACCCAGCCGCACTGCTGTCACACTCGTCCACGACAATCCCTCGGAAAGGGCTCATTGGCGCTACCAGGATTCGGTGGAGAATTATGCTCCTGGTCATGCTTATCATGGCGGTGACTGCGCTGTGCCGCCTGAACTTGAGCATTGCCGGCAAATTCATCGCGGAAGAGTTTTCCTTCGATACCATCACCATGGGGCATGTATTCAGCGCATTCCTCTGGGGCTACGGTTTTTTTCAAATTCCCTGGGGATATGTAGGGGACCGCTATGGCCCACATCGCACGTTGACCATGGCCATGCTAATTTTCTGCGTAGGGGCGGCGGCCATGGCGATTGCTCCGCGCCTGGCATGGGGAGCCGGCGTTAGCGTCCTGCTTTCGTTTCAATTGATTCGTTTTTTCACCGGCGTGGGCGAAGCGGCAGTCACGCCAAACGTTACGCGCGTAATTGCATCCTGGACCGCCGTGAGCGAACGCGGATTTGCCAGCGGGCTTCAAACTGCCGGTTTGGGACTGGGCGGCACTATGACGCCGATCCTTATTTCCTGGACCATGGTTCACTGGGGCTGGCGAGTTTCATTTTATCTGTGCGCGGGCCTCGGCTTCCTGGTTCTGTTAATTTGGTGGTTTTATTCGACGAATTGGCCGCAGGAGCATCCCAGCGTCAATGAGGCGGAACTTCAACACGTTCATCCCGGCGCGCAAAAGGTAGATCGAAAGAAGCATACCGTTGCTTTTCGAAAACCTGTTCCGTGGGCCAAGCTTTTTACCAGCGTTTCGATCTGGGGTTTGATTTTAGGCTACGGGTTCCAGGGCTGGGCGTTTTACGTGTATTACAACTGGTTTTATTTTTATGCAGTAAAAGTGCGCGGGTTGGGGATTATTCAGGCGGCGGTGTGGACTTCGTTTCCATTTCTCGCGATGGCGGCGCTTTCCCCGTTGGGCGGATGGTTTTCGGATCGCGTGGCGCGAAATTTTGGGCGTCGGCGCGGACGTCAGACGGCAGTCTGGGTCGGTATGGGACTTTCCGCACTGCTGTTGTATTCAGGCAGTCACACAACTAATACTTCATTTGCTCTCCCCATGATTGCATTAGCGGCCGGTTTCCTAATGTTCGCGGCCGCGAACTTCTGGGCTACCTGCATAGATCTTGCTCCGTCTCACTCCGCAACTCTGTCCGCACTGATGAATACTCTGGGGAGCGTCGGCGGCGCTCTTTCCTCTACGGTTACGGCTCATATCGCTGTTCAATATGGTTGGAGCCAGGCGTTGGATCTCGCTGCCGCGATGACGGTGATCTCCGGCCTTCTCTGGTTTTTTGTGGATGCGGGCAAGAGCGTGGAGAAGGCGCCCTCCTGAGCGTGCCATAGCGACGACCAGGTTGAGCAGGGCACTGCCTTTGAGCAAAACAGAAGGATGAAAAATTATTGGACTGTCGGAAATTCTTCAGTTGGTTTTCAGGTCGCGGTGAGAAATTTGCAAAGTCTAAAATACTCTTCCCAGCTTGAACCAAGGATGTTCGGCGAAACAAAAATTAAGAAATTTTCTCTGCTCCTGATCGCCGCTGCTCTCCTCTCTATTCCCATCCTCGTGCTTCTTGGAACACGTTCGCGGGCTGAATCGAAAGAGTTTCTGCGGCTTATACAAACGATCTCGATACCGAATGTGAAGGGCCGACTCGATCACCTCGACGTCGATGTTAAAGGTCAACGGCTTTTCGTATCCGCTTTGGAGAACGGAACCGTCGAGGCTGTCAGCCTCGGGACAGGGAAATGGGTGCGAAGTGTTCCGGGTTTCAAGAAACCCCAGGGCATTTCGTACGTGCCTTCGCTCAATAAGCTTTTTATCGCGAGCGGTGACGACGGAATGCTCCGCGCTTTTCGCGGCAACACTTTCGAACTTATTGATTCCATCAAGTTGGAACTTGGCCCCAATCGCGTCGCGTATGATCCGCACGCGGAGATTCTCTACGTCGGGTATGGCGGCAAGGACGCGGGAAAAGAATACGGAGAAGTGGGCGTCATTGATGCCAAACGCGACACAAAAATTCGCGATATCCAGGTTGCCGCTCATCCGGCCGAACTCTTGCTGGATAGGTCGGGGCAGATGCTGTTTGTGTTGGTCCCGGTCGCAAATGAGATTGAAGTTGCCGATACAAAGGCGGGCCGAATTGTTTCCACCTGGCCTGTAACCAGCCAGCGCCCCGGTGATGCTGCGCTCGATGACCTGAATCATCGCTTGTTCATTGGCACGCACACGCCCCCGGAAATGATCGCTATGGATTCAAGAACCGGGAAGGAAGTTGCCGCTCTTCCTACCGTGGACGGAATGGACGGCGTTTACTTCGACGCGCGCCGCCAGCGCGTTTATGTGTCTGGTGGCCGAGGCTTTGAAGTCGGCTCGGTGTGCGTGTACCAGCGGCATGAAGGCGATCATTACAGTCCAATTGCGAAGCTCGCTACCAGGGCCGGAGCAGGTACATCTTTCTGGTCTCCTGATCTCGATCGCTATTTCGTCGCAGCTCCTGCGCACGACAACGAAGATACTGCGATTCTGGTGTACCAGCCGCAGCCTTAGAACTAGGAGCTGGGAGCGCAAATTGTGAATGAAGCTATTTAGGAGACATGGCATGAAAAAAGTGTTGGGACTGGGCTTAGCGGGATTAGCGGGAGTTCTCTTCCTCGGGACCGGCGGCACGAAATCAGCTCCCGCAACTCAATCCAATAACGAGAGAATTTTTCCGCTCCAACTGGAAGAACAAATCCCTGTGCCCAATGTTGCGGGTCGCCTGGATCATTTAACGGCCGATGCAAAACGCAAGCGGCTAATCGTTTCGGCTCTTGGAAATAACACCGTGGAAGTCATTGACGTTTTTGCAGGAAAAGTGATTCGCAGCATCCAGGGAGCCAACGAGCCGCAAGGTCCTCTTTATGTGGCTGACGTGGATAAACTTTATGTGGCCAACGCGGGCGATGGCAAAGTGAATGTGTATGACGGCTCGACCTACACGCTTCGCAAATCGATCGGGATCGGCGAGGACCCCGATAACATGCGCTACGACCCCACCACCAAGAAGGTTTTTGTCGGTTTCGGTGAAGAGGACGGTGGAATCGCTATGATTGACCCGGCCACAGACGAACGCGTCGGCGAAGTATTCAAAACGGGCGGCCATCCCGAATCATTTCAAGTGGAGGCATCCGGCTCGCACATTTTCGTGAACGTCCCGGATGCGGGCAATGTAATCGAGTCCATCGATCGCAAAACTGGCGCGGTCGCCAGCTGGCCGCTGAAAGGCCTGCGCGGGAATTACGCGATGGCGCTGAACGAAGAAGACCATCGCCTGTTTGTAATTACCCGTAAGGCTCCCATGATGGTCGTCATCGACACGCAAACCGGGAACGAGATTGCCCGGTTGCGCGCGGCCGGCGAATGCGACGACGTTTTCTTCGACGCCTCTCGTAAGCGTATCTATGTTATCGGCGGCGAAGGCTTCATCAGCGTTTTTGAGCGGGACGATCCCGCTCATTACTCGCTCATTCAAAATGTTCCTTCTGCCATTGGCGTGCGCACCGGGTTCTGGTTCGCGAAACGTGACCGCTTTTATGTGGCGGTTCCGGCAAAAGGAAACGATCCGGCACAAATCTGGACCTACGAAGCGGAAGACTAACGATTGCGGGCTTATTCTATTGTTTTGATTGGACCAGACATTTCTAGTTCGACCTTCACGACGGGGTTAACTTTCAAGAGGAAGCTGCTCGGGTCTTTGATGCCCCACTTGACGTACGGCACTTCGAACTCGCAGGTGCCATTCCAGTGATCCCCGGTCAGTTCCGCGTGAACCGACGCGTCGAGGTCATGTTCCGAGCCATGAATGGAAAAAACCCCGTGTAACTTCACGTCCGACGGCCCGGAACGTGCGACCTTGCCTTCAACTTGCGAGGGGTGGAACACTACCTGGGGATACTTTTTCGTTTCTAATATTTCTTTGTGCATGCGCGCGTCGCGGGAATCGTTGCCGCTTTCACCGCTCACCGCAGAAACGACAACCTCGCCACTCGCCTTTCCCGTTTCCGGATCAATATGCACAGTCCCGCTTTTTAGTGCGAAGGTTCCGTGCACGGTGTGCAAAGTACTGTCCACACTCCAGTGGATCTTTGACTGGGACGGATCGAGAGTGAGAACAATTTCAGAGGTAGTTGGCGGCGCAGTCTGCTGCCGAGCGGGAATGGCAGCAGCGGATAGAGCCACCACCAACCCAAGCAGTAACGAAGCAACTATGGCGCACGATCTCTCCGGAAGCCGACGCGCTTGGGGCACGTATGCTTCGTCGTCGATGCGAAAAATCCGGGCCATTAGGACTCACCATTAATTTTATCAGCGTTTTTAATCCTAAAGAGCGACTTTTGCCAACAGCGCCGCGCACAGGCCCTGCGTTTCTGGACAGCACTCGCGTCCAAACATCGTCTGCAAAGAGACACATCTTTTCCCCTCCGAAGTGGCTGAAGCATCAGTTTCGCGAGCCGTCACTACCGTAAGCTGGCATTCCTAGGGCCACACCGCTATGGTTATTCGTATTTGGATTGTGGTCATGACGTCTGGAGAAACGAATTGTTCGCCGAAGCTGCGCTTAACAATTTATGGAGAGATTGAAACGGGTTCCGCACTCAAAGCTCTGTCACGGGCCTACTTTGGAGAAGAGCCGATTCCCGGAATCCATCGGACTGCATTTTCGTGAAATATTTCGCGGAGCACTGGCTCGGGCAAATTGAGTCCTTGGATTTGGCGACCTCGGTACTGGAAGGTCTCATTGGTTGCTAAAAACTTCCAATCCCTAGAATACGTTTCTTGCCAGTCTTTTAGCGCGTCCGCCACGGATTCATCGGGCAGAAATTCCAGATCGGTGGCGTAGAGCACTCTGGTGTGGTACTGGATAAGAAAATTCCGTACTTTTTCCCGTGGCTGAATCATCAGGTATTCCATTCGCGCCGCGGTATCCACGGCAAAATTCCGATAGCGGTCCAGCCGCTTTGCGATCTCATCTACGTCGGTCTCCATGCTCCCCAGGTGCGCACCCACCACACGCAGCTTGGGATTTTCGGCCAACAAGTGATCGCGCGCCTCCAGGATTACTTCTTTGCGAGGATGATCGGGATGCAGATACATGTACCACTGCGGATTTTCTTTGTAGTAGTCGTAATCCGGACTGTCTGGATTTGGCGGTTGCCAGCAGGACCAAGGTTCGGCAACATGGGCCACAAGAGTTTTGTTGTTCTTAGCGATTGCGCGATAGATAGGTTGAAACGCCGGATCGTCCGGCATAGCGTAACGCCCATCCGGAGTTTTTATTTCCATTCCAATATTCTTCCAGATTTTCACTGCAATCGCGCCGTCGGCAAATTCGTGACTCATCTTTTCAACTGTTTTTTGCGCGAAGTCTTTTTGGTGGAACAGGTATGGATCGAAGGTGACGCACAGCCGCGCATGCCCGCGGCTAGCTTGAATGAACGCCTTGGCTCGCGTTGTTTCCGTATCTAAGGAGCTATAGATTCCGTGGGCATCCGCCACGCAAATATCCAGGACCTGCAATCTTAGCCGATCCATCAAATCCGTAATTTCCGGATCGTTCTTAAATGCATGAACGTGGCTATCGATCGGTTCAAGCGCGGCAAATGCTCGGAGCAATTCCATCTGGCCTTCCGCTTGAGGGAACTTAAGCGCGGCCGTTTGTAATGTGGGCAAGCCAGAAGAATGCCGGTGAATCGCCGCACCGGC
>Ga0185299_10004948_pt1 | contig 15531 bp, 12 predicted proteins | sample PaiPotPPA55metaG_FD_128002 | JGI IMG/M metagenome (GOLD analysis project Ga0185299, IMG submission 128002) | Iron sulfur acid spring bacterial and archeal communities from Banff, Canada, to study Microbial Dark Matter (Phase II) - Paint Pots PPA... ...
CGACGATCGCGGCCGTCTCCAATGCAGCGCGACGGCGACCCGTGCGTTGCTCGGCGCGCTGGGTGCGGACCTGCTCGATCTGGCGCTCGAGGTCCCTCATCCGCCTGCGGATGCGCCGGCGCTCGACCTCGATCTGCTGCTCGCCGAATCCACCGCGAGCTCCGACGCCTCCGCGCCGCCCGCCGACCTGGCGGTCGTAGGCGTAGGCGCCGATCAGGCGCGGCAGCAGGTGGTGAAGCCGCGCGGCCTCGACCTGCAGGCGGCCCTCGTGTGTGCGGGCGTGCTGCGCGAAGATTTCGAGGATCACCTCGGTGCGGTCGAGCACCCGTGTCTTCAAGTCGAGCTCGAGGTTTCGCTGCTGCCGGGGACTCAGGTCCTCGTTGCACATGATCACGTCGAACCCGCCTTCGAGCTTCATGGCGCGCAGCTCTTCGACCTTACCCATGCCGATGAAGTGCCTCGCATCGACCTGGCCGCGCCGCTGTACATCCGATCCGACTACGTCGGCGCCCGCGGTGCGCGCGAGGTCCGCCAGCTCGACCATCTGCTCGTGCACCAATTCCTCGGTCGAACCCGGTAGCAGCACTCCGATCAGATAGGCGCGCTCGCGCGGCGCCCTCGTCGTGATCAATTAAGAGGCGACTTCAGAGCCTGAGCGTCCTCATTCGCGCCATCGCCTCCTCGAGGCGGGCGTCCGGCGCCGTAACCGAAAGCCTGAAGTAGCCTTCTCCGTGCGGGCCGAAACCCACCCCCGGTGTGATGTTGACCCCGATCTCATCCAGCACGTGACTCGCAAAGCCGATCGAGTCATAGCCTTTCGGAACCGGCGCCCACACATAGAAAGTGGCGCGCGGAGGCTTGATCTTCCAGCCGAGGTCGTTGAGCGTGTCGGCGACCAACCGATGGCGCCTCGCGTACACGTCGCAGGCGGCGCGCGTCTCCTGGTCTCCCCCACTCAGCGCCTCGATCGCCGCCCACTGGACGGCCTGGAAGATCCCGGAGTCGATGTTGGTTTTCAGCTGGCCGATCAGCCCGACGAGGTCCGCCCGGCCACACACCCAGCCGATCCGCCAGCCGGTCATGTTGAAGGTCTTCGAGAGCGAGTGAAACTCGAGGCCGATCTCCTTCGCGCCAGGGATCTCAAAGAGCGTGAGCGGCCGGTAGCCTTCGAATGCGATCTCGGAGTACGGCGCATCGTGGCAGAGGATGATGTCGTGCCGGCGGCAGAAGGCGACCGCCCGCTCGAGAAAATCGCGATCGGCGACCGCGCCGGTCGGGTTGTTCGGATAGTTCAACCACATCAGCCGCGCGCGCTGCGCGACATCCTCTGGAATCAAATCCAGGTCAGGCAGCCAGTGATTCGCGGCGGTCAACGGCATGATGAACGGCTCGGCGCCAGCCATCAGGGCACCGGTCACGTACACGGTGTAGCCCGGGTCGGGCGCCAGCACGACATCGCCAGGGTCGACCAGTGCAAGGGGCACGTGAGCGATGCCGTCCTTGGAACCCAACGTAGGCAGAATCTCGGTCGAAGGGTCGAGCGCCACGCCCGATCGATGTCCGTACCAGCCGGCGATCGCCTCGCGCAGCTCGGCCAGACCGAAGTACGACGCATAGCGATGGTTCGCCGGGTCCTCGGCGGCCTCCTGCAGGACGTGCACGATCCGCGCCGGCGTCGGCAGGTCCGGATCGCCGATTCCAAGCGAGATCACGTCCACACCGGACTTCTTCTTCTCCTGGACTTTGCGATCGATCTCGGCGAACAGATATGGCGGAATCTTGTTCAGGCGATTGGCGCCTGGGTGCACGGTCTTGCTCATGCGGCATCCCTCACGTAGTTGAGGATAGCGGGCAGCGGATCGGGCTCGATCTCGAACCACCTGACGCGCGGATCGCGCCGCCACCATCGCAGCTGCCTCCGCGCATACCTCCGATTGGAGCGAGCCATCGCCAGCGGCAGCTCCTCCAGCGTCAGCTCACCGTTGATGTGCACAAGCGTGTCCGCGTATCCGATGCCGGTCAGCACAGGGGCGGTCGGGGGAACCCCGGCCTCGAGGGCCGATCGTGTCTCGGCCACGAGGCCTCGCGCCACCTGCTGGCGGCTACGTTCCTCGAGCCTGCGATCGATCACGTCGAGCGGCGCCGTGAGACCGACGCGAAGGGCTTCCCAGGACGGTGGAGTGCGGGTGCGCAGACGTCGCAGCGGCGGGCCCGCAGCCTGCAGAATCTCGATGGCCCGAACCATGCGAACCGGGTTCTGCAGCTCAACACCAGGATCGGGGTCGAGGGAAAGAAGACGCTCGCGCAACGCAGCGACTTCGAGTCCCTCGAGCTCGGCGCGAAGCCCCGGGTTTGGTGGAACGCCCGTGAGGCTGAAACCGTCGCAGAGCGCGTCCACGTACAGCATCGTGCCGCCCTCGATGATCGGGGTCTTTCCGCGCTCCGCGATGTCCACGATCGCCGCTCGCGCGCCCTCTACGTACTGCGCGGCATTGAAGCCCTCGGACGGGTCGATGAAGTCCACCATGTGATAGCGAACCCGTGCGCTTTGTTCGCGGCTCGGTTTGTTGGTCGCGATAGCGAGGCGCTGATAGACCTGCTTCGAGTCCGCAACCACGATCTCCCCGTCCAGCTCGAGCGCGAGTCGAAATGCCAGTTGCGACTTACCGATGCCGGTCGGGCCGACGATGACCGGCACACAAAGGGAGGTCAGTAGTTTCGGCGGAAGTGCCGCGTCAGCTCCTGCCACTCGACGAGCAGCCGGGTCGGACGGCCGTGCGGGCAGGTGACCGAGTCCTCAGTCGATTCGAGATCGGCAAGCAGGCGCCGCTGCTCCGCCACATCCAGGACATCTCCGAAGCGCACCGCAGAGTGGCAGGCGAGGGAGGCGGCCGCCTTCTCAAGCGCCCCGTCTCCGCGGCTCTCGGCCAGCGCAGCCAGCGTCTCCTGCACAGCTGCGGTCGCGCGTCCGGCGGGCATCTCGACCGGTACAGAGGTGATGCGTAGGCTTCGCGGACCGAACTCTTCGTATTCCAGCCCGAGGTTGGCAAGATCGGCGCGATGGTCCGCCGCGGCCGCAATCAAGGCGGGCTCAACGTCCACCGCCTGAGGGATCAGGAGGGGCTGGCTCATGCCCCGTCCCGAGCGCAGCCGCTCGAGCAGCCGGTTGTAGAGCACACGCTCGTGGGCGGCGTGCTGGTCGACCAGGACCAGGCCATGGGGGCCCTCGGCCACCAGGTATCCAGGTCCCGCCTGTCCGATGGGTCGCAGCACCCCAACCTCCTGGTTTCGACCGGCTGCCGGCTCGGCTGTAGCCAGGGCGATCGCCGCTTCGTGAATCGTGAGCTGCGGCCCGGGATGGTTCGCAGTGACCGTCGCCATGGACTCGACAGTCCGGTAGCGGAAAGGCTCACTGCCGTCCAGCGCCGCCCGCACCGCTCGCTGCAGGGCCGCGAACACAGTGCCCTCGTCGCGGAAACGAACCTCCTTCTTCGCCGGGTGCACGTTCACGTCGACCAACTCGGGGTCGATTCCGATATCGATGACCGCGACCGGGTGGCGTCCCCTTTCCAGGCGGCCCTGGTAGCACTCCTCGAGCGCGTAGACCAGCGCCCGCGAGCTGATCGGCCTCCCATTCACGGCCAGCACGATCCCGTCGCGGCTGCCGCGGCTCAGGCGCGGCTGGCTGACCATGCCCGAGACCTCGAGGGGCCCCCGCGAACTCAAGGCGAAGCCTCCGAGTTCGTGGGGATCAAGCGGCATCCCGACCATCTCGAGCACCTCGGCGGCCACAGGAGCGCCGAAGACCGCGGCGATGGCGCGGCGCCGATCACCGTCGCCGGTGGTGCTGACGGCGACGCGCGCATCGATCGTAAGGTGAAATCGAACGTGCGGATGCAGGAGTGCGAATGCGCCGACGACATCCTTGATCGCCGCCACCTCAGTCGCATCGCTCTTCAGGAACTTCAGTCGCGCCGGTACGTTGGCAAAGAGGTCTCGCACCTCCAGGGTCACACCGGGAAGGAGCGGGCCGGATCCCTGCTCGACCGGTTCGCCGGCCCGGATCCGGATCGTTGCGCCAGCGCTCGAGCACTCGATGTCGGACACGGCCGCCATGCTGGCCAACGCCTCGCCGCGAAAGCCAAAGCTGACGATCGAATTGAGGTCCGAGAGCTTCGACACCTTGCTGGTGGCGTGGCGCACGAACGCGATCGCAAGCTCGTCAGCCGGGATGCCTGCACCGTCGTCGCTAACGCGGATCGATGTCCTCCCCGCGCCCCGGACATCGACGTTGATCCGCCGCGCGTATGAATCGAGGGCGTTCTCCACCAGCTCCTTCACCACGGATGCCGGCCGCTCGATGACCTCGCCCGCCGCGATCGCATCCGCGACCTCAGGGGCGAGCAGACGAATGGAGTCGCTCACGAGGACAACCTCGATCGAAGCTCGTACAGCTTCTGCAGCGCTTCGAGCGGGCTGAGCGAGTCGGGCTCGATGTCTTCCAGCTCTTTGCGCAAGGGGTCGGGAGCAAGCTCGATCGGAAGGCCCAGCTGCAGCTCGGGTGGTTCGAGGGGCCGCTGGCGCTCGAGCTCCCCGAGCACCTGGCGCGCCCGGGCGATCACGCCGGACGGCAGCCCCGCCAGGGCCGCGACATGGATGCCATACGACCGGTCCGCGCCTCCCGGGACGACCTTATGAAGGAAACGGACGGTTTCGCCGTTCTCGAGCACCTCGACGCGCTGGTTGGTCACGCGCGGCAGCCTCTCGGCGAGGGCGGTCAGCTCGTGGTAGTGCGTGGCAAACAGCGTGCGGCAGCCGAGCTTCGGCGAGTCATGCAGGTACTCGACCACCGCCTGTGCAATCGACAGGCCGTCGTAGGTGGATGTCCCCCTCCCCACCTCGTCGAGGATCACGAGCGATGAACGCGACGCATGGTTGAGGATGTTGGCCGTCTCGGTCATCTCGACCATGAACGTCGACATGCCCGCCGTGATGTCGTCGTGCGCGCCGACTCGTGTAAAGATGCGGTCGGCCAGGCCCACCACCGCGCTCTCCGCCGGAACGAAGCTTCCGCACTGCGCGAGGAGCACTATCACCGCGGCCTGCCTCAGATAAGTCGACTTGCCCGCCATGTTGGGACCCGTGAGGATCACGATCTGGTCCCCGTCGGGATCGAGCTCGAGGTCGTTGGGGACGAAGACTCCCGCCGGCAAGCCGCGCTCGACCAGCGGATGGCGTCCGGCCTTGATGGTGAGCTTCACGCCGGCGTTGACCTCCGGCCGGCGCCACTCATGTTCGGCCGCCGTCACCGCCAGGCTCAGCAGAGCGTCGATCATCCCGATCGCCTGCGCGCTCGAGCGGAGGATCGAGGCGGACTCGGCGACCGCTCCACCAAGGTCTCGCAGGATCTCTCGCTCTCGTTCTGCGATCCGCTCCTGCGCGGTGAGCACGATCGCTTCTCTCTCCTTTAGCTCCGGTGTGAGATATCGCTCGGCGCCCGTCAGCGTTTGCTTGCGGACATAGTCGTCCGGCAACGCGACAGCATTCGCGTTACTGACCTCGATGTAGTAGCCGAAGACCTTGTTGAAGCCGACTTTCAGCGAGCGGATTCCTGTGCGGCGGCGTTCACCGGATTCGAGGCCGCCGATCCACTCGCGCGCGCTTCGCGACGCCTCGGAGATGCCATCGAGCTCCGCGTCGAATCCGGGCCTGATGGCGCCTCCCTCGCGGGCGACCGGGGGCGGGTCCTCGACGAGCGCCCGAAGGAGGGTCGCCGCAAGCTCGGGCGCATCGCTGATCTGCCCGGCGAGATCGCGGCTCACCAGCGCCTTGCACGCGGACACCGCTGTCCGCAGCGAGGGAATCGCTTCCAGCGCCCGGCGAAGCGCGACCAGCTCTCTGGCGTTGGCGTGGCCCAGGGCCGCGCGGGACGTCAGGCGCTCGAGATCACCCACCGGTTTCAAAGTGGTCGCCAACGCTTCGCGCAAATCGGCCGACGAGGCTAGCTCCGCGACCGCTTCGAGGCGCAGCTCTATCGATTCGGCGTCTCTCATGGGCGCTCCGAGCCACGCCCGCAGGCGGCGTGATCCGATGGGCGTTCGCGTGCGGTCGACCAGCTCGGTCAGCGCCGGCAGCTCGAGGTTGCGGACAGTCGCGGCATCCAGGGGCATCGTCGCGTCCGGTGAGTAGGTTCGAACGCTGAAGGACCCTGGCGTGATGTGGGCCTGGTTCTGCTTCAGGTAGTCGAGCACCACACCGGCCGCCCCCACCGCGAGCGGAGCATCAGCCGCGCCCACCGAAGCCGGAAAGGCGATCCCCAAGACGTCGCGCAGTCGCTGCTGTCCGCGGACCGGGTCGAAGCGGTACTCCTCGATGGCCGGCGGCGTGAGCAGCTCGGCGGGTGCCAGGCGCTGAAGCTCCGCGGTCAACCCCTCGCGCGGCAGCTGGCACAGCAGAAGCTCGCCGGTCGAGACCTCGCAGGCGGCCAGCCCGGAGTCGGCGCCCTGCGTCCAGGCAGCGACCAGGTAGTTCGCGCGCGAGGGATCGAGGTACGCGTCCTCGATCACCGTCCCAGGGGTCAACACGCGCGTCACGTCCCTGCGCACAACCTTGTGCTTGCCGGCGGGCTCAACCTGGTCGCAGATGACGACCTTGTGGCCGGCCCGCAGAAGCTTGCCCACATACGACTGCCATGCGTGATGTGGCACGCCGCACATCGGCGCGCGGCCGGACTTGCCCAGGGGTCTCGACGTGAGCGTGACGCCCATCACGGGGGCGGCGATCTCGGCGTCTTCGAAGAAGATCTCGTAGAAGTCGCCCAATCGGAACATCAGAATCCCGTCGGGGTGCTGCTCCTTCGCCTCCCGGTATTGACGCATGACCGGGGTGAGAGGAGTTTCAGTCACGCCGCAGGCAACCCGAGGAGCTGACCGGCTGTTGCCTGCATGACGCGTACGTTCATGAGCTGACCGGGAGCGATGTCTCCGCCCTTCAGCACGATCGCGCGTTTGCCTTGCCGGATCCTCCCGTACGGCCGGTTGAGCTCGTCTCTGCCTTCGATCAGCACCTCGACTTCGCGACCGATCCACCTTGCTGTCTTGCGAGCGGCGATCCCCCGCTGCAGCGCGAGCAGGTCGTTGAGGCGGCGGAGCTTTTCCTCGTGCGAGACGTCGTCCTCCATCCGGCTTGCGGCGTAGGTGCCCTGGCGAGGCGAGTACATGGCGAGGTGGACCACGTCGAACTCCATCTCTTCGAGCAGAGCACGAGTGTTCTGGAACGCGGCCTCGGACTCTCCAGGGAAGCCGACGATGACATCCGTGACAAGGCCGAGGTCGGGCATGAGGCTGCGCGCGCGGTCGACGATGGCCCGGTAATGTCGCATCTGGTACCCGCGGGCCATCCGCTTCAGGATCGTGTCGTCACCCGACTGCACCGGCAGCTGCAGCTCGCGGCAGATGACGTCGCTGGCGGCCATGACCTCGAGAAGCTCGACCTCGAGATCCTGCGGATGTGAGGTCATGAAGCGAAGACGTTTGAGGCCGGGAATCCTCTCGACCTCGCGGACCAGGTTGGCGAGACCACCACGCCCAGACGGGTCTGTGTAATCGTCGACGTTCTGACCCAGGAGCACGACCTCGCGGGCTCCCTCGGCCACAGCCTGGCGGCACTCGGCGACCACCTGGTCCAGCGGGACGTGGCGCTCGCGACCGCGAACCTTGGGCACGATGCAGAACGTGCAGTTGTGGTCGCAGCCCTGGATGACACGCACGTATTGGCTGACGCCGGTGCGCCCGGCCTGCGGAAGGGCTTCACCATGCGAGTAGTCGTACCGGGCCTCCAGGCTGGCGAGGAAGTCCTCGTAGTCGCCAATCGGAACCACCGCGTCGAGCTGCGGGAACTTCCCGCGCAGCACATCGCCTTCCTTGCCGACGATGCACCCCGTAACCGCAATCGTCCGCCCAGGGGTCTTCCACTCCCTGAGCTCATGGAGCCTGGAGTAGACGCGATCCTCTGACGCCTGACGGACGACGCAGGTATTGAGGATCGCGATGTCGGCGCGCTCGAGCGAGTCCTCGACGTAGCCCGCGGCGAGCAACCGCCGCGCGAGGTCCTCCGAGTCGGCGAGGTTCATCTGGCAGCCGATGGTCCAGATGTTGAAGGAGCGCGCTGACCCTCCCACGGCCCTCTCCCCACTTCCCTCTCCCCTGCGGGGAGAGGGTGCCTTTGCCTGAAGAGGTGCCGTTATCGGCTCTCCACGAGCAATCGAATGCCGGTTCGTTCCTCGCCGTCGATCGAGATATCGATGAAAGCCGGGATGCACACGAGGTCAAGCCCTCCGGGAGCGACGTAACCGCGCGATATGGCGATTGCCTTGACCGCCTGGTTGATGGCGCCGGCCCCGATCGCCTGCACCTCCACCCGGCCCTTGCTGCGGATGACCCCTGCTATGGCGCCGGCGACCGCAACAGGCTTGGAGGTAGCCGAAACTTTCAGCACCTCTACTGGAGCGCGTTCGGCGGTCATTGTTGCTGGAACCCCTTCAAACATGTTCGCGATCGACTCGGTGGATCGATGTGGCTCGTCCGGTGGAACTGCTAATGGTAACCAGTACCGAATTGAATGTCACGGGTCCAGACGCCACCACGAAGCGGTTGGGAACGCCCGTGAGGAAGCGCTGCAGGACCACGTCCTTGTCCATCCCGATGCAGCTGTCCCTTGGCCCGACCATTCCGACGTCCGTGACGTAGGCGGTGCCGCCCGGGAGCACCCTGTGGTCAGCCGTCGGGATATGGGTGTGGGTGCCGACCACGGCGCTCGCCCGGCCGTCCAGGTGCCAGCCCATGGCCGTCTTCTCCGAGGTCGCCTCGGCGTGCATGTCGCAGAAAACGATCTCGATCCCTGGGTTGGCGGCCAGGATGGCGTCGGCGGCCCGAAAGGGATCGTCCAGGGTGTCCGAAGTGAAGATCCTGCCCATCAGGTTCATCACCAGGACCTGCTTCCCCGCCGCCTCGACAACGCATGAGCCCTGTCCCGGAGCCGCCGGCGGGTAGTTCGCCGGCCGCAGCACCCCTTGGAGCTTGGGCAGCTCCGGTACGAACTCCTTCTGGGCGAAGACGTGGTTCCCGGTCGTGATCACGTCGGCGCCCGCCGCCTTGATCTCAGCAGCGATCTTCGCGGTCAGACCAAAGCCTCCGGCGGCGTTCTCGCCGTTGACGATCACGAGATCCGCCTCCATTTCCTTCCTCAGGCCCGGAAGGATCGCCTTGATAGCGTCCCGGCCTGGATGGCCGACCACATCAGCGACGAAGAGGATGCGAAAGTCGTCAGCCACGCTCGTCAAGGCTAGCCGGAAACAAAAAGGGAGTCCCAAGCTGGGACTCCCTTCAATGTTTACTTTGCGTATTCGACGGCCCTGGTCTCACGCACCACGGTGACGCGGATCTGGCCGGGGAAGCTGAGCTCGGTTTCGATGCGCTTGGCGATGTCCCGCGCCATGAGCTGAGCAGCCGTGTCGTCGATCTGCTCCGGCTTGACCAGGATCCGGACCTCGCGTCCAGCCTGGATGGCGTAGGACTGCTGCACGCCGACAAAGGAGTTTGCGATCTCCTCCAACTTCTCGAGCCGCTTGACGTAGGCCTCGAGCGACTCCCTGCGCGCCCCCGGGCGGGCAGCGGAGATCGCGTCAGCCGCGATCAACAAGAGTGCTTCGATGCTGTGCGGTTCCTCGTCGTAGTGATGAGCCCTGACCGCGTGCACGACCTCTTTGGGAACACCATGTCGCTGCAGCAGGTCCGCTCCGATCACGGCGTGCGATCCCTCGACCTCGTGGTCGATGGCCTTGCCGATGTCGTGCAAGAGACCCGACAGTTTGGCGATGCGAACGTCGGCGCCGATCTCGGAGGCCATCATGGCGGCGAGATAAGCGACCTCCTTCGAGTGGTTCAACACCTGCTGCCCGTAGCTGGTGCGAAAACGGAGAATGCCGAGATGGCGGACGACCTCGGGATGAAGTCCCTGAAGGCCGACCTCCAGGACTGCGGCCTCGCCCTCCTCTTTGACCCTCTGTAGGACCTCAACTCGGGACTTGGCAACGATCTCTTCGATGCGAGCCGGATGTATCCGGCCGTCGACGATGAGCTTGTTCAGCGCGACCCGCGCCACCTCGCGGCGGACGGGGTCGAAGCCGCTGATGATCACTGCCTCCGGGGTGTCGTCGACTATGAGGTCGATCCCGGTGGCCTGCTGTAGGGCACGAATGTTGCGCCCCTCTTTGCCGATGATGCGACCCTTGAGCTCGTCGGTCGGCAGCGGCAGGACCGAAACCGAGACCTCGGCGGTCTGGTCGGCGGCGATGCGCTGTATCGACTCGGTGACGATCTCGCGAGCGCGACGCTCGCTCTCGTCGCGGGCGGCCAGCTCGGATTCGCGTACCTTGCGGGCGACCTCGTTCCGGAGCTCCTGCTCGACCTGCGCCATCAGGATCCCCGAAGCTTCCTGACGGGTCATGTTGGCGACCCGCTGGAGCTCCTTTTCCTGCTGGCGGACGCTGTCGTCGAGCTGAGCTCGGACCTCGTCCAGCCCCTTCTCCTTGCCGCCGAGCTCACGCTCGCGCCGGTTGAGGTCCTCACCCTTTCGGTCGAGGTTCTCTTCCTTCGAAAGAAGGCGCTTTTCGATCTGCTGAGACTGTGCCCGATACTCGCGGGCTTCCTGTTCGGCGGCTGTGCGGATCTTGACCGCTTCCTCCTTGGCTTCGAGCAGCTTCTCCTTGGCCTGGGTTTCGGCCTCGGAAACCGTCGATTGGGCTTTCAGCTCGAGTGCGCTGTTCCCGTCGCCCTGCCGGCGCTGAAGCAGCAGGTATGCCACTCCAAAACCGGCGAGGAGTGCCACCACCAGAATCGGTACGAAAACGTAGACAGGCATGTGACATGCACCTCGTTTATTCGATTGTCAAAGTGCGGAACCATGGCAGAACCCGCGGGGTCCCGCCTCGGGTTGGCTCTATGACTTACGGCCGCTCGAACGCGTCCGTGTATCGAAATTCTAGGCTTCGGAGCCGGGCGGCGTTCCTGATATCACCGCTCGGCAGGCCGCGCGCACCGTAATGGCTGAGAACCCCTGGCGTAGGAGCCTGGAACCGACCTTGTTCAGCATCTCCCTGTATTCGGTGATCTCCGTCTTTCCGTACCTTCGTACGATATTCCGCACAGCCGACGCAAGCTGCAGCGCGTCGTCGTAGCTGGCAAGCGCCCGCTCGGCCTGCGCCCGGCCTACGCCCCGCTTGGCCAGCTCGGCCGAGAGCGCCCGCGGGCCCCGCGATGCGGAGCGGACGCGGACGAGCCCCTCCGCAAAGGCGAGGTCATTCAAGTAACCGAGCTCGTCCAACCGGACCAGGGCAGCGTCGACCTCTTCCGACGTATATCCCCTCCGTGCGAGCTTCCGCTGCATCTCAACGCGAGAATGCGCTCGCCCACTCAGGAGGCGCAGGCCTGTGCCAAGGGCACTGTTCTGCGGCCGGCCGCTGCCGGCTGAGGCGGCCCGGCTAGAGTTCCTCGTCCGCACCAGCGGTGGCCCTCAAGAGCCCAGCGGCCTTCTGCACTGCGGATGCGGTCCCGCCGGCGGCCTTTTCCCTGACCTTCGTCTCGATCTCCTTGGCAAGGGTCGGGTTCTCGCGCAGGTAGTTCCGTACGTTCTCTCGTCCCTGGCCGAGGCGTTGGTCGCCGTACGACATCCACGTGCCGCTCTTCTCCAGGACGCTGTATTCGATCGCCGCGTCGATGAGCGAGCCTTCGCGCGAGATGCCCTCGTTGAAGAGGATGTCGAACTCTGCCGAGCGGAACGGCGGCGCGACCTTGTTCTTGACCACCTTGACCTTCACCCGGGCTCCCACCGAATCGAGACCTGACTTGATGACCTCGACCTTGCGTATGTCGAGGCGCACCGACGAGTAGAACTTGAGGGCGCGTCCACCTGGCTGGGTCTCGGGATTGCCGAACATGATCCCGACCTTCTCCCTGAGCTGGTTCAGGAAGATGACCGAGCAGTTGGACTTGGAGATTGCCGCGGTCAGCTTTCGCAGCGCCTGCGACATGAGGCGAGCCTGAAGTCCCATGTGGGAGTCGCCCATCTCGCCTTCTATCTCCGCCTTGGGCACCAGGGCCGCGACCGAGTCGATCACGATCACGTCGACCGCTCCTGAGCGGACCAGGACCTCGACGATCTCGAGCGCCTGCTCGCCGGTGTCGGGCTGGCTGATGAGGAGGTCGTCGATCTTCACCCCGATGCGTGACGCATACAGGGGGTCGAGGGCATGCTCTGCGTCCACGAACGCCGCCACCCCTCCCTGCTTTTGAGCTTCGGCGATGACATGGAGCGCGAGCGTCGTCTTCCCGGCCGACTCGGGGCCGTAGAGCTCGGTCACCCGCCCGCGCGGGATCCCCCCCACGCCGAGCGCGAGGTCAAGCAGCAATGCGCCGGTCGGGATGACCGTGATCTCGCCGCGCAGAGCGGCCTGCTCACCCAACTTCATGATCGAGCCCTTTCCATAGCTCTTGACGATCTGGGCCATGGCCGAGTCGAGGGATTTCTCTTTCTCTTTTTCCAATGTCTTGATTGCCTCCTAGGTGGTTGCGGCGAGTGTTCTACGTCGTGGAGTCGAGGTCAACGTCGTTAACAGCCGTCCGGCTCGGGAAGTGTAACGAACAAGTGTTCGGCGGTCAAGCCTTTACCGCCGGGACCAGCCTGTGAGTCTCATCGACGAGGAGCTGGATCGCCTTGGCCGCCGCCTCCCTTCGATTGGACCACCTGTCCCCGCCGAGGACGTAGTCGTGGCAGCGCGTCCCATCAGGCCCGGCGATCCCGATGTAGGTCAGGCCGACCGGCTTGCTCGTGCCGTCCGCGTCCGGCCCCGCGATACACGTGATGGACGCCGCCAGGTCCGAGCCCAACCGTGAACGCACACCGTCCGCCATGGCAGTCGCCACCTCACAGCTGACCGCGCCATGTTGGGACAGCAGCTCTGATGGCACCCCAAGCTGCTCGGTCTTGACCTCGTTTGCGTAGGCGATCACGCCGCCGACGAAGTAGGCTGAGCTGCCCGGTTGGTCCGTGAATGCCGAGCCCAGCATTCCGCCCGTGCAGGATTCGGCCACCGACACGGTCAGCCGCCCGCCGCGTAGAAGATCGCCAAGCTCGGCGGCACTCTGCCGGAGGGACGAGTCCGATTGCCGGCCGCCGTCCCCAATGCCGAGCACGTCGCGGAACCTCACCAGGTAGTCGATGCCGCTGACGATCGTGAAGATCACCGCCACGGCAACGACCACCGCGGTGAGCGGGACCACGACTGGATACGGCCTCTGCAGGATGAGCAATGTCACCGCCGACATCTGCATGACCGTTTTGGTCTTGCCCAGCGGGGCCGCCGCGATGACGCGTCCCTTGCTCGCGGCGATGGAACGGAGCAGCGTGATCAGCAGCTCGCGCGAGAAGATCACAACCACGACCCACGCCGCCACCAGGCCTTCCTGGACCAGCACGATGAGCACTGACAGGACGAAGAGCTTGTCGGCAAGCGGATCAAGAAACTTGCCGAGGTCGCTCACAGTGCCACGGCGCCGTGCGATCTGGCCGTCGAGCGTGTCGGTCAGCGAGAAGACGATGAACAGCGCGGCCGCGACCTGGTCATGGTCGGGAAAACGCAGGAGGAGGACGGCCATCAAGAGGGGGATCGCCGCCAGCCGGCTTACCGTAAGTGCATTGGGGATGTTCACGCGCTCTGAGGTCAAGTTTGGGACGCGAAGTCGCGCGTTGCCACCCCCGTGCCGAGGGCGCCGATCGGGCGCCCGTCGACGGTGATGAACGTCGATGCAGCCTTTCCACTCGTGATCTTGATGTCCACCCCGCTGAAATAGACAAGTGAGCCCGCCGCAAGCGTCTTGCCTCCATCGGCATAGGACGGTCTGCCGTCGACGAACACGTTGATCCACACCTCTTCAGTCACCCGGACCCCGACGACGATTGGTCGCGCCTGAGGTGAGGGGGTCGGGACAGGAGCTCCGGACGTAACAGCCGCCACCTGGGCGCTCGGTGAAGGAAGACCTGGCCTCTGGTCCGCCTCGACCTGGCGCCACGCATACCCGCCGAAAGCTCCGGCCAGCAGGACGAGCCCCGCGGCTGCGATGGCCGGGGCGGTGACGACCATGCGAGGTCGCGCAATGACATTTCCGATGCTGAGCAAGCGTCGGGCATCGTGCGGCGCGGGATTCAACTTCGCGACGAGCGGTTCTGGGTCCAGGCCAAGGAACAATGCGTAAGTCCGCAGGTGGCCCTTCGCGTAAACAGGCGCGGCGAGCCGTTCGAGCTCGTTTGACTCGAGGGCGCTCAGGTAATGGGCGCGGATCCTGGTGGCAGCCGCCGCCTGCTCGATGGTGAGCCCACGCTCGCCGCGCTTGGCAGCAAGGGTCTCACCCAGGGTCATTCGAGACCTAACCGCTCCAGGAGATCGTCGACGTCGGGAAGGGTCATCAACACCTCGCGCGATTTGGAGCCCTGGTAGCTGCCGACCACGTGGTGCTCGGCGAGCTGGTCGACGATACGTCCGGCGCGCGAGTATCCGACGTTGAACTTGCGCTGCACCAGCGAGACCGAAGCAGACCCTTCGGCCGCCACCGCCCGCGCCGAGCGCGCGAACAGCGGGTCCAGCTTCCGCTCTGTGGTCTCCCCCCTCTCCCACTCGGTGCCCGCACCCTCTTCGAGGATCTCCTCCATGTAGCGCGGCCCGCCCTGCGACTTCCAGAAGTTCACGACCCCCTCGACCTCTGGGTCGCTGACGAACGCGCCCTGGATTCGCGTCGGCTTGCCCGCGTCCACCGGCTGGTAGAGCATGTCGCCGCGGCCGAGCAGCTTCTCGGCGCCGCCTGAGTCGAGGATGACCCGGCTGTCGACCTGCGAGCCCACAGCGAAGGCGATGCGCGACGGGATGTTGGCCTTGATCAGGCCGGTGATGATGTCGGTCGACGGCCTCTGCGTCGCGATGATGAGGTGAATGCCTACCGCACGCGCCAGCTGCGCGATGCGGCAGATGAGCTCTTCGATCTCGCCTGCGGCGACCATCATCAGGTCGGCCAGCTCGTCGATGACGATCACGATGTAGGGCAGCGGCCGCGCGAGCTTCTGCGTCGCCTTGTCGTTGTAGGCGGCGATGTTGCGCACGCCCTCGGCAGAGAACATCTTGTAGCGCCGGTCCATCTCCGCCACGGCCCACCGCAGCGCCGCGGCGGCCTGGTGTGATTCGACCAGCACTGGAAGCGCCAGGTGAGGCAGTCCGTTGTACCCGGTCAGCTCAACGCGTTTCGGGTCGATGAGCAGGAGCCGCATGTGTTCCGGGGTGGCCTGAAACAGGAGGCTGGTGATCAATGCGTTGATGCACACGCTCTTGCCCTGTCCGGTCGCGCCTGCGATTAGAAGGTGCGGCATGCGAGTGAGGTCGGCGATGATCGACTGGCCCGAGACGTCGTTGCCGAGTCCGAGCGCCAG
>Ga0185299_10004949_pt1 | contig 15528 bp, 16 predicted proteins | sample PaiPotPPA55metaG_FD_128002 | JGI IMG/M metagenome (GOLD analysis project Ga0185299, IMG submission 128002) | Iron sulfur acid spring bacterial and archeal communities from Banff, Canada, to study Microbial Dark Matter (Phase II) - Paint Pots PPA... ...
TGCTGCTCGCCGAAGCCATGGACGACGAGAAATTCTGGGGGCAGGCCTACAACTTCAGCCTGGAGATGCAACTTTCCGTGCTTGAGATTACCAAGAAAATTCTCGACGTGATGGGCCGGGCCGATCTGCCGCCCGTTATTCTCAGCGAGGCCAAGGCGGAAATCCCGGTGCAGTATCTCTCCGCCGCGCGCGCGCGGCGCGAACTCGGCTGGGTCCCCCGGTTCTCGATGGAGGATAGCCTCACTGAAACAGTGGATTGGTATAGGACCTATTTGAGGAATGCCGCGACCTCTCGTGCCCGTTAAGTGAGCGGCGCGGAGACTTGGCAAATTTCCTCGCCCGCGCTCCTTACCGGGCGGCCCCTTTGGCACGCTGGTGGGGCAGCGCGTCAGGGGTCTTGGAAACCAATGCTCCGACTGTCGTGCGGTTTGCCCTGGCAAACAATTGGAAGGGCAGTTTCGCATTTGACGTTTTCCAAGGCGAAACGCGACGTAACGTTCTTTAGCGGAATTGTTTCGATGAGACGCTTGTAAAAAACATCGAAGGCCGCGGCATCGGGCACAACGACACGCAAGCCGTAATCCACGTCGCCCGCCATCCGATAGCACTCCATGACTTCTTCCATCGCGGCAATTTCGGCGGCGAAGCGCGCATTCGCCTTGCCGGAATGGTCACCCACCTGGACCGAAACGAAGGCGGTTAATTTGAGCCCGAGCTTCAGCGGATCGAGCAGCGCGATGCGCCGCTTGATCACGCCGGATGCATCGAGCCGCTGGAGCCTTTTCCAACATGCGGTTTGCGAAAGACCGACCTGAGTGGCGATTTCGCAAATCGACATGGAGGCGTCTTTTTGGACGATGCGCAGAATCCGTTTGTCGATCATATCCACGCCGTTTGGTTTGTTCATTTTACAATCCTGCAGGATTTAAGTCTATAGATTTCACCATGTAAGTAGGCATTACTATTTAAAGCCTGGCTTCGCAAGCTTAGCCGGAGCATAGCCGTCTAACATCGAACAGGAAAGTCAGTCGCGCCGGATCGCAGGACTTTTGGCCAAGACGGCCTGCCGGCTTTTTGGCGAGGCGAACGCGGCCTTTTGCCCGGCCAAGCCACGATATGGCTAGGATAGTCCGCGAGTTGGACCTCTTTTTCCGACAATTCGACACGACCGCGCACCGAAACCCCCGCGTCGTGCACGCTTGTTTGCGATCCGGAGACGAGGGGATGCCACCAGGCGAGATCGCGCCCTTCCGCGATCAGCCGGTAGGCACAAGACGGCGGCAACCAGCCGAGCGTCCGGACTTTATCCGGGGCTAATTTGATGCAATCATGCACCCTGTGGCGGCGGTGGGCATAATCGGCGCAGCGGCAGGTCTTTGGGTTAAAGAGCTTGCAGGTGACGTCGGTGAAGTGAATTTTGCCGCTGTCCTCGTCTTCAAGCTTGACAAGGCAGCATCGGCCGCATCCGTCGCACAGACTTTCCCATTCGGCGGGGTCCAGTGCTTCGAGCGGTTTTCGCTTCCAAAATGGGACTTCGTCCGCGAGCTTTGCTCTGCCTCGCGGGTTTGTCGTGAAGTCAGCTCCGCCAGATGCGGCGAGTTTGCTGCGCGACGATGGTGGCGGCATCAGACCTGCCTATCCCGGGGCTCGAAGTGGCCAGCCTCCTTTGCGCTTCGCCATGGCAATCGTCAAGAAGGATGGGTGGAACAATTTCCGCCGAGGGCCGCGATCAACAGCCCGTTGTGCTCGATCGTGTCCGGCGATGCCCGCTCCGCGAGCTTCGGATCGACCCGCTTGGAGGCCGCCGTCCGCGCCTGAAAGCGATGCTGTTCGTCGAGAAAAGCGCGCACCCCCTCGATTGTAGATTTCAAAACGATGTGGCGTCACTTCCGTTCCGTCGCGCGCGCGACGGCGATGCACCGCGGCGAGACGGCGGTAGCCGTGAGAAATTCGCAAGGCACCGGGAATAAAATAGGCGCGCCGGCAAGTCTACCTTGGTGGAACTCGCAATGCCGCGCGTTCGACCCGAATCCGGGGATGAGCGGGCCAAGCGGCTGCCCGCACGGAGGCAATGCATTGAATGAAGGCTTCCTTGGAACAGCGGCGCCACCCTACGCAGATGTGGTTGTAGTTTCAGTCAGACCGCAGCGTTTGTGTTTTCAAGAGTTCCTGAATCACAGGAGGACCGTCGAACTTCGCGCCAATTTGGCTGCTCTCGCCCGCCGAATAGAGGAGAGCCCTCACCTCACCTCACCTTACCTCAAGATTTTGATCGCGACGTCGATCGCAGCCTCTAGGAATTCATCGGCCGCGGCTTTTTGATTATTGGCCGCAACAATCTGATGCGCCGGCACGACAGCCGCCGTGAACTCGTGTGTATGCCAATGGCCGAGCTTCGGCAGGCGCGGCAGCGCCGCACTGTCCGGCTGGGGATAGACCGACACATAGAAATAGGGCTCGTACTCGTCTCCGGGCGAAAGCCCTGCACCGACATAGCCGGTGGCGTCAGCATTCCGCGTCGGGAATGAGGCCAAAGTGGCGAGATCGAAGTAGTGCGGCCAGCAGCGCACATTCGAGGCCGCCAACTTGCGCTGAATCATTTGTCTTTGGACGCGGACGAGCGAAAATTCGGCATTGGTGAACCAGGCGGCAAGCTCGATCAAGAGATCTGCCAAATCCGTCACGCCATAGGCGGCGCCTTGGGTGACTGCGTGCGCAGGCATCTCATAGGGCGACGGTGCGTCGAGAGCATAGGCATCAAGTCCTCGTGCGCCGAGTTGCTCGCCCAGCCATTGGCGTGCCTGCGCATCTGTGCGGCCGTTAAGCGAGAAAGCTTGGATGCGTGCCGTCCTCTCGCTGCCATGCACTACGAGCGTGAGATCGGCAATTTTCAAGCTTAGATGCATGCCGTTTTTCAGCCGATGGGTCGTAAAGCCGTCGAAGGTGTCGTCCCAGCCGAGATTCGTGTGGCCGTCGTCTGGCTGCGGTGGAACATAGGCGCGCGCCGCTCGCGCGAGCCATTGAACCGCATAATGAGCTTGCACGCGGGCGACGCTCAGCCGGCGCCGGTCAATGCCTCCAAGTGGCCGCCAATCCGATCCCCCCATGGTCGTCGCACTCCTGTCCGTCTAGCTTTTCCGCTATCACGCCCAATCGAGATCGTCGGCGGGCCGCTTGGCCGCGAAAAATTCGCAAGGCGCCGGGAATAAATAGGCGCGCCGCGATGTCTCCTCTCTAGCAACGGCGCTAAGCCGCTATGGATGGAGACCAAACATGTCTGACAACAAGCAGGGCACGGGGATTGACCGGCGTGGCGTGCTCGAATGCATGATCTGGGCCGGTACAGGCGTCATCTGGACGCTCAATGGCGGTGTGCCCAAATCCTCGCAACTCCTCGGCATCGGAACGGCGCAAGCGGCTGAAAAGGCGGCCACGGGCTTCAGCTTCCTGCAGATTTCGGACAGCCACGTCGGTTTCAGCAAGCCGGCCAATCCCGATGCGCTCGGGACCTTGAAGGAAGCGATCGATAAGGTGAACGGCCTTCCGGTCAAGCCCGTCTTCATGATCCACACCGGCGACATCACCCATCTTTCAAAGCCCGTGCAATTCGACGATGCGGAAAGAATCATCGGCGACGCCAAGCTCGATGTCCATTATGTTCCCGGCGAGCACGACATTATCGACGAGAACAATGGCCAAGCCTATCTCGAACGCTACGGCAAGAACACCAAGGGCACCGGCTGGTTTGCCTTCGATCACGGCGGCGTGCACTTCATCGGCCTTGTCAACGTCGCCAATTTGAAAGCGGGCGGCATGGGGTCGCTCGGCGATGAACAATTGGCCTGGCTTGCGCAGGATCTCAAAGGTAAGCCGGCCTCAACACCGATCGTCGTCTTTGCGCATATTCCGCTCTGGGCCGTTTATCCGGAATGGGGCTGGGGCACGGAGGATTCGGCCAAGGCGCTCGCCTTGCTGAAGCGGTTCGGCTCGGTCACCGTGCTCAATGGCCATATCCATCAATTGATGCAGAAAGTGGAGGGCAACGTGACTTTTCATACCGCGATGTCGACCGCCTTCCCGCAGCCCGCGCCCGGAACCGCCGCTTCGCCTGGACCGATGCTGGTGCCGGCCGAAAAGCTACGCACTTTGCTGGGACTAACGAACGTCGAGGTGCGGCGCGGGAAACAACGCCTCGCGATTACCGATACACCGCTTACCGCCAGCTAAACCAACCTCGTAAAAGGAAACCAACATGCGCAATTTGACCAAAGCAAACCGCTCCCGCGTGTGGGGCTTGGGTTTGTGCCTTATTTTTGCCACCGCCGCTCTCGGCGTCATTTTGACCCTGCCCGCGGTCGCCGCCGGACACGAGGTGAATATCGACAACTTTGCCTTCACGCCCAAGGAGCTCACGGTTAAAGCCGGGACGACAATTGTCTTCCGCAATCGCGACGACATTCCGCACAGCGTTGTCGGCACAAAAGGCGAGTTCCATTCCAAGGCACTCGATACGGACGACAGCTTTTCATTCACCTTCGCGAAGGCCGGAACCTACGCCTATTCTTGCGGCCTGCATCCACAAATGCAGGGCAAAATCATCGTCACGCCATGAGGCGCGGGCGATTATCGAGTCCGCGTGACATTAGGCACTGAGGCCTTGTTCGTCGAAGGAACGTTTTTCCCGATGGGGTGCAACGACACCGTGGCCCTCGCAGTATTCGTCTTATGCAGGGTCATACCGGCTGGCGATCATGCGACGGCCGGGCGGCAACCAAAGGAGACTAACCATGAACATTCTCAAGATCGCGCTTCTTTGTTCTCTCAGGGTCGCATTTTTCGCTTCTCTCAAGGTCGCACTTCTCGCTTACACCCTTTTCCTCTCTGACACCGCTTTTGCCAGCGCCGTGCCCAAGGGTAATGGAAATGTCGGCGATACCGCTTCCTCTGCCGGACCCGAGGCAATGCATTGAACGAAGGTTTCCTTGGAACAGCGGCTCCACGCTACGCCGATGTGGTTGTGCTCCTCGAGATCGGGATGGGGGTAGCACTTCTCATCGGTGCAGTGCTCGCGCGCATGAGGAGGTTTCGGCTACACGCCTGGTGTCAATCCGTAATCGTAATCCTGAACTTTGTCGTTATCGTATTGATAATGATTCCTTCATTTCACGTTCATGTGAGTCCGAAGATACCGCTCAAACTTGGGAAGGCTTACTACGCACTGGCGACAGTGCATGGGGCGCTCGGAAGCGTCACGGAAATCGCCGGATTGTACATCTTGCTCGCTGCAGGCACGAACGTTTTGCCACACAACTTCCGAGTGACCGAATACAAGCTATGGATGCGCAGTTTGCTCGTTCTCTGGTGCCTCGTGCTCCTGTTGGGAATTGCAACATACGGTCGCTGGTACGTCCCGCACTTGTTCCGGAAATAAATTTGCGGAAGCCTCGCGCGACGCAGATCAGATCTTAAGCGCGGCCCTCAATTCTAGCAGCTGATCGCGCTTTTCCACCGCGATGCGGCGCGCCTCGCCCGTCTTGGAGTCGGCAATTTCTTCTTCGAAATTTTTAAGGTCCATATCGAGCCCGGCGGCGTCGAGTTGCGCGAGGGGGATCGTTTGCTCCGCGAGGATGGTAAGGCCAGACGGAGCAACCTCGGCGAAACCGCCGCGGACGAAGAGACGCAGTTTTTTTGCGGGCGTTTCGTTGATCACGAGGATGCCCGGCTTCATCGTCGAGATCAAGGGGGCATGATCCTTGAGGACGGTGAATTCGCCTTCCGTTCCAGGAACGACCACGGCTTCGACGTCGCCCGAGAAGACGAGTTTTTCGGGAGAAACGAGTTCGAAATGAAAAGCCGCCATCGCACGCCCCAAGATGTGGTTCAGTTGTGATTTGAGTATTCCGTTTCTGCCGCACAGGGTTCGCCCCGAATGCGTTGGCCTTTTCCGCGCGGCAGTCCCTGCAAGCCCGCTACGCCGCTTCGGCCGCGAGCTTTTGCGCTTTTTCGACGGCCTCGTCGATGGAGCCGACCATATAGAAAGCGGCTTCCGGCAAGTGATCGTAATTGCCTTCGATGAGCCCCTTGAAACCCTTGATGGTGTCGGCGAGCGAAACGAGCTTGCCAGGCGAACCGGTAAACACTTCGGCGACGTGGAAGGGCTGCGACAGGAAGCGCTCGACCTTGCGGGCGCGGGCGACCGTCAGCTTGTCTTCCTCGGAGAGTTCGTCCATGCCGAGGATGGCGATAATGTCCTGCAGCGCCTTGTAGCGCTGCAAAATCTGCTGGACCCGGCGTGCGACGCCATAATGGTCTTCACCGACGACGAGCGGCGACAACATGCGCGATGTCGAGTCGAGCGGGTCGACCGCCGGATAAATGCCTTTCTCGGCGATCGCGCGCGACAAGACGGTTGTCGCATCGAGATGCGCGAAGGAGGTGGCGGGCGCCGGATCGGTTAGATCGTCGGCGGGCACATAGATTGCTTGCACCGAGGTAATCGAACCTTTGGTCGTGGTGGTGATCCGTTCCTGCAAGTCTCCCATGTCGGTCGCGAGCGTCGGCTGATAGCCGACCGCCGAGGGCATGCGGCCGAGAAGCGCCGAGACTTCCGAGCCCGCCTGGGTGAAGCGGAAGATATTATCGATAAAGAACAGCACGTCCTGGCCCTTGTCGCGGAAATCCTCGGCGACGGTGAGGCCGGTCAGCCCAACGCGGGCGCGAGCCCCCGGCGGCTCGTTCATCTGGCCATACACCAGGGCACATTTGGAGCCCTTGGCGGAGCCGCCGTGCTCCCGCGGATCCACATTCACCTTGGATTCGATCATTTCGTGATAGAGATCGTTGCCCTCGCGGGTCCGCTCGCCGACTCCGGCGAACACGGAATAGCCGCCGTGCGCCTTGGCGATATTGTTGATAAGTTCCATGATCAAAACCGTTTTGCCGACCCCGGCGCCGCCAAACAGCCCGACCTTGCCGCCTTTCGCGTAAGGCGCCAAAAGATCGACGACCTTAATGCCGGTCACCAGGATCTGCGCCTCGGTCGATTGCTCGGCATAGGAGGGCGCGGGCTGATGGATTGCGCGGTGGGTCGTGGTTTCGACCGGACCCAATTCGTCCACCGGCTCGCCGATGACATTGATGATGCGGCCAAGGCACGCCTCGCCGACCGGCACCGTGATTGGGCCTCCGGTATCCCTGACCGGCTGGCCGCGGACAAGTCCTTCGGAAATGTCCATCGCGACGCAGCGCACCGAATTTTCCCCAAGATGCTGTGCGACTTCAAGGACCAGGCGGTTGCCGCCATTGTCGGTTTCGAGAGCGTTGAGGATTTCCGGCAGATCGCCGTCGAATTTCACATCGACGACGGCGCCGATGATCTGCGTGACGTGGCCCGTGCGCGTGTTGGATGTGGCGTCGGCCATGTTTTGTCCTCTTGATGGATTGAACGCTCGCTTAAATCCGTCGCCACTACCGCCACCGTTCGTCAACGCAAGGGTGCGGTTCCTCGCCCCGCTCCCGGGCAAGGGTGGGATAGTCGGTATACCCTTTGGCGCCGCCGCCATAGTAGGTGGATGGATCGTCCGCATTTAAGGAAGCGTGCGAGCGAAACCGTTCCGGCAAATCGGGATTGGCTAAGAACTTGCGCCCAAATGCGATCAGATCCGCCTTCTCGCGCCGAAGCCAGCCCTCGGCTGTGTCGTGGTCGAAACCGCCGGCAATGATGAGCGTGCCGCGGTATCTTTCGCGCATTAGCTCGAGCATCCCCATCGCGCCAGGGTCGGGTTCGATCCCCTTCTCGATTGCGCCGACGATGGCTGGGTTGATGATGTGCAGATAGGCGAGGCTATGGTCGCCGAGCGTTTTGGCGATGGTACTGAAGGTCGCTTCCGGCTCATCGTCGCCCATGTCGTTGAAGGTGCCGAGCGGCGACAGCCGAATGCCGACCCGATCCGGCCCCCAGATTTCGCTTACCGCCTCGACCACCTCTATGAGCAGCCGCATCCGGTTCTCGATCGCACCGCCGTAAGCGTCGGTGCGCCGATTGGTGCTCGAATTGATGAATTGGTCGAGGAGATAACCATTGGCAGCGTGGACCTCCACGCCGTCGAATCCGCCTTCCAGCGCATTTCGTGAGCCACGCGCGTATTGCCGGACGATGTAGGGCATCTCCTCGATCTGCAAGGCCCGCGGCGTCACGAAAGGAACCAGTTCTCCCTCGCCGTTTTCATTCTCGATGAACGCCTCCCCGCGAGGCTTGATGGCCGAGGGCGCGACCGGAAGCATGCCGTCGGGCTGCAGCGACGGATGGGAGATGCGTCCCGCGTGCCAGAGCTGCAGGAAGATCACGCCGCCGGCCTTGTGCACCGCGTCGGTGACGAGTCGCCATCCCTCGACCTGCTCGCGGCTGTGAATGCCGGGCGTCCAGGCGTAGCCCTGTCCCTGCTGCGATACTTGGGTCGCTTCGGTCACGATGAGAGCCGCCGAGGCCCGTTGCGCATAGTAGCATGCATTGAGAGCCGATGGCACGTTGCCGGGCTGGCGGGCGCGCGAGCGGGTCAACGGCGCCATGACCATCCGGTGCGGCAGGCTGTAGCGCCCCAGCCTGACGGGCTGGAAAAGCCGTTCCGTGAGCACCTGCGGTGCGTCGACAGCGGGGGCGACGGTTGTGGTGGACACTGACATCAGGTATTCGTCCAATCGATGCGGGTCATGCGCCGGTCGTCCGTGAGTGCGAGATTTGGGACCGGTCGCCCCGAATATTGCCCTGCCACAGGTGATGCAAGCCGAGCCGGATTTGGTCAGGCTCCCAAAGCGCCAACGTTGCGATCACGTCGTTGTTCGTCTTCGCGAGCGCATCGACCAACGCCAGCGCGTTTGCCGCAGCCTTCGGTGTGCTCGTGGCGGAAGCACGTGACCGAAAAGGAATCAGTCAAATTCAAAGAGCTGGAGCACATCAGAATCGAAAATGTCGAGCAACTTTTTTTAAGGCCATGATCAAAGCGCTTCGGCGCCGGAGATGATCTCGATCAGTTCCTTGGTGATCATCGCCTGGCGCGAGCGGTTATACTTCATGGTTTGCTTCTTGATCATTTCGCCGGCATTGCGCGAGGCGCTATCCATCGCGCTCATCCGCGCGCCTTGTTCGGACGCCGCATTTTCAAGCAGTGCCCGCAAGATTTGGATCGAAATGTTGCGCGGCAGCAGCACCGCGAGAATTTCCTCTTCGTCTGGCTCATAGTCGTAAGCCGCCCCCGATGGCGCCTCTTTCCCGTCCGTCGGCAGGGCGAGCGGAATAAGCTGCTGCGCGGTCGGGATCTGCGCGATCACCGACTTGAACCGCGAGAAAAACAAAGTGCATACGTCGAACTCGCCAGCCTGATGCAACGCAACGATCTTGCGGCCGATTGCGGCGGCATCGCCGAAGCCGAGCGCGCGGACCGAGCGCAGGTCGATCACTTCGATGATCTGGCGTCCGAATTGCCGGCGCAGGACGTCATGACCTTTCTTGCCGACACAAAGGATCTTGACCGTTTTGCCTTGCCCCATGAGCGACAGCGCCGCCTCACGCGCGAGGCGCGCGATCGAGGCATTGAAAGCGCCGCAAAGACCGCGTTCGGCGGTACAGACGACCAAGAGATGGACGCTGTCGCGGCCGCCCCCGAGCATCGCTGGAACTTCGCCCCTCGTCGCGATCGAACCGGCGAGATTGGCCAAAACCCTCTCCATCCGCTCGGCGTAAGGCCGCGCCGATTCGGCCGCCGTCTGCGCGCGCCGCAGTTTCGCCGCCGCGACCATCTGCATGGCCTTGGTGATCTTTTGCGTCGCCTTGACGGAGGCGATCCGGTTGCGCAGATCCTTCAGCGAGGGCATGGTCTATCCGCTTCACCTCTGTCCCGGTGCCGCCAACTCAAGCGAAGTTCTTGGCGTAGGCATCGACAATCGATTTGAGTTTTGCGCCGGACTCGTCGGAGAGATCCTTCGAGCCGCGAATCGCATCGAGGAGACCGGTGTGGCTCGCGCGCATGAGCGCGAGGAGGCCGTCCTCGAAGGCCCGCACCCGGTCAACCGGAAACGCATCGAGATAACCATTTACCCCGGCATAGATCACGCAAACCTGTTCCTCGATTTTCAAAGGCGAGAACTGCGCTTGCTTCAAAAGCTCGGTCAGGCGCGCGCCGCGCGCGAGCAGGCGCTGGGTCGTCGCGTCGAGGTCGGACCCGAACTGCGCGAACGCCGCCATTTCGCGGTATTGCGCGAGTTCGCCCTTGATCCTGCCCGCGACCTTCTTCATCGACTTGGTTTGCGCCGAGGAGCCGACGCGCGAGACCGAAAGGCCGACGTTCACGGCGGGCCTGATGCCTTGATAGAAGAGATCCGTCTCAAGAAAGATCTGGCCGTCGGTGATCGAAATGACATTCGTCGGAATATAGGCCGACACGTCGTTGGCTTGTGTTTCGATCACCGGAAGCGCCGTGAGCGAGCCCGCGCCATTGGCCTCGTTGAGTTTTGCCGCGCGTTCGAGTAGCCGCGAATGCAGATAGAATACATCGCCCGGATAGGCCTCGCGTCCCGGCGGGCGGCGCAACAAAAGCGACATCTGGCGGTAGGCGACGGCTTGCTTGGAGAGATCGTCGTAGATGATCAAGGCGTGCATCGCGTTGTCGCGGAAATATTCTCCCATCGCGCAACCGGCGAAGGGCGCTAGGAACTGCATCGGCGCCGGATCGGACGCGGTCGCGGCGACGATGATCGAATAGGGCAGGGCGCCCTGTCCTTCCAGCACTTTCACGAATTGCGCGACGGTCGAGCGTTTCTGTCCGACCGCGACATAGACGCAATAGAGCTTGAGGTTTTCTTCGCTGCCCTGGTTCAGCGGCTTTTGATTGAGGATGGTGTCGAGTGCCAGCGCGGTCTTGCCGGTCTGGCGGTCGCCGATGATCAGTTCGCGCTGACCACGCCCGATCGGGATCAGGGCGTCGATCGCCTTGAGGCCGGTCGCCATCGGCTCGTGCACCGATTTACGCGGGATGATGCCCGGCGCCTTGACATCGACGCGAGCGCGCTTCTCCGCATGAATCGGGCCCTTGCCATCGATCGGATTGCCCAGCGCGTCGACGACGCGGCCGAGCAGCCCCTTGCCGATGGGAACATCGACGATGGCGCCGGTCCGCTTGACCGTCTGACCTTCCTTGATATCGCGGTCGGTACCGAAAATGACAATGCCGACGTTGTCGCTCTCAAGGTTCAGGGCCATGCCCCGCACGCCGCTCTCGAACTCGACCATTTCGCCGGCCTGGACGTTGTCGAGGCCATAGACGCGGGCGATACCATCCCCGACCGAGAGGACCTGGCCTACCTCGGTCACCTCTGCTTCATTGCCGAAGTTCGCGATCTCGTTCTTGAGGATCGCGGATATTTCCGCGGCGCGGATTTCCATCAGCCGGCCTCTTTCATGCGTGTACGAATCGAATTGAGTTTGGTTTTGAGGGAACTGTCGACCATGCGCGAGCCCAGTTTGACGATAAGGCCGCCGATGATCGCCGGGTCTACCTTGACCGCGATGTCGACCTCGCCGCCGCCGGAAACATCCGTAAGCGCGTTCCGCAATGCCTCGACATGCTCGGGCTTGAGCGTCCCGGCGACGGTTACATCGGCCCGTATGACGCCTTTTCGCGCGTCGTTCAGCATATTGAAATCGCGGATCATGTCGAAAATCGCGAAGAGTCTGCGCTTTGCTGCGACGAGCTTCACGAATTTGGCGGCGATCCCGCCGATCTCGGCCCTTGCGAGAAGGGCATCGAGCGCCTTAACCTGCTCTTCGGCCAAGAAAACCGGACTCTTGACGAAACGTTGCAAATCCGCGCTGGAGCGGACCAATTCCGCGAAGGCGGCGAGATCGGCGGCGGTCTTTTCGGTCGTCCCGGTTTCCTGACAGAGCGCGAAGAGCGCCTGCGCATAGCGCCCCGCCATCCCGGACACGCGTGTCACTTGCGCCGCCAAAGCGAAATCCCCAAATTTCATACGGCAGCCGAAGCCGCTTCCCAAAGGTCCGGCTTTTCACAGCAAAAAATCGAGGCGCGGTCCGGAACTGGAATACGAGGAAAGCGCCAAGGAAAGCGGCACCACCACGAGGCACAGGTCACCTAACATAGAGCTTTTTGCGGCGCAACCCTGGGCCGGACAACTGCGCGGCTCGGCTAGTGGGCCTATGAGCATCGACATATCTCACCCATATTCAGGATATCTGGGGAACTGCTACTTTTTTTCTTGACATTAGCTAAGAATGGAGTCTCGGCCGCAAATTCTATGTGGACGGCGTAGATCATGGGCACACGCGATGGCGCGCTATTGCAGTTGGCAAAAAAGGCAGCGGCGCCGAGACGGCTTTCAAAGGAACATTTGAGACATGATCTTCGAAAAAGAAGGCCTGCTTCACGCAATCATCGGCGTCCTTCTGGCGCTTCTCATTCTTGGTTTTTTGTACCACATGGGGCAATGATTAACGCTGCCACAATCAAACTGAGGCGCTACCCCGGGCCGCGGCAACTGGTCGTAGGCACGCGTATCGGTATTCGGAACGAAAATGCGCTAAAGTAGAATACCGGCAAATGTCTATGCGCCGTCCGGCAATGAACGGGGCGCTTCCGCCTATACCCGCGCAACGGCAAACCGATGCAGGAAAAAATCTCGCCTAAGACACGTCTCCACCAATCCTTCGCCAGGCCGGCCGGGGCGGCCAATCCCATTGCCATGGCAAGGCGCGATCTGAAGAAAGCCCTGCCCGGGCGCTTCTACAAGGAGGTGACGGTGCAACAGCGGGATGGAACTTTCGTGCTGCTTCTGGACGGCCGCGCCGCCAAGTCGCCGGGAAAAAATTATTTGGCTCTGCCCTGCTCGGCGGCGGCACGGGCGCTGGCGGACGAATGGTCGGCGCAGGGCGAAACGATCGATCCGGCGGCCATGCCCCTGACGCGCATTGCCAATTCCGCGATCGACGGCGTAGCGTTCCGGCTCGACGCCACGGTGGACGAGATCGCCAGATATGCCGGGGCGGACCTCGTTTGTTATCGCGCCGCGGGGCCATTGACGCTGGTGGAGGCGCAAGCCGCCGCCTGGGATTTTATCCTTGCTTTCGCGCGGAAAAAGCTCGGCGCCCATTTCATTTGCACCGAAGGCGTGGTGTTCGTCGAACAACCGGAACCCGCCTGCGCGGCGGTGAAAGTGGCCGTCGAGCGCATCGCAAACAGCGGCCCAGTGGCACCCTTCGCGCTGGTCGCGCTGCAAGTGATGACAACGCTCACCGGCTCGGTCTTGCTCGCGCTCGCCGTGGCGCATGGCGCGCGCACACCCGCGGAAGCCTGGACTGCCGCCCATGTCGACGAGGATTTTGAAATGCGCGCCTGGGGCGACGACGCGGAAGCCCTTCGCCGCCGGGCGCGGCAATGGCGCGAGATGGAAGCGGCGGCACGCCTGTTTCAGGCCGTCCATGGCGCTGGAGCATGAAAGAGCACGCGCTTTCGCGAGCGGAAGGCAGGACGTTCCCAAGCATGGGCAATGCGATCGGCAATTAGGAAGATGGCCAGTGAAACCCAGTCTCGAACGCCTTGCCGAGCGCCGCGCGCGGGCCCTCAAGGGCGGCGGCGAAAAGCGGATCCTCGCACAACACGGGCGCGGAAAACTCACCGCGCGGGAACGAATCGAGCTTCTGACCGATCCTGGTTCGTTCGATGAAGCCGGGATGTTCGTCGAACATCGCGCGACGGACTTCGGCATGGACAAGCGCCACGCGCCGGGCGATGGCGTTATCACCGGCTCTGGCACCGTCAACGGCCGCGCGGTCTTCGTCTATGCCAAGGATTTTACCGTCTTTGGGGGTTCGCTTTCCGAGGCGCACGCGCAAAAGATCGCCAGGCTGCAGGACATGGCTCTTAACAATCGCGCGCCGCTCATCGGGCTTTTCGATTCCGGCGGCGCCCGCATCCAGGAAGGGGTCGCCGCGCTCGCGGGCTACGGCGAGGTTTTCCAGCGCAACGTCCAGGCGTCCGGAGTAATCCCCCAGATTTCCCTCGTCATGGGTCCCTGCGCGGGCGGCGACGTCTATTCTCCGGCGCTCACTGATTTCATCTTCATGGTCAAGGATACGAGCTATATGTTCGTGACCGGCCCCGACGTGGTGAGGGCGGTGACCAATGAGACGGTAAGCGCCGAGGATCTCGGTGGGGCGTCCGTGCATACGGTCAAAAGCGCGGTGGCCGACGGCGCCTATGAAAACGACGTCCACGCTTTGCTGCAAATGCGGCGGCTTGTCGATTTCCTGCCATTGTCGAACACGAGCGGCGTTCCGGATTGGCCGGGATTCGATGACCCCGAGCGATGCGAGGCCTCGCTCGACTCCCTGGCGCCGGACGATCCGGCAAAGCCCTATGACATCAAGGAACTCATCGCCAAGACCGTGGACGAGGGCGATTTCTTCGAGATCCAGGAAGCTTATGCGCGCAATATCGTGACAGGCTTTGGCCGCATCGAAGGGCGCACGATAGGCGTTGTCGCCAATCAGCCCATGGTCCTCGCCGGCACGCTCGACTCCGACGCCTCGCGCAAGGCCGCCCGCTTCGTGCGCTTCTGCGATTGCTTCAATATTCCAATCGTGACTTTTGTCGATGTTCCGGGATTTCTTCCAGGCATTGCGCAGGAATACGGCGGCCTCATCAAGCATGGCGCAAAACTGCTCTTTGCCTACGGCGAGGCGACGGTGCCAAAGGTAACCGTCATCACGCGAAAAGCGTTTGGCGGCGCCTATGACGTGATGGCCTCAAAACATCTGCGCGGCGACGTGATTTACGCCTGGCCCGGCGCCGAAATCGCGGTCATGGGCGCCAAGGGCGCGGTTGAGATCATTTTTCGCGCCGACATCGGCGACGCGGAAAAAATTGCCGCGCGCACGCGCGAATACGAGGAGCGCTTTCTGTCGCCTTTCGTGGCGGCGGAGCGCGGCTATATCGACGCCATTATCATGCCGCGCGACACCCGAAAGCGCGTCGCCCGCGCGCTCGCCATGCTGCGCAACAAGAGCCTCCAAAACCCTTGGAAGAAGCACGGCAATATTCCGTTGTGATCGTCGCGCGGGGTTTTGCGCGATGTAAGTTTTTCTCGTGCAAATCGAGGCAAACTTACATGTGCAGGGCGCGGCGAGGTAAGAAGCGGGGATTTGGACCTAGCGCGATGTTCGGATAGGATTTATTTTTTCGTCCTGTGGTTTTTTATAGGCGCGGTGGCTGCCCGCGCGACCGCGAGGGGTGGCTTCTGTTGAGATCACCGTGGACGTGACGAGCTTCGCCAGGTTCCGAGACGGATACGCCGCCTCCGTTCATTACGCCGTCACCAACTTTTCCGATAGCTACTAGGGTCCAGACTCATTAAACCCACCATACGAGAGCGGCGACGATGCAGACAGAGGCCAGGAAGTTACGCGCCAGCCTGTCGTAGCGCGTGGCGATACGCCTGAAGTCTTTCAATCGGCCGAAGGCG
>Ga0185299_10004950_pt1 | contig 15526 bp, 18 predicted proteins | sample PaiPotPPA55metaG_FD_128002 | JGI IMG/M metagenome (GOLD analysis project Ga0185299, IMG submission 128002) | Iron sulfur acid spring bacterial and archeal communities from Banff, Canada, to study Microbial Dark Matter (Phase II) - Paint Pots PPA... ...
TGTATGCGCCGAAGAAAAGCATTATTCGACGGCTTACTGGCTCGTCGAGGCCGGCTGGCATGTGCAGCCATCACTACCTTGGCTTTACTCGGGGCGACGCAAGCGCGGGCGCAAGAGCGTGAAACTACCCCGGACAAGAGACTCGAAAATGCCATGCTCTCTTTTCGAGAAGTCATGCACGAGCCCGACAAGGGCATCCCGCATGACTTTTTCGACAAGGCGCGATGCATCGTGATTATCCCCGGCGTAAAAAAGGCGGCCTTTATTGTGGGCGGCAAATATGGCCGCGGGTTTGTTTCTTGCCGGAAAGGCGGTACAAGGCGCTTCGGCGCGCCTGCCGCGGTGAGAATTGAAGGCGGAAGCTATGGATTGCAGATTGGCGGATCGTCGACGGATGTTTTCATGCTCATAATGAATGAAAGCGGCATGAAGAAATTGCTCTCCGACAAATTTACCATTGGTGGCGAGGTGGAGGCCGCAGCCGGCCCGGTGGGGCGAGAGGCTAGCGCGAGAACCGACGTGATGCTGCACGCGGAAATTTTGTCATGGTCGCGGTCGCGCGGCTTATTTGCGGGATTGTCCTTGGAAGGCTCCACACTTCGGCCGGACGAAAAGGAAAATGAAAAGTTGTATGGGAGAAAAATTTCAAATCAGCGGATTCTCGAAGACGACCTACCAGTGCCCCCCGCCGCAAGGCCGCTGATAGCGGAGTTGAATCGCTACAGAAATGCTGGAGAGCATGAAGGAGAACGTGCTGGCCGCGCTAACGTCGGTGCTGCGCTCGGGGAGAAGGGCCGAGTCACCCTCTCGAACGTACATTTCGAGAGTGGTAAAGCGGACCTCACGCCAGACTCTGAGGCCGCATTGAACGAAGCTCTCACCGCGTTGAAGGAGCATCCCGACTGGAAGATTCGCGTTGAGGGATTCACCGACAGTCGAGGCTCCAAGGACGCGAATCTGAAATTGTCGAGTGATCGCGCGGAGGCAGTAGCGAACTGGCTCGCGGATCATGGCATAGACCGCGAGCGCCTGAGCGCCAAAGGTTACGGGGACGCTCGGCCGGTCGCCAGCAATTCTACGCCGGAAGGCCGCGCCAAAAATCGGCGGGTAGAGCTCGTTCGCGTGCAGGATTGAGATTCGGCCGACGCTGGAATAATCCACGCCAGGAAATTGCGCCAGATGTTTTGTAAACATCGCCAGGGCGCGTTACTCTCGATTTGCCTGGCACAATAGAAAACTCTGGCCAAGACAAGTTGAGAAAAATGAACCTCGAAGAATTTAAAGCTTCCATTACCGAAGAACAGGCACCGCCGGCAGGTCTATCCATCCCGCTCACGGCACTGTGGTGGGACGCTAAGGGGGATTGGGCTCGCGCGCACTCCCTGGTGGACGAATTGGAAAGCGTGGATGGCATGGCCGTTCACGCCTACCTGCACCGCGAAGAGGGTTCCACCTCCAATGCCGATTACTGGTACGAGCGTTCAGGGCGCAATTTTTACCGACCAACGCTCGACGCGGAACGCACGGCGCTAATTGAAGGGCTGCTGGCCAAAATTTGAAAGTTTTTATCTAGGCGCGTGCGACGGTGGCGCTGAGTTGCTGATTGACTGAAGGGGCGACGCCTGTGCCGAGTAGTTCGATGGCGCGCAGCATCTTGGGATGTGGCAGCGTTGAAACGCCCATTTGAAAAGTGATTCGCGTGACGCCGCCCAGGGCTTCATTCACATAGACGATTTTTTTCGCGACGGTGTCCACGTCGCCGATCAGCATCGCACCTTTCGGCCCGCGCAATGCCTCGAATTGCGCTCTCGTAATTGGAGGCCAGCCGCGCTCCTTGCCAATTTCCGTGAAGGTGTGGGCGTAGCCGGGGAAAAAAACGTCCGCGGCTTCCTTGGTGGTGTCGGCGACAAAGCCGACCATGTGCAGGCCGACTTTAAGGTCTTCGAGTTTGTGCCCGCTACGCACCCCTGCTTCACGGTACAGATCGATGAGCGGCCGGAAGCGGTGCGGTTCCCCGCCGATGATGGCCACCATCAGCGGCAAGCCGAGTACTCCGGCGCGTGCGAAAGATGCTGGCGTCCCGCCGACTCCGACCCAGATCGGCAGCGGATTCTGCAGCGGCCGAGGATAAATGGCTTGCCCGGTAAGCGCTGGGCGATGCTTTCCCGACCAGCGTACGTGGGTGTTTTCGCGAATCTTGAGCAGCAACTCCAGTTTTTCCGAGAACAGCGAATCGTAATCTTCGACATTGAAGCCGAAGAGCGGGAAAGATTCGATGAAGGAGCCGCGCCCCGCGACGATTTCAGCGCGACCGTGCGAGATTAAGTCGAGCGTAGCGAATTCCTGAAAGACCCGGACGGGGTCTGCGGCGCTGAGAACCGTGACCGCGCTGGTCAGGCGAATATTCGTCGTGCGCGAAGCCGCCGCTGCGAGAATAATGGCCGGCGCAGAGTCCAGAAATTCTGCGCGGTGATGCTCGCCGACGCCGAACACGTCGAGTCCTACCTTATCGGCGACCTCGATCTCGTCCAACAATTGGTGCATGCGATCGAGCGGCTTAATCGTCAGACCGGTAACCGGGTCCTTAATAGCTATTGCGAAGCTGTCTACGCCAATCTCCATGTGCGCACCTCAAGCTGCTGTTCTTAGATTACTTCGACTGCGTTGTTGGTACGGCGTTACTGGTAATTCGTTACGCGGCTTGTCGCTCATGCGCTCGGTGGACAAACAGGCCTGCAAGGTACTGCTTGTTTCGGACCGCCAGAATTGACCACAAGATAACTACTAGAATTGCAAGCGGCAGCCCGGCAGGCGCCATGAACGCGTGAATGAAGAAAATATTCACGATCACAGGGCCCAATAGAACGAGCGCAAGCGGTACGAAGCGATTGATCAACAGCAGCAACCCTCCGATGACTTGAACCGCGAAAATAACTACCCAGTAGTGAGACGCGAAGATCGCGCCGAAGAACTGGCCTGCCACACCTGTGGGAGGCGGCATGGGAATGAAGTGAAGAAATCCGTTCAAGCCGAAGACCAGGAAGATCAATCCTAGAAGTACACGGGCTATCACTGAAGCGATTTTCATTTTATTCTCCCTTTTTTAGACCTGTGCTATTTAGAGACTGGCGTGTGCGTGGACTTTTTCCAGCGATGGCGCGAGAAAAGTTTGAGGATCCAGCTTGCCGGACATCAACTGCGCGGTGCCGCTCGCGGTGATGATAGTGACGTCAGTGAGGCCAATGAACCCCAAGACGGTCTGCAAGTAGGGGGTCACAAAATCGAAAGAAGCCATCGCGCTGCCCTTCCCGTATTCACCGCCGCTTGCGAGTAGCAAGGTCGCTTTCTTAGCGGTCAGCAGCCCCTTCGGACCGGTTGCTCCGTACGAAAAGGTTTTGCCGGCTCGTACAATTTGATCGATCCAGAGTTTCAGCGTGGAAGGAATGCTAAAATTGTGCATGGGCACGCCGAAGACGTACTCATCAGCTTGCTCGAGGTCATTTATCAGCGAGTCCGACGCAGCGAGTGCCTTCGTCTGGGCGGCGGTCCGATCTGATTCGGGCGTGTATGCCGCGCCGACCCAGAAGGCATCGACCACCGGCAAGTTGAGGGTAGTCAGGTCGCGTTCGATAACTTTGCCTCCCGGGTGAGTCTTGAGCCAGATTTCAGCAAATTTCGCGGTGAGCTTTCGGGATATAGATCGGTCGCCCATAGGGCTGGAATCGAGTTTCAGTAAGGTAGCCATTTGATTGCCTCCGATCATCAGATGCAGCATACACGACAACTGTCGCATACTATATCACAACATATGTATTTTAAGCAACACAAGACGTTTTGGGGTATAATTAAGCTGTGGAGGACGAGAAATGCTTAATTCTGACTGTGAGCGGCTTGATCCTCGCATTCGCCGGACGCGGCAGTTGCTTCAGGACGCGTTACGCAACCTGTTGGAACAAAAGGAGTTCGACAAGATTTCGGTGCAGGACATTACCGAAGCTGCCACGGTAAACCGCGCCACCTTCTATGCGCACTACGAAGACAAGTTCACGCTGCTGGGCGAACTGATCCGCGTTACTTTCCTTGACCTTCTGGCGCAGAGGAATGCGAACTTCGACGGCGGGTGTTCGACCGCATTTCAGGTGATAATTCTGGCGGTGTGCGACTACCTTAGCAAACTGCAAAAATCGCATTCCTTTAATAAACATCAATTCGAACCGTTCGTGGAAGCGACGGTGATCGACCAGATCCGCATCGTTTTACTGGACGGATTTCAGCGTCATCCGGTGGAACGCAGCATCCCCGCAGAAATGATTGCCGCTACGGCAAGCTGGGCGATTTATGGAGCGGTAAAGCAGTGGATAAATACTGCGGGCCGCGTTTCGGCGGAGGAGTTCGTTTCCGTTGCAGTGGAATTGGTGCGGCCGATCGTGATGGCTGGAGTCGTGACGGTTCCGCAGATTGATGAGCCAACGGCGGCTTCGATACATCAGAGTTGAACCGATCAGTGTTTACCCGCGCGTCTCAAACTAACATTTTGCGGAGGCGTATCTTCGGCGTCCGGCGGAGTGGCGTCTCGCTCCGCCCGAAAATCAGGTTGGCTTTGTAGCAGCCGCACGCAGCGGTTCCAGCGGAGAATGCTGTCGTCGTTTCCCGGCGGACGAATTTTCTCCGCTTCTGCGAAACATTTCATGGCGTCTTCAATTAGCGGCAACAAAATATGCGCCGAGTAGCCGCTGCGAAGCTGCACCTTGGCGCGCCTTTCGTGCAACAAACCGGTGTAGTAAGCGCGTTCATAAGCATCGCGCAGGCCTTGAAATATTTCCGCCACTTCACTGTAGCGGTCGCCGGCATAGCCGGTGAATTGATCGGTTATCGACAGCCCCAACAAACGCCGTGCCAATTGATGCCCGGAATCAACGGCCAGAATATCGCGGCAGATCGATTCGGCTTCTTCGGGCTCGTTTAAATAGCGATACAGCTCGGCCTTGGCGATCGCTTCGCCGATGCCCGCCCTGGAAATTGCCTTGAGTTGAGCGTCCATAAAACCTCCGTGCTTGCAGCAGCTAGGAATCGCGCCGATTTAATTGCCTTTCTCGCTTGAACCCCGCAGTTTCCTGAACAACATGGTTAGCGGATCGTAAAATTCGTCCACCACCCGTTCTTTCAACGGGATGATGGCGTTATCGGTAATGTGAATTTCTTCCGGGCAAACTTCGGTGCAACATTTCGTGATGTTGCAAAGGCCAAGACCCAACTCATCTTTCAGCAGGCGGGTGCGATTCGCGCCGTCGAGCGGATGCATTTCCAGTCCGGCTACACGCACAAAAAAACGCGGTCCGCTGAATTGCTCTTTTTTGTCGTGGTCGCGCAGCACGTGGCAAACGTTCTGGCACAAGAAGCACTCGATGCACTTGCGAAATTCCTGTACGCGGTCGACGTCCAGCTGCGAAATTTTCCAGTCCGCTCCGCGCCTGGGTTGAAACGGCGGAATTTTTTTGTTTACGCGGTAATTCCACGAAACATCGGTCACCAGGTCTTTGATTTTCGGAAACGACTTCATGGGCATCACCGTGATGGGCTCATCTTTGGGAAGCTCATCCATGCGCGTCTTGCAGGTCAACCGCGGCCGGCCGTTTACCTCCGCGGAGCAGGAGCCGCACTTCCCTGCTTTGCAATTCCAGCGCACCGCCAGATCCGGCGCGAGGTGGCCCTGAATATAGTGCAGCGCGTCGAGCACCACCATGCCCGGCGCAACCGGAACTTTGTAGTCCACCGTCGCTCCGCCGCCGGCATCGCCGCGGAACACTCGCAAGACTGTTTCAGCCATCGATGGGTTCTCCGTTCCGTTGTTCATCGCCGCAGACAATTTGGAAGGCATGTTACTCCTGCGCCAAAACTGCTTTTAAGTCATCCGGCAAAGGGGGAATGGGCAATTCGCGCCGGACCATCACGCCGCCTTCTTCCACGATAATGTTGTGTTTCTGACCCCACGACGTGTCGAGATCTGGATAATCAATGCGGCTATGCGCTCCGCGGCTTTCGGTGCGCGCCATGGCGCTTTTCGTAACGGCTTCGGCAATGATGAGCATGGATTTCAACTCGCCCGTAAGGTGCCAACCGGGATTGAACATCCGCGAACCTTCCACGCTGGCCGCCGCGGCGCGCGCTTTTAACATTTGCAACTCGTGGAGCGCGCGCTCCAAATCTTCCGCGTTGCGATATATGCCCACCAAACTTTGCATCACGGTCTGCAAATCGCGTTGAACCGCGTAGGGGCTTTCGCCGGTATGTGAAAATGGCGCTAGTAATTCCTTTTCGGCGTCCTGCATTTGCGCGTTGTCCAGGGATGCATAGGCAGTTTGCTTGGCGTGCGCCGCCGCAGCCATCCCGGCACGCCGGCCGAATACCAGCAAATCGGAAAGCGAATTCCCGCCCAAGCGATTGGCTCCGTGTAAACCTGCCGCAGCCTCACCGGCGGCAAAAATTCCGGGCACCGAAGCCTGGCCTGTCTCCGCTTCGACACGAATGCCGCCCATCATGTAGTGGCACGTCGGACCCACTTCCATCGGCTCCTTGGTGATGTCTACATCAGCCAATTCCTTGAACTGGTGATACATGCTGGGCAATTTTTTCTTCACGTACTCGGCGGGCTTGTGCGAGATATCCAGGTACGCGCCACCGTGTTCGGTGCCGCGCCCTTCGCGCACTTCGGTATAAATCGAACGCGCCACGACATCGCGCGTGGAAAGCTCCATGCGCTTGGGATCATATTTTTCCATGAAGCGCTCGCCCAATTTGTTGCGCAGGATGCCGCCCTCGCCGCGCACCGCTTCGGTGACCAAAATTCCCTGCACACCCGGCGGCCACACCATGCCGGTGGGATGGAACTGCACAAACTCCATGTCCATCAACTCTGCGCCGGCTTCGTAAGCCAGCGCCATGCCGTCGCCGGTGTACTCCCAGGAGTTGGATGTCACCGTCCAGGCCTTGCCGATTCCGCCGGTGGCGATGACCACCGCTTTGGCCTTGAATACAATGAAGCGGCCATTCTCGCGCCAGTACGCGAAGGCGCCCGCAAAGCGGCCGTTTTCCATCAGCAGACGCGTGATGGTGCATTCCATGTAGCAATCCACGCCCTGCTGCACGCCGCGATCTTGCAGCGTGCGAATTAATTCGAGGCCGGTGCGATCGCCGACGTGGCACAAGCGCTTGAAGGTGTGGCCGCCAAAGGCGCGCTGCAAAATCGCGCCATTTTCCGTGCGATCAAAAAGCGCTCCCCACTGCTCCAGTTCACGGACGCGGTCCGGAGCTTCCTGCGCGTGAAACTGCGCCATGCGCCAGTTGTTGAGCATTTTCCCGCCGCGCATGGTGTCGCGAAAATGCACTTTCCAATTGTCCGCTGGATCCACGTTGGCCATGGCCGCGGCGATGCCGCCTTCGGCCATTACCGTGTGGGCTTTGCCGAGCAGCGATTTGCAAACCACGCCTACGGACGCGCCTTGCGCCAAAGCTTCAATCGCCGCGCGCAGTCCTGCACCACCAGCGCCGATGATCAACACATCGTGTTCGCGAACCTCATAGTTTGTGCTCACAGAATCCTCAGGTCGCGAATCAGGCCGCTAGCCACGAGGCGAATGTATAAATCCGCCGAGCCCACGGAGATCAAGCTGGCCCACGCGAATTGCATGTGCCGCTCATTCAGGAAGGAAAAGCCGCGCCACGCGGCTGCGCGCGTTGTGCCAAAAGATGCGCAGGAGAAGCAATCCATCTTGCCTCCGGCCAAATGGCGCAGGGAATGGCACGACAGCGTGTAAATGGAAAGCAAGATAATGTTGACCAACAGAATCAGGCTGCCGACGCCAATGCCAAATTGCCCGTCGAAGAAAAATCCTTTGATCGCGTCATGCCACAGGAAAACCAGGAAAAGAATCGCCAGATAAAGAAAATAGCGATGTACGTTCTGCAGAATAAATGGAAAAGCCGTTTCGCCGCGATATTTGCGGTTGGCCGGCTCCCCCACGGCGCACGCCGGCGGATCGAGAAAAAATGCGCGGTAGTAAGCTTTGCGATAGTAATAACAAGTGGCGCGAAATCCGAGCGGACCTGCCAGCACCAGAAGCGCGGGAGAGAGCGGCCACCAGTGATGTTGCGAATCGATCAGCGGGGAATAAAAAGGCGAAAGATAAGGTCCCCACGAATAGTAGGCGCCTTCGAAAGCTCGCAGCGTGGCGTAAACGCCAAAACCGCCCAGCAAAATGATTACTGGTAAAAGTTCTGTCCACCACGAATCGCGGCGCAAAGTAGCGCCGAGACGCGCTTCCGGCAAAGTCGGCGTGCCAGCCATGCAAGTACCTCCGAGTGAAGTAGCCTATGCAAAAAACGCGAATTTTCAAACGAAATTATCTGGGGGGCGCAGAAATAGCAGGAATAAAACCTCGTGGCATAGATTCGTGTCGAACAGTTACAGGATGCTTTCGATCTCGGCGTCCAGCGCCACGTGGGTCACGGGCTCGGCATTAATGGTAAAGGTCATGCCGTCGAGATCGTCGAAATGGAAAAAACGGCTGATGTGGTAGTCCTCGTCATAACTGGAAAAAAGCTGCTCCGTCTCGGCGCGGCTTAGATTAAATGCCGTGAGCGGCACGGGAGTGCCGAAATCACCAGCTAGCGCGCGGTAGCGGTCAACCAATTGTCGTAGTGGCAGCATGTGGCCAAGTCGCGTAGCCTCGGAGGTCATAATCGCTCTCCTTGGGCCCGAGTGTACTGCTACCCTTGCCATTAATAAAGTGCCCTGAATGCCGCTATAATGCGCGTGTCAAAACAATTGCCGACAGTCGGGAACCTAAGCGGTGCGAAAGAGAAAGACACCAACATGAGTACGTTTCTTAATGTTTTCTCCAAACAATACCGTGTGTACTCGTGCCTGCTGCTTTTCTCAGCCTCCGTGCTTTCTCCCTGGCCATCCGCAATAGCGCAAACGCGGGAGTCCTCTCATTCCGCCAACGTTTTGCACCAACTGAACGACTCGATCGAGGACCTCGTGGAGCGAGTATCGCCCACGGTGGTGCAAATCCTGGTCACCGGATATGGCGCCTCGGAAGAAACGCAGCGCGGCCAAACCGACTTGCTGGTCGGCCGCCGCCGGGCCATCGGCTCGGGAGTGATCGTCGACCCGGAGGGTTACATTATTACCAACGCTCACGTGGTGAACGGCGCGCAAAACATTGAGGTGCTGGTTCCTCCGCCACCTGCTCCCACCGTCTCTGGAGCCGCGCCCGAGGGACCGCAAGGAAGAAGCTACCAGGCGCGCATCGTGGGAACCTCGCGAGAGATTGATCTAGCGGTAATTAAAATTGATGGGCATGGCTTGCCTGCGCTGTCGATTCGCAGTTCCATGCCTCCAGCCAGGCAAGGCGAAATGGTTTTTGCATTTGGCAGCCCCGAGGGCTTGCGCAACACCGTAACCATGGGTGTGGTGAGCGCGGTGGCGCGCCAGCCAGACCCGGATAGCCCGCTCGTTTACGTTCAAACGGACACGCCGATTAATCCCGGCAACAGCGGCGGCGCGCTGGTGAATGCCAATGGCGACCTGGTGGGCATCAACACTTTCATCTTGTCCTCGTCGGGTGGTAATCAAGGGCTGGGCTTTGCCATTCCGGAGGGCGTAGTGGCGTCCGCGTATCCTCAGCTGGTGAAGTTTGGGCATATCCATCAACCAGCCATCGGCGCGTTGGTGCAAACCATCACACCGGAATTAGCGGCGGCATTACGGCTGAAAAGAGATTACGGCGTCATTATCTCCGACATTTCGCCGGGCGGTCCGGCCGACACCGCCGGCATTAAGATTCAGGACGTGGTCCTGAGTGTCGACGGCGTGTCCATCAGCAGCCTGCCGCAATTTGCGCAGAGCCTTTATCTGCATAAAACCGGTGATCATGCCGCAATCGAAATTTTGCGCGGGGCCGATCGACTGAAAATAAATGTTGGCCTCGCCGAACGCCCGCATAAAGAAGACAACCTTGTCGATCTGGCCGACCCGGTAAAAAATCTAGTCAGGCCACTGGACATCCTCGGAGTGGAATTGACGCTCGAGCTTGCTCAGGCTTTGCCGGACCTGCGCATTCCGACCGGCGTGATTGTGGCTGCACGGACGCTGGGGGCGCGTACCGGCGAGATTCCGTTGCAGACCGGCGATGTAATCCACGGATTGAATGCCACGCCGATCACTTCGTTGGACGGCTTGCGTGCCGCGCTCGCGGCCATGAAGCCCGGCGACCCCGTGGCGCTGCAAATAGAGCGGCATGAACAGATTTTTTACGTGTCATTCACGCGCTGAGGCTATCGGAAAATATCTTTAACACGTGTAGCAGCTGTCTGGTAACCTGCGTTGGGACATTTGAAATTTTTCGATGATCGCTTTAAGCAGGAGTCATACCGGTACAGCTGGCGCCGCGCATGTCTGCTGATAACGCCTTCTACTGGGGAGCCGGCAGCAGCTCGTGGTTGGATAGCGTCACCCAGTATTGTCAGGGCGTGGCCAGCGGCACCGTCTCATGTAACGGCGCAGGTACCGCAGCCGGCAATCAACGGGGTATATTAGCCGGAGTTTGGTACGACAACGGGAGCACGGCACCGTCAAAGCCCAGGCAGTCGCAAATCGCGGCCGAGGCCGCCCGCGTCGCGGGGCACTTTGGGAACACTAACCCCAACAGCAACGCGAGCGTGCAGTACGTGATCGCCACAGCACACGGGCACAACGCCAGCGGGTTTGGGAGCCAGTACTGCGCGTGGCACAGCGCGACCAGCTCCTCCTACGGCAACATCGCTTATACCAACCTGCCGTACATCACCGACGCCGGTGCGAGCTGTGGCGCCAACTTCAACGGACTCGGTCCCAAGGCCGGCATTACTATCGTCTCCGGTCACGAAATGGGAGAAACGATAACCGACCAGTTCCCGTCCTCGGGCTGACTGGACTCAGGCGTTGCGGAGAATGGAGACAAGTGCGCATGGATCTCCTCGGGGCAAGGCGCTTCGGCCGACATCAGCTTCTCAACCGGATCCTATCCGGTACAGTAATGCGTTCAACGGCGGCTCCGGCGGCTGCGTGCTCTCGTATTGATGATGCCATGACGCCGGTGAGCGTAGAAATACCGGAGGTGCCACGGGCATCTCGGGTATTTTTGTCTTCGGCAATCCCCGACAGCCTAGCTGTTATTCGCCGCGCTCAAAAGCGTCGGGGACGGTGCCAAGGACCGCCTCGTTGGTACATCGGTGGCGGCGCTACAAGCCAACCTTGGAACGCGACGACGCCCCTGCAATCCGTTCTAGCATCGTAGCTCTCCAGGAAGGGCGCTTCTAATTATTTTTTATCACCGATACGTCGAAACGTCTCTAACTGCTGCTGAGTTCGAATGGGGAAGTCGCGCAATCGGAAACTGACCCGACCACTCCACGGCGGGCGCATTTGTGAAGGCTAGCGGCGATTGGGTAAAATACTTGCTAGAAGCTAGTAGCTGAAAGGAACATTATGAGCATAACCGTAGGACAAGCGGCACCGGATTTCACACTGAAAGATCAGAGTCAAAAGGACGTGAAGCTTTCTGATTTCGCGGGAAAGAAAAACGTTGTGCTGGTTTTCTATCCGCTGGACTGGAGTCCCACCTGCACCAACGAGCATGTCTGCTTCGTCAACGATATGAAGTCATTCGAACAGTTGGACGCGGAAGTGCTGGGCGTGAGCGTGGACAGCGTCTGGTCGCACAAAGCGTACGCCGATAAAATGGGGATCCACTATTCGCTGCTGGCCGATTTTAATCCTCGCGGAGCCATGGCGGAGAAATACGGCGCCTACCTTGCGGACAAAGGCATCACCAACCGTTCCATCGTGATCATCAACAAGCAGGGCAAAATTGCCTGGATTAAGAACTACGACATTCCCGTCGTGCCGGACCTGAAAGAAGTGTCTGCCGCGCTGCAACAGGTAAAATCCGCAGCGGCGTAATCTCAGCGCATCCTGGCAACCCGACCAACGCGGCGATATGGACTTCTAAACTTGTCGCTGCGGCCGGTGTTTCTAAACGTTACGGATTTTTCTTGTCAGCGCTTGCCATCCACCTCATGAGCAGCACCAATTGCCAGCGCTGCTCTTCGGTCAATTTTGTTTTGAATTCCGGCATTGGCCGCCGGCCTTCGCTAATTTTATAAAAAAGTTCGCCGTCCGACTGCGCACTCATGCGACTCGTGTCCGTCAAGTCCCTCGAAGATGTCGAGAATTTTGTCGCGTCAGCGCCATCACCTTTGCCAGTCTTTCCATGACAGCGCTCGCAATGGTCGCTGTAAAGGACTCGCGCGGCATCGAGAGCTTGCGGCGAGGGCTGAAGGGGATTTTGGCGCAGCTTGGCATCTTCCGGAATATTCCATTGCCCTCGATGCGTCACGCCCAGCACGATCGATAATCCGATCAGTGCCAGCAAGGCCACGAACAGAATCTTGCGCAGTCTTAATTTTTGTCGCGCGTCCATAGTTTTGACGGGGTCTTCAAGCGATCTTCAGTTGTCGTGTGGCAGGATACTACGAGCGAAGAATTAGCCAGACCAATTCGGCATTGAAAAAGAGAATCGCGGCCGCCACCACCCAGGCGATGACGGTCGTGATGCGTGCGTTTACCAGCTCGCCCATCTTTTCACGGCTACTGGTCATTTGAATCAGCGGAATTATGGCGAAGGGCAGTTGAAAACTGAGCACCACCTGGCTGAACACCAGCAGCGCGGTCACCTTGGATTCTCCCGCGATGCCGATCACCAACGCTGCCGGAACAATAGCCATCGCTCGCGTAATCAGGCGCCGCAGCCACGGCTTCAGCCGAATTTCCAGGAAACCTTCCATGACGATCTGGCCTGCCAATGTTCCGGTCAGCGTCGAATTTTGTCCCGAAGCGAGCAGCGCGCAGGCAAAAAGCGTGCTGGCCAGGCTCGCGCCAAGCAGCGGGCTCAGTAATTTGTAGGCGTCCGCGATTTCCGCCACGTTGTGCAGCCCGCGAGTGTGAAACGCCGCGGCTCCCAGTACCAGGATGGCGGCGTTCACAAACAGCGCAAACCCCAGAGCGAAAGTGGAATCGAAAACGGCGTAGCGCACCGCTTGTTTGCGCTCCGGCGTGGATGATCCAAAGGCGCGCGTCTGCACGATGCTGGAGTGCAGGTATAAATTGTGCGGCATCACCGTGGCGCCCAATATGCCGATGGCGATGTACAGCATTTCGCGATTGCGCAGAATTTCCAGGTGCGGGATGAATCCCAGCGCCGCGTGACGCCACAGCGGCTGCGCGAAAAATATTTCGTAGGCAAAGCACGCCGCGATGGAAGCAATCAGTGTCACCACAAAAGTTTCAATCAAGCGGAAGCCGCGCCCTTGCAGCGCCAGCACGATCAAGACATCCAGCGCGGTGATCAGCACGCCGGCCAGCAGCGGTAAGCCGAATAAAAGCTTCAGCGCGACCGCCGAGCCCAGCACCTCCGCCAAATCGCAAGCGGCGATAGCAATCTCGCAGACCACCCACAGAAACATGGCCGTCGGCCGGGAATAATTCTCGCGGCAGGCCTGCGCCAGGTCGCGGCCCGTGGCGATGCCCAGCTTGGCAGACAGCGCTTGCAGGAACATGGCCATCAGATTGCTCAGCAAAATTACGCTGAGCAATGAATAGCCGAATTTTGAGCCGCCGGCGATGTCCGTGGCCCAGTTGCCGGGGTCCATGTAGCCGACCGCGACCAGGTAACCTGGCCCCGCAAACGCTAATAATTTCTTCAACCGTGAGGCGCCGGCCAGAAATGGAATGGTGCGGTGCGATTCCGGCAGCGATGGGAGGGCTACGGCGCTACGCATCGTGCGCGCGGGCCACAGGCTCGACGACGTGGGTGCGTAGGTTTCGACCCGGCTAGTTTCGGTACTTGTCGAGGGTTCAGTTTCGAATTGAGGAGGACCGATGCGTGCCATAGACCATGTTAACCACGTTAAAGTCACCTCCTAAACTACACTTAATACCATCGGGCTGTCAATGTATCTGAGCTGATAATTTCCTAAAAACAACCTGGTCATGACAATTTCTCGTATCGGAACAATGAATGGGCCGAAGCGAGATCCTTTCGCGATGCGAGCCATTACGCCGCGCATGTGTTAACTTCGAGAAGCATTCAGGGAGAGCAACGCATGGACGAGCAGCGGCCACCACAGCAGGGTCAGGGTCAGGTTCAAATCAAGGCGGACGAAAAGGAATTACAGGGGCAGTACAGCAACCTGGTGATGATTCACCACAACCTGGAAGAATTCACCATGAATTTCATCTACATTTTTCCCAATGGCGCGCAAGGCAAGCTCACCGGCAGCATGATCGTCAGCCCCGGGCACGCCAAGCGCATCTGGCGCGCGCTGGGAGAAAATATCGCGCGTTACGAATCCCAGTTTGGCTCCATCAAGGAATCCCCCGCCGGCAGCGAGCCCACTCCGACGGTCGGCTTCGTGCAGTAGTGCAAGCAGTAGTGCAAGCAGTAGTGCAAGCAGTAGTGCAAGCAGTAGTGCAAGCAGTAGTGCAAGCGGTAGTACATCCAGAATTGTCGCGCAGTAATTTCGTGCGGCTCAATCGTAATAGTGCAGAGGTTAGCGCTCGCCATTACCCGCGCACGATTCTCCGAACCGTTTCCGTCGTCACGCCATACACGGCGTGCGAGACTAATCCATAAACGTGCGTCGACAGCGGGTACGTCGCGGGCTTATCGCTTAAGCCCAACGCGGGCAAAGCCACTTCATCGGCCCCGGCAAACAAAATTGCGCCAAACGGAATCCCCGCCAGCGCATTTGCAGCAGGATTAACCTCCACGGACGCGCCGTAGGCCGCTCCCATGAGCGCGCCAAACGCGTAATGCACTACTGGGCCCGCCTTTTTCTTCTCGTCGCGCGTCAAATGGCGGCCTTGCAGCGCCTGGGAGATGCGGTCGGCCGTCTTCATGGTCGCGTCCTCCGCGTCTTCGCCATTCTTCTGGTCCCCGTCTTGGCCCTGCTTTCCGCCTGTGATTTCCTTCTCGGCGGCCGACCATACCTTCTGAAACTGGTTCATGGTCCAGGACGCCACCAGGCCGCCCACCGCCCCTGCCACCATCCCTTTCAAAATATTGGCTTCGCCCGTTTCGCTCATTGTTGTGCACCTCATTCAGCAAGAAACAATCGTTCACCCAGAAAGACCGCGTCGTAACTTCGCGCAGCAAAAAAGAAACTGGCCGTCGCCGTCCTTCAGCTACCTCAATCCACATAGTTAAGATATGTAGTAACGAGCACATTTGCACCATCAGGTGAATACATCAGAATCGCGACGCAATTGCGGATTTAGCGCCGCCGTCGTAAACTGCTCAAGTTGTTTCAAGTCGCCACTCCAGTTCCAAGGGCCTGTAGCTCAGGTGGCTAGAGCGCGCCCCTGATAAGGGCGAGGTCGGTGGTTCAAGTCCACCCAGGCCCACCATCACAATCACCAATAAAT
>Ga0185299_10004951_pt1 | contig 15521 bp, 12 predicted proteins | sample PaiPotPPA55metaG_FD_128002 | JGI IMG/M metagenome (GOLD analysis project Ga0185299, IMG submission 128002) | Iron sulfur acid spring bacterial and archeal communities from Banff, Canada, to study Microbial Dark Matter (Phase II) - Paint Pots PPA... ...
CATTCAGCGCCGCTATCGGGAAGACACCCTGATCCTGGAAACGACCTTCGAAACAGAAGCCGGCACCGTCACGCTCGTCGATTGCATGACGCCCGCCACTGAAACTGCAGACCTCCTGCGCCAGGTTGTCGGTCAAAGCGGCAAAGTGCCCATGAAAATGGCCTTGGCAATTCGCTTTGATTACGGATCGATCGTCCCCTGGGTACGCAAAACAAAAGACGGTATTATCGCCATCGCTGGACCCGACACTCTCCGCCTGCGTACCCCTGTCGAGCTTTGCGGAGAAAACTTTCATACCACGTCGAAGTTCACGGTTTCTGCCGGGCAGAAAATTCCCTTCGAGATTTGTTGGTATGCGTCGCATCGAGATGAGCCGCAGTTTCTTGACTTCGAAAAGACCATCGCCGATACCGAAAAATGGTGGCGCGAGTGGGCGGGACGTTGCACCTTCGCTGGACCCTCGAAACTTGCAGTAACCCGCTCGCTCATCACTTTGAAGGCTCTTACCTACGCGCCCACCGGTGCCATTGTCGCTGCGCCTACGACTTCCCTTCCGGAGCTGATTGGCGGCGTTCGTAACTGGGATTACCGCTTCTGCTGGGTGCGCGACGCCACGCTCTCTCTTCACGCGCTGATTATCGCCGGATACTTGGATGAGGCACGTGAATGGCGCGAGTGGATCTTCCGCGCAGTTGCAGGCAAGCCCTCCGAACTCAACATCGTTTACGGCTTGCGTGGCGAACGACGTCTTACAGAACTGGAACTTCCGTGGCTTCCCGGCTACGAAAATTCCGCCCCGGTGAGAACCGGCAACGCCGCTTACAGCCAACTTCAACTGGATGTCTACGGCGAAATCATCGACACACTGTACCTGTGCCGCCAGGCCGGCATTCAGCCCAGCAAAGATATATCTCCCGGAATTGGACGCGCGCTCCTCGACCACCTGGAAACCTCATGGGAAGAGCCTGACGACGGAATTTGGGAAGTTCGCGGGCCTCGTAGACATTTCACCCACTCAAAAATGATGGCTTGGGTGGCCATGGATCGCGCTGTAAAGAGTGCCGAACAGGGTTGGGTGCCCGATCCCCCTATAGAAAAGTGGCGGAACCTTCGCGATAGAATTCATGCGGAAGTCTGCAGCAACGGCTTCGATACTGAGCTGAATTCCTTCGTGCAGTTTTACGGCTCGAAACATCTCGATGCTAGCCTGTTGATGATGGCCATTGTGGGCTTCCTTCCAGCAAACGATCCGCGCATTCGTGGCACGGTTGAGGCCATCGAAAAGCATCTGCTTTCCAAGGATGGTTTCGTTAACCGCTACACTCTGGACCCGGCGGTTGATGGCATACCGCATGGCGAGGCCGCGTTTCTTCCCTGCACTTTCTGGCTCGCGGACAATTACGCTTTCCAGGGACGCCTCAAAGAAGCGCGCGAAGTCTTTGAACGCGTATTGTCAGTTCGCAATGATCTCGGCCTGCTTTCTGAAGAATACGATCCGGTGGACCGCCGGCTGCTCGGGAATTTCCCACAAGCATTTTCGCACTTCGGCATGGTCAACACCGCATTCAACCTCGAAGGAAACACGAGAGCAAGCGTTTCCGACGGATCCCCAGGCACAAAATTAAAGTAAGCTCTCACTGCAAAATCTCATCCTAATCTCATAATGTCGGGCCGCATTCTGATTGGTGCAGTTTTGTAACTTGTGCTCCTGCGCATTCCGCGATTCAATTGTCAGTCGCATTGATTGCTGCGTGCCGTTTCCATCCATCACGGTTCGCTGGAGGCCGCTTGTCCGCTGGAATGAAAATTGCGTTTCTGCTTCTCTGTCCTATTCTTTCTGTTGAACTCAGCGCGAGCCAAGAACAAGAGCGCACGCCACTTCCAACCAGCAAAGCGGTGATCAAGCCGACTCCGGGCGCGCCGCAACGTACCAACGGCTTCCCGGAAACAATCGCGTTGAGTCCCGACGGGCGGTACGCCGCACTGCTCAACAACGGATTTGGCACCGCCGAATCCGGCATGAAGCAATCCATTGCTATCCTGGATCTGAAGACAAACCAGGTCGCGGATTTTCCGGAAGACCGGCTTGGCGAAGAGGCGCACCAAAGTTATTTTCTTGGCCTGGCTTTTAGTTCCGATGGCAGTCACCTTTACGCTTCAATGGGCTCGATCAGCGATCCTACCGGCGAGCATCCGGGAAGTACCGGCAACGGCATTGCCGTGTATCGCTTCGAGCAGGGCAAACTTGTTGCCGATCGCTTTATAAAAATATCTTTGCAGCCGGTTCCCGCGGGGACGCATGTCGCGCGGGGCTTCGGCAAACTTCCAGCCTCGCGCGCAATTCCGTATCCGGCCGGGATCGCTGTCATTTCCGGCACAGCGGATAAAAAAGACCAGCTGCTGGTGGCCAACAATTTATCGGACAACGTGGTGCTGCTGGATTCAGAATCCGGAAAAGAGCTGGCGCAATTCGATCTAAGCACGCATCGCTTCATGCCTTCGTCTTTTCCCTACACCGTTGTGGCGACTCGCGATGGCCACCGCGCGTGGTGCAGTTTATGGAATGCTTCGCAGGTCGCCGAACTTGATCTGGTGCACAAAACCGTAGTTCGACGCATCCCGCTGCTGGTGCCGAAAAGTTCTGTCGCTCCCGGCTCGCATCCCACCGCGATGCTGCTTTCTCCGGATGAAAAAGTCTTATACGTAGCATTGGCCAATGCCGATTCCGTGGCGGCAATCGACGCGCGCAACGGCAAGGTTCAAGCGTTCTTTTCTACGCATCTTCCGAAACAGGAATTCTCGGGTAATGAAACAGACGCTCTGGCGCAAAGCAAAGACGGAAAGCGATTGTTTGCGGCCAGCGCGGCGACGGATTCCGTTGCGGTGTTCGACACCACAGCATTGGCTGAAGGTCATGGGCATAACGGCGCGCCACTCGCCGCTATGGGCTTCATTCCCACTGAGTGGTACACGCTGGCCGTCGGTGTCGCGGATAACGATTTGCTGATCGCCACCGGCAAAGGCCTGGGCACCGGGCCAAATGCAACCGATATATCCAAGGTGCCTTCCAAGCGCAGAAGACTGCATCCTTACATTCCGACTTTGCTTCACGGCTCGATCGCCCGCGTCAACCTGGGAGAAGTCGAAAAAAATCTGCCGGCATTTACGCGTGTGGCACAGGAACAAATGCAACTGCTTGCCGATCCAACTGCGCTGCCATTTCACGATGGCGCGAATCCCATTCACCATGTGATTTACATCATCAAAGAAAATCGCACGTACGACCAAATTTTCGGTGACCTTAAAGTTGGCAACGGCGATCCGTCGCTCACTCTTTACGGCGCAGACATCACGCCCAACGAGCACAAGCTGGCTTTGCAGTTTGGCGTGCTCGATAACTTTTACGATTCCGGCGAAGTTTCCGGTGACGGCCACATGTGGTCCAATGCGGCAATTGCCGGCGACTATAACGAAAAAACCTGGCAGATCGCGTATCGCAGCCGTGAGCGCACTTACGATTTCGAAGGCCTGGTTGCCGATGAATATCCACTGGAACATGACGTACCGGACGTTAACGAGCCGGGGACGGGATACTTGTGGGGCAATGTGGCGCGGCACGGATTGAGCTACCGTCATTACGGGGAATTCGTGGCCAGCGAATGGTGCGGAGATACGGTTGCTGCGAACGCATCGCCGACGGAAGGCACGCCATCTCCCGCAGGCGGCCCGTGCGCGCGCAAAGTTATAAAAAAGGGAGAGCCGCTGCCTGCGGGCGTTGGTGAATCGAGTGGCGCGCCAAGTCCTTATCCCTGGGCCATCCCGGTGTTGCGTCGCGACGTGGCTACCAAACCGGAATTGCGCGGGCATTTCGATCCGCGCTTCGCGGATTTCAAAATCGATTATCCGGACCAACTGCGCGCGGATGAATTCTTGCGCGAATTTGATGGCTTTGTGCGCGCACGGAAAGCGAACACCAAAGCGCAGGAATTGCCGAGCTACGTGCTGTTGCGATTGCCTAACGATCACACCGGCGGCACGCGACCGGGTTTCGCCACGCCATCGGCTTCGGTGGCGGACAATGATCTTGCCGTGGGCCGCGTTGTGGATGCGGTGTCGCACAGCCCTTACTGGGAGGACACGGCAATTTTTATCGTGGAAGATGATGCGCAGGACGGCGCGGATCACGTGGACGCGCATCGCAGCATCGCACTGGTGATCAGCAAGTACGCGCCCGGTTCGACTGAACATCCGTACGTGGAGCACGGGTTCTTCACCACGGTAAGCATGGTTCGCACCATGGAGGCGCTGTTGGGCTTGCCACCGATGAATCATAACGACGCGTATGCTCCGATCATGTCGGGGCTGTTTTCTGGTACGGCCACGCAACAGCCTTTTGAAGCGGATTTCAGCAACCTGCGCAACGGACTCATCTTCAAGAGCAATGCCGCGACCGCAGCGGGCGCGAAGGCATCTGCCGCGATGAACTGGCGCCACGCGGACGAGGCCAATAACGGGGTGTTGAATTCCATCCTTTGGCGGGACCGCAAGGGCGACGTACCGATGCCGCCGTCCCAACACACAGTATTTCCGGCCGCCTCGGGGCAACGGTAAAACCGGTACTGTCTGGCGCACTCGAACTCATTTAAAACAGAGTAGGAGCGGGGTGCGTGGATTTTTTTGTGTACATACCCCCCACCCCCGGTGTTTTTGCGCAAAGAGTTCATAAAGTATTGAAAATAAAGGATCGACGCTGCAAAGAGTGCGCAAGAGTTCGTATTTTGCTGATAACATTGTAGATAGCGTGAGTACCTGACACCAAAACATTTTGGAAGCATGCTTGTACCCCTGTTTTACAGAAAAGAGCTTGGAAAGTGTTGACAACAAAGGATCGGTGCTGACAAAGGCCGAAAAAAGAGCCTGTATGTTATTGAAAACACTGAGATGCTCTTTGCAATAAAGAAGCAGAGAAAGCATTTTGGCCGACGATGCCGGAGGGCCAGGACGTGGGAGGAGACGGAATTCAGGGAGGAATGTAGTGACAGCGTTGGCTGCAACGACCATGGATCATTTTACTAGTTAGGCAACTTGACTACAATAGATATTAATGAGAGGGACTAACTTTCGTAAACAGTTGCGCCTGTGTTCGAATCTCTGCGGGGCCAGTGATACCTCCAGCGAAGACGCACCCTTTAAAAATCGCAAAGGGTGCGGCACCCGGCAACCTGAAAGATTTTACTTGTCCGACAAACGTATGTTGTAGTAGCATTGCCGAGCTTAGTAGGAGATATGAGCAAACAGCGTCTTTCAAAAGCCGAAACACGAATTCTGCAGCAGTACTGGAAACTGGGGACCGCCTCTGTCCGCGAGATTCTGGATAGTTTGCCCGAGGAAGAACGGGTTGCTTACACAACGGTTCAGACGCTCGTCTATAGGCTGGAGCAGAAAGGCGCTCTGCGGAAGGTGAAGAAAATTGGTAACGCGCAATTATTCGAATCGTCTATCAATCAGAGCGAGTTTCGAAGCGGGCTGGTCAGAGACCTTTTGGATCTGTTCGACGGGTCCCCTCGCTTGCTGGTCTCTAACCTTCTGGAAGCAGGCACGATCACGCTAAAAGATTTGAAGGCCCTGCAAAACGCTACGCCCGATAGCAAGAGCAGCCGCAGCCGTGGAGGAAAAAACAATGCATGAACACATCACGCGCGGGTTGTATTACTTCGAAGTTCACCTGCTGTTTGCGTCGATCGCCGGATTGGTTGCGTGGGTTCTGACATCGATTCATCGCGGCAGCGCCACCACGAAGTATTGGATCTGGGTAGCGACGACGCTCAATTTTCTTTTGCCGGTGGGCGCGATTCTCGACAGAGTGTTCTCGTCGCGTCTGACGTGGGCTACACCGCTCGGGGTCATTGGCGACGCCGCAAATAGCGTCTCCCACAGCTCAACCATTACTGTGGTGTGGTTTCTGGGCACAATTTTGATGTTTACGCGGCTTTGTTTGCGGATACGGGCCGAGCGTCGCGATCGAGTGACGGCGGACGGAAATGCTGTTGATCTGCGGCGAGACTTTATTGCTGAGGGCGTGCCTGTGAGGTTCGGTGAGAGCGGGCATGCTCCGGCAGTGCATGGGTTTCTGCGACCGCACATCTCTCTTCCCCGGAGAATTGAGCGGTTGCTCAGCGAGCACGAATTCAATGCTGTTCTGATGCACGAACTGACGCATGCAAAAAGACGCGACAACCTGATACGCCTTATCCATGAAGTTGGTCTTTGCTTGCTGTGGTTTCATCCCCTGGTGTGGATCAGCGGCTCTCGCCTGGCGTTGTATCGAGAGCTTTCCTGTGACGAGGCTGTTATTCAGAGCGCCCGCGGCGGCGATCTGGTTTCCGCACTCGCAAAACTTGCGGAGCCAGAAGAGGCATTCTTGCTGCAGGCATCAGCCTCGTCATTCTTAATAGATCGGTTGCCGCGGTTGACTGCTGTTCAGCCTCAAGCGGCTTCTCGCACCGCGAGCACGATGCTGGTCCTGCTATTCGGAGCGGTGGTGCTGACGTGCGTTGTCGGAACGGTATCGCATACGGCGTGCTGTTTTATTCAGAAATAGATTAAGGAAGGTCGGAATGTCTAACTTGATACAGGAAATGGCGGTAGCGCGCCAACTCGCCACGATCAATGGACTGCCACGTGGTGAGTGGGGCAGACGCCGCATGGGTACGCGGCTGTTTTTCCTCTGCGTCGGGGCCCTGATGTACTCACATGGTGCTTACGCGCAACGGATTGACGCACTCAGGCCGCAGGTTCGAAAGTACGTGAGTGTCGCGACCCCTAAAGTGATTCTTGAGCATGTGCAGGTCATCGATGGAACTGGAGTGGCGGCCGTTGCGGACCAGAACATCTCGATCCAGGACGGGAAGATCGCGGCCATTTCACCGGGAGCTGACTTGTCGCTAAGCGAAGGTACGACGATTCTGAACTTGCGAGGCTACTCGGTTATGCCGGGCATTGTGGGCATGCACGAGCATTTGTTTTATATCGCGTTACCGAATCTCGCGGCCGACAACAGCTTCGATAGACCGGGCCTTTTTCATCAAATGAGCTTTTCAGCACCTCGCATGTATCTCGCGAATGGTGTCACCACCGCGCGCACGGCGGGCAGTGTCGATCCTTATACGGACTTAAGACTGAAAGAAACTATTGAGAAAGGCTTGCTTCCTGGCCCACATCTGGACGTCACCGGTCCCTATCTGGAAGGGTCCATTGACAGTTTATTTCTCCAAATGCACCAGCTCACCGGGCCAGAGGATGCGCGTGAGACGGTGGCTTACTGGGCGAAACGGGGCGTAACCTCGTTCAAGGCCTATAAAGACATCACGCGTGAAGAATTGAGCGCCGCGGTTGCAGAGGCGCACAAACATGGCCTGAAGGTTACAGGCCATCTGTGCTCGGTTACATATGCGGAGGCGGCGGAGATCGGAATCGACAATATAGAGCACGGATTCCGGGGAAACACGGAGATGGACCCAGACAAGAAACCGAACACGTGCACCGACAGTGAGGGTGACTACACGCTGGAACACACAACTCCCGACAGTCCAGAGGCAAGGCGGTTGTTCACAACGCTTATCAGTCACCATGTGGCGATCACGTCGACGATGGCAGGGGCAGCAGCAGATCTGCCCGTCGACGCGACAACGGATACGCGGCCGCTGCTGCGGCCAGCGGTGTTGGAAGCTATGGCGCCATCGGTGCGTGATGCGTATCTCTACAGCCGTAATCGCGGCCGACCCGCTCAGAGTAAGGCAGCCCAATATCAACGTAGAGACATGGACATGCAACGTGCTTTCGTCGCGGCAGGCGGCTTACTGTTGGCAGGGCCGGACCCCGTCGGGATCGGCGGAAACGTTCCGGGCTTCGGGGATCAGCGTCAGATTGAGCTGCTAGTGGAGGCCGGGTTCACACCGGTGGAAGCAATCAGGATTGCGACTTTGAACGGAGCGATTTATCTGGGGCGCCAAGATCAGATCGGGTCCGTTGTGGTTGGGAAGAACGCCGACTTGGTAGTAGTAAAAGGCGATCCAGCCACTCGCATCGCGGATATCGAAAACGTCGAAACCGTATTCAAGGATGGCGTGGGATACGACACAAAGAAGCTGCTCGATTCGGTCAAAGGACATTATGGAGAGTATTAGAGGAGCTGCCTGATGAAAGCGCGGATTTTCGTTGTGTCGACAGTGCTGATGCTCGGCGTGGGCATCTTTACTCAGAAGATAAACAGCGCACCAACAATGAAGGCACCAGCCCATCCGTCGCAGTCGCAGGCGCCGCCAACTGTCGCTGTGGCCGTGGACCGCGAGATAAGCGCGATCGAAAAACAAATTGTGGAAGCTGCCGAAGCCATGCCGGAAGATAGGTTCAACTTCTCCCCCGAGAGCTTGCATATTGCGGGTAGCGAATACAAGGGCGTGCGGACGTTTGCCTTGCAGGTCAAACATATAGCCGCTTCCAACTACGCGCTATGGTCGCCTCTTACAGCCGAAAAATTCCCGCAAGACTTCATAGGTGGGAACGGCCCCGCGAATTTGAAGACTAAAGCCGAGACCCTGGAATTCCTGAAGAATTCCTTTGCCCTGGGTCACAGGGCCGCAGCTACTTTGACCACTGAGAATATGTTGGAGCCCCCAGAGCACAGCAGATCGAGTCGTCTGCACTTGGCCACATTTGCGGTAGCTCACGCGTTTGACCATTACGGGCAAATGGTCGAATACCTGCGCATGAACGGAATTGTGCCACCAGCAAGCAGAGGAAGCTCCGAGTAATCTTGTGCTGAGACCATTAGGCGCGCGGTGCGCCAGAAGCACCCCCATTAAAAATAAGAAATATCGTGCCGCCGCTGCGGCGAATTCTGCGCATGCGGGGGCGCTATCCGATACAATTGGAAATTAGTTTTGGGTGAGGCGTTAAATTGGCGAAGTGGGTGAGTGGCGATGGTGATGTTTAGCGATAAGGTGAATGTGCCTGGTCATGTGCTGGTGCGTTTCCTGGATAAGGAAGCGGTACTGCTGAATATTGAGACGGAGCGGTATTTCGGTTTGGACGAAACCGGCGCGCGGATGTGGCAATTGGCGACGACGGCGACGAACATCGATGCTGCTTACCAAGCGCTGTTGAACGAATACGATGTGGATGCTGAGACGCTTCGCGAGCACTTGAGCGAACTGCTGGAAAAATTGGTCGACAATGGGCTGTTGACCCTGACTTCTTCCGATGTGGGAACCGCTTCGGCGATTTAGGGCGTTGGAGCCGGGCGCGCGGGGGCTTTTCCTGCGAGCTGCGGTGCTGTTGCCAGTTATTTCTCTCAGCCTACGGCTTCGCGGTTTTCGCGCCACGCAAGCAAGCCTGCAAAAACGTATCGATGGCGGGGCGTCCAGCCGCTGCGATCCATCGGATCCGGCGAAGGCCGCACGTACGACATTGACTGCCCGCATGGTGAGATCGGCGGCTTATCGGAGTTTTGGCGCCGCGACGTGCCTGGAAAAATCTTTAGCGCTGTGGTGGTTGTTGGGGAGACAAGGAATTGCCTCTAGCTTGCGGATTGGGGCGCGTAAAACCGGAGACAAATTCGAGGCGCATGCGTGGGTGGAATGCGATGGGATGGCGCTTAATGAGCCGGAAGGAGTGCATAAGCACTACGCGCCGTTTGATGAGGCGTTCCCGGTTCTTGAGGCAGCAAAAAAATAGCGGCAAGCACGGTGGCTTGCCGCTGGTGGAGGTCCTTGTGAGTTAGCTAGCGCTGACGCCAAAGTTTGGCTTGAAGCGTAATACCGCCAGTCCAACAGCCAACAGGCCGATGGCCAGAAGAATGGTGACCGAAGGCTCGGGGGTTGAAACGTTAGTCAGATCGGTAATCGTCAACGTATATTGGCCGATCGTGGGGGTGAGTGCTGTGGCGTCGGCTAGCGAAAACACTCCAGGTGCGAATGTCGGGGTAGTTTCGGAGCCGCTGTAAATCTGGGGGCCAGACGCATAGGCAAGCATAACAGAACCCGTGGCAAAGATAGCAACGCCACCACCTACAGCGGGGTCGGCGTTATAAAAGGCCAGAAAGTCAGTGGGAGCCCCTAAACCATTAACCGTTAGATTCATTGGTGTAATCGTGAACCCGACGCCAACATCAGAGTTGCCCAACATAATGGTAGGACTAGACGGCAGGTCAAAGGTAGCCGCAGTTGGACCCGCCAAGACAAATTGCAGTGTATCGGCGGATGCGACTCCAGCTCCAATAAACAATGCGGCGCAGAGAAGAACTACTACTTGAAATAGACGATTCATGGGGCCTCCGGTGTCATGTTAGAGCAATTTAATGACCCCGAACAAAGAAATTATCATTCTGTAAGTTGTTTATAATGAGCATTCTGCGGACATAGGGCAGCAAGCGCGCTGCGCCAATATGGAACATTTCTTCACATAAATGGTTAAAATTATGGCATCGAGTTCCCCAGCCTTGCAGAGACGGCACACAACAAAACACGCAAGTCGAAGAGAGAATTGAATGAGCGGAGTGCTTGGTATCTTTCATCGCACCGGGGCACCGGTGAAAGCTGAACAAGTGCAAGCCATGACAAGCTTTATGGCCTACAGGGGGCCGGACGGCATGGGCACTTTCGTAGGCGATAGGATCGGACTGGGACATACCCTGCTTCGCACTACGGAGGTACTGTCCAATGACCGGCAGCCCATGCGACTGGGCACGTTTTTAATCACGGCCGACGTTCGATTGGATTGCCGAAGTGAGCTAGCAGCAAAACTAAATAAAATTAAAAGCTGGGGCATGGGATCCGAGGTCCCGGATGCCATGCTGATCCTGCAGGCGTATGCGGCATGGGGGCGAGATTGTACTAAGCACCTACGGGGCGACTTTTCGTTCGGGATCTGGGATGAAGCGGCGAAGACGCTTTTTTGCGCGCGCGATCATCTGGGCATCAAGCCGTTTTATTACTCAGATATTGGGGACGTTTTTTTATTCAGCAATACGCTTAATTGCCTGAGACAGCATTCGATGGTTACGGCTGAGTTAAACGAGACTGCCATTGGTGATTTTATGTTATTTGGGTTGAACTACGACAAAGGAACGACAACTTTCCGCGACATTCAGCGACTGCCGCCTGCCCATTCGCTAATCGTCTCGCAAGATAAATTGGAAATAAAAAACTATTGGCAGCCGCCGACGGAGGGTCGAATTCGATATGCGCGGTCAGACGAGTATTCGGAACAATTTGCCGAACTGTTACGGGGCGCAGTTGAAGATAGACTGCGCACGGACAAGGTGGGGATTTTTTTAAGTGGTGGGTTGGACTCGGGAGCGGTAGCGGTGACGGCCAAGGAAATTGCCAGAAGTCGGGGCGGGGTACCGATTCTCAGCAGTTATACAGTGGGCTACGATTCCCTAATCCCGGATGACGAAGGCGTCTATGCGAGTAAGGTGGCACGGTACCTAGACATTCCTAACAAATACATACCACTCGATGACGTCCAACCGTTTGAAAACTGGGAACAGGCAAGATATCGTTTTCCGGAACCCAACGATGACGCCCTGTCAGCCGGAGGGTTGGGCGTCTTGGACATGATTGCGGCGAATTGCCGGGCAGCACTGTTCGGCGAAGGCGCTGATAATTTGATGTATTTTCAGATGTGGCCATACATAAAAGAACTGCGTCGCAACCGAGAATGGCTGCGCTTGGTTACAGAAACCGTGTGGTTTCTGTGGGTGAGACCATTGCCGTGGCTCGGCGTAGCCCAAAGGCTTCAGTCGGTGTTCGTCAAAGCAACCGGAAACAGCGGAATACCGCATTGGATCGCGCGCGAGTTCGCAAAGCGAGCCAGGCTTGACGAGCGGTGGGCGGAATGCAGCAAACTTTTATTTCCGCCCGAACCGCATTTGACTCGGCCAAAAGCCCATGCGTCGCTGTATCTCCCACACTGGACGAATTTGTTTGAACTAAGCGATTCGGGAGTGACTCATGCACCGGTGGAGATCAGATATCCGTTCGTGGATCTAAGGCTAGTGGAATATCTGTTGGCCATCCCCGTTTTCCCCTGGGCGTATAAAAAAAAGCTGTCCCGCAAATTATTGGTCGGCAAGCTTCCTCAGGAGGTGTTGTTACGGCCCAAGACGCCGTTATCAGGAGATCCAGCTGTAGCCAAATTGAGATTAAGCACACCCGAGTGGACGACGAGGGTCAAGTGGGGGGAACGAGTATGTGAATTTGTCGATCCCAGTGGCCTCGTTAATTTTCGTGATAGGATTCAGAGCGAACAGTTTCGGCCTTTCTGCCTGAACTTTTGGTTAGAAGGCATGGGCTGATTGCGGGGCAAACCCTGATAAGAATGACGTGACGAAAGGAGTGGGTTTGGACAGTGCGAAGACCCGCGGCATGGGAAGCATGCAAAAAATAGCTGCTTGTTTGGTCGAATTATCGTGCTGTCAGGGGGCGCAATTGAATGAGATCGACTTGGTTGGCCTCTCTGCGAGTTCGTAGAGCGTTAACCTAATCGTAGTGGCTAACTTTTATGGTAGGATTACAGTTGAAATTTTTTGGGCCGCATGGACTGGGGTGAGAGGTTAATGGCAAAGCTGAACAAAAAGCCTGAAAAGCCTTATTCAAAACCGACGTTGACCGTTTACGGTACGGTTCAACAACTAACAGGTGCTGTAGGTCCGCACATGGTACTAGATGGTTCAACCATAATAGGTATGCGACACACGGCGATATAATCGTTTGCATTACAACGATCTGCCAAGTTAGCGTCCAGCGAGATTGTTCCGAGAGTGACCTTTTGCGATCCTAAGCAGGTATATAACTACACAGCATACGGCCTTCTCCTAACCTCTAATCAACCCATCCCGGGTCTGACGCTCGCAGGTTCTTCAACTTCAATTCATTCCCCAGACGTTCAAATAAAGCTCGGAGCTTTACCCACTCAGTATTTCTCGAATAGCGCACGCACGCTAAGATATGCGAGTTCCTACCCTGGTGAAACCGGAGAGCCAGCCCTTCAAATATGGGATGTCGCCGATGGAGAATTCCTCCATGTGCTATACAGTGATGGGGTTGAGTTTTGGCTGGATCGAGGCTTGACAACCCTGTGGGCTCACTGGCCGACAGGTTCTTCATTGAAGGAGACGCAGAGTTATTTGGTTGGTCCGATTCTAGGTTTGCTACTGCGGCTTAGAGGAGTTGTATGTCTTCACGGAAGCGCAGTCAGCATCAACAATTGCGGCGTGGTTTTTGTCGGAGCGGAAGGGGCTGGAAAATCCACAACGGCGGCAGCGTTCGCAACACAGGGATATCCGGTGCTATCCGATGACATCGTGGGTTTGACGGAGCGCGGACCTGAGTTTCAAATACTTCCGGCGTATCCACGCATAAATTTGTGGCCCGATTCGGTCAAATTACTATTCGGTTCACCAGACGCGCTGCCAATAATAACGACCGGTTGGAAGAAACGTTACCTTGAAATTGGAGAAGCAGAAGGTACGACGTTCGAAGAACGGCCGCTGCCGCTTGGAGCGATATACGTTTTAGGAGAGGCCGTCGGCGTATCGGGAGACCGTGTAGAAATAATCTCGCAGAAAACAGCGCTGATGATGCTTGTCGAAAACACTTACGCCACAAACTTTCTGGATGCCAAACAGAGAGCTAAAGAGTTCGAGGTGTTGAGCCGCCTGGTGACCACTGTGCCTGTTCGAAAAATCAATCGAGGGAGAGAAACCGCAGGAGTTGAAGAGCTCTGCGCGGCGATCCAGCGGAATTTTGCCAGTATAGGTTCGCCGTCGCAGGGTCTCGAATTCTGACATGTACTCGCTTCGAGATTACGGCGACATGATTGGCGATTCGGCAAGGTTCGACGCTTATGCGAAAGCTATTTCGCGCAGTGTGCGTGCCGGGGATGTCGTAGCTGAGATCGGCTGTGGCCCTGCGGTGTTGGCGGTGTTGGCGTGCCAAACCGGGGCAAAACGAGTTTACGCTATCGAGAGTGAAGATATCATCGGGGTCGCCAAGCAAATTGCGGCCGCAAATGGAGTAACGAACCAAATCGAATTTTTTCAGAGCGATTCGCGGAAGGTGGAACTGCCGGAACGCGTGGACGTAATTGTTTCGGACATTCGGGGAGTTCTGCCCTTATTTGAGGGCGCCTTGGCGTCGTTACAAGATGCAAAAAAAAGATTCCTGGCTCCCAACGGAGTAATGATTCCACGGCGCGATGTGCTGAAGGGCGCGATCATTGAGGCAGAAAAGGCCTATTCAAGGCTGACATCTCCTTGGAAGACCTGCGTGCCACAAGTAGAACTGGCCATCCCACTTCAGTTGGCGCTTAATACCGCCCACAGCGTTACGGTCAAAGTCGAGCAGTTGATGAGCGAACCGGAAGAGGTGTGCACGCTAGATTACATGGGCAATCCTGGGCCCAATATGTCGGGTAAGCTAGCGTTTCGGGCCAATCGAAACGGAACTGCGCACGGAGTTGGTATGTGGTTTGACTCCGAACTACATGAAGATATTGGATTTTCGGCAGGCCCTGAATCTCCAGTAACGATTTATGGGCAGTGCTTCTTACCGTGGCTTGAGCCGGTGGTGATTGAGGAAGGCCAAGAAATATTGGTGACGCTACACGCCAACCTGGTTGGCAAAGATTATGTCTGGAGGTGGGAAACGGAGATCGCCGGCGCGGACGGCGGCACGAGAGTACACTTCCGGCAATCAACTTTTGAAGGCTCGCTTGCTTCATCGCGCACTTTGCGGCGGCACGCCGTTGATCATGTTCCGGTATTGACTGCCGAAGGAGAGGCGGAGCGGTTTTTGCTGGGAGCGATGGATGGACGCGCTTCGCTAGAGGAAATCGCGAAGAAAGCGGCCGAACGATTTCCTGGAGTTTATTCTTCACCTGAGGACGCGTTCCAGCGCGCGACGGAACTGGCGCGAAAATTTTCACGGTAATTTACAGGAGAGTAGCCTCACCTTACGTGGAAGTAGTGCAAGGCAGGTCTCAAGTGCGGTTCTCGGCGCCCCAAGCACCTACTTCGTTATTTCCAATTTATTAATAAACGAGCGTCCGCGCCGACGCGCGACTCCAACTCCTAAGTGATGAGGCGTTGCGTATTGCCGGTATCGCGACAGATGGGTGTCAGCAGCCTCAAAGCAAGCATTCCGCAACGAAGGAATGGGAGCGCGCTTTTCAGATTTTTGATTTACTGTGTAAACTTCAGAAACTGCCCAGGCACCCGATGAGCGGGGTCGATTCGCGTGATGGAGGTCTTTCTTGCCTGTAGTTCGCGCCTGCAACCATTGTGGCCAGAATAACCGTATCCCGGCAAAATACCTGGCCAGCACCGGCCGTTGCGGAAAATGTAAATCGCCGTTGCCGCCGCTCTCCGAGCCCCTGGCGGTCGACGAAGTCTTGTTCGATGAAATCATCAATAGCGTACCCGTTCCGGTGCTTGTTGATTTCTGGGCGGACTGGTGCGG
>Ga0185299_10004953_pt1 | contig 15514 bp, 13 predicted proteins | sample PaiPotPPA55metaG_FD_128002 | JGI IMG/M metagenome (GOLD analysis project Ga0185299, IMG submission 128002) | Iron sulfur acid spring bacterial and archeal communities from Banff, Canada, to study Microbial Dark Matter (Phase II) - Paint Pots PPA... ...
CCTGATCCTTTCTTCCTTCTTCTGGGGCTATATCGGACCGCAGATGTTGGGTGGATGGCTCGCGGACCGTTTTGGCGGCAAGCGCGTTTTGACGGTCGGCGTCCTGCTCTGGTCACTCGGCACGTTGCTCACGCCAGCCGCGGCGGAGGTCTCATTTGGCGCGCTGCTGGGGATGCGGGCTTTGCTCGGCCTGGGTGAATCGGTTCATTTTCCGACCGTACACAGTCTTGCCGCGCGCTGGACCATCGCCTCCGAGCGTTCGCGCGCGATTTCACTTTATGTAAGCGGCGTATCGTTCGGAACCGCGGTTGCGCTCCTGGCCAGTCCAATGATTGTGCTGAGCCTCGGCTGGCCGGCGGTCTTCTATATCTCGAGCATGCTCGGCCTGGTATGGCTCGTGGCGTGGCTGCTCAAGGCGGCGGATGTTCCCGAGCAATGCGCCGGCGTGACGCCTCAGGAGTTGGCGATGATTCGGGCGGACCGGCCTCAGGCGCCGTTGGCCGAATCGATTCCATGGGCGGCGATTCTGCGCGAAAAGAACGTCTGGGCGATCGTCGTCGCACACGTCTGTAACAACTTTGGCGGCTATATCATCCTGTTGTGGCTGCCGACTTATCTGCACAAAATCTTAGGCGTTCCGATGGAGCGGCTCGGAAGCTATTCGATCATCCCGTGGATAGCCGCATTCTGCATCGGCAATCTCAGCGGATGGATTGCAGACGGACTGCGCAAACGGGGGATGACCATGACGGGAGTGCGCAAGCTGATGCAAGGGATGGCCTTCAGCCTCGGGGCAGTACCAATGCTCTTGCTGCCGCTGGCCAATTCAGCGGTGCTGGCGACCGCGCTGGTCACGATAGCGACTGGCGGCGCGGCGTTCGGCGTCGCCGGGTTTGCCGCCAATCACCTCGATATCGCGCCCCGGTACGCGGGAATCTTAATGGGCCTCAGCAACACATTCGCCCAATTGCCAGGGATCGTCGGAGTTGCCTTGACCGGCTTCATCGTTAACCTGACTCATTCATTCGCCGGAGCATTTTATCTAATCGCCGCGATCTATATGGCTGGGATGATCTGCTATCTGACGATGGGCAGCGGCGAACGCCGCTTCTAGCTCTGGCAACTCCTGTCGGCGAGGCTAACACAATCTCAGCCCGAGGTTGTATAGATCGAGCAATCGGAGGTGCATTCGCATGGTGGATTACAGCAAATACGAGGCGCTCAAAATCGAAAAGGCCGAGCGCGTCGCAACGGTCACTCTCAATCGGCCCGATTCGCTAAATGCGGTCAACCCGGTGATGCATCGCGAATTGTGCACGATTTGGCTCGACCTCGCGGTAGACGACGAGGTCAATGCGATCATTCTGACCGGCGCCGGGAGGGCTTTTTGCGCCGGTGGCGACGTCAAGGGCATGGCTAATCGCGCCGGCTCGTCTGATGGCCGACAACGCACGTTGATGACGCCGGCCGAAGCGCGGCGCATCGTCGAGAATATGCTCGACGTAGAACAGCCGATTATCGGAGCGATCAACGGCGATGCGGTTGGATTGGGAGCTACGATCGCGCTGCTGACTGATATCACGGTGGTATCGGAAAAAGCGCGGTTCGCCGACACCCACGTGCGCGTGGGAATCGTGGCCGGCGACGGTGGCGCGGTCATCTGGCCACTCCTGATTGGTCCCCATCGCGCCAAGGAATTCCTGATGCGGGGTCATTTCATCAATGGTGCCGAGGCGGGGCGGATTGGGATGGTGAACTACGCAGTGCCTCCGGAGCAGGTGATGACCAAGGCACGTGAACTCGCCCAGGAACTCGCGGACGGGCCAACCTGGGCGATTCGGTGGAGCAAACTCGCAGTAAACAAATGGCTGAAGCAACAAGCCAACCTGATCCTCGATGCATCGCTGGCGTATGAGATGATGACTTTCGGCACTGAAGATCAGAAGGAAGCGGCCCGCGCTTTCGTCGAAAAACGCAAACCGCACTACACCGGACATTAGAATTTCTGGTGGGGCGGCTCAGAGCCGCCCCACCAGCACCGTGCCCTGATGAATGCGCCGCTCCCTAATGACCAACCGCCCGCCCGACTCGACCGGGCGGCGCTCCTCAAAATTTATTTAGTTATCGCCTTGCTGCCGCTCTGGTTCCTGAGCTACCAGCGGTCGCTGATAGCGTGCATAACGCGCACTGCGAATAACAGCTTGCAGGACCGAACAACACGTGGGAGCGCGTCAGACGCGACGGTTGGGCTTCGCGTTGACGATGAAGCCGAGCGCCTGGGCCTCGACCTTAGTGAACACGACGAAAACGCCTACGCTCTTGAAGCTTAACTACCCTGACTCGATTGCGGCCGCGAAGCCGCGCAGCGCGTTGGCAATAAATGCACGGACCCGGGCCAAGTCCTTTTTGCCGCGCCGGCCGGGGATATCGGTATGAGTAAATGAATCGACGCCCCAGGGCCTGACCGCGGCAATCGCTTTCTCGACGTTATCCGCCGAAAGACCACCCGCCAGAATCACGGGTATGCGCGAGCGTTCTACGATAATGCGGCTGACCAGCCAATCATGCGTCTCACCGCCGGCGAGCGGCAGACCTTTGGCGCCCGACTCCAGCATCAGATAATCAACGCTTTCCTGATGCGCTTCAGCCTCGGCGACCGTCTCGCCTGCCCGTACCGCAATCGCCCGCAGTACCCGCACTGGCGCGACGCGCGCTCGCAGCCAGGCACAATCCTCGGGCTCGATCTCACGAGCGGCCACATGCACGATGTCGGGCTGGACCGCATCTACCATCGCGCAAATCTCTTCGCGATTATCCGAGAGTGAGAGAGCCACGCCGCGCGCCCGCGGACGAACAGCCTCGAGAATCGTGCGAGCGGCGTCGCTACTGATTGCTTCAGCCAGTACTTCGGGCTCACCCACCACCACGCCGACGAGGTCAGCACCAGCCTCGGCGGTCGCCACGGCATCGTCAACACTAGTCATGCTGTAGATCTGGACGATCATTTTCGAAGCCTTTTCGCTGGACGGTGCATGCTTTCCGTCATGTTAACACCGTGCGTTTGGAACGTGGTAAACGATCTTCATGGCAATTTTCAGAATGTATACCGGGACCGACGGCAAGTCTCACTTGGAAGAACAGAATCTGACTGACCACCCCATCTTACGAAAACCTCAAACGGCAGAGCATATTGTATTTGCTCAGCAACCGGCCGGCACCTTTATCGATTGGCATCCCGCGCCGCGAAGGCAATATGTGATCCTGATATCCGGTGAACTGGAAATCGGTTTCGGCGATGGGACCGTACGGCGCTTTGCAGCCGGCGATGCGCGACTGGTGGAAGACACCACCGGCCAGGGGCACACGACCCGATTTATTGGAACCGGACCAGTGGTAACCGCGGTAATTCCGCTGGCCTGACCTCTGTCAGGGATCATTCCTTCCTGCTCGTCTGTGTCTCCAGCTCTTCGAGTGTGCGCGGCCAGTCCTGGTGTAGCAAGCGGGACAATGCGCGGTCGGCGAGCAACTTTCCGCCGGTTTGGCAGCGGGCGCAATAGTTCGCTTCGTTAGCCGCATAGCGGATGCGCTGGATAGCTGCGCCGCAGCGCGGGCATGCCTCGCGATAGCGCCCGTGCACGGCCATCCCCTCCTGGAAGGCGGTCACTTTTTCAGGAAAAGCTCCGCCCGCCCTCGTCCTCAATCGCTCGACCCAGCTTTCGAGGGTCGCGCGAATCGCGTCAAACAGCCGTGCGACCTCTTCATCGTTGAGCTTCAGCGTCATCGCGGCCGGGGACAGCCGCGCCTCGAAGAGAATTTCGTCCGAATAGGCATTACCAATCCCGCTGAATAAACGCGGGTCCGTGAGTGCTCGCTTGAGTGTATGGTTCGCAGACTTCAGCACCGAAGCGAACTGCTTGAGATCTGCGTCGAAGACCTCCAGGCCGCCTGGGTCGAGTACACGCAGCGCCTCCTCGCCAGCTACCAGGTGAAGCGAGGCACGCCGCTGGGTGCCGGCTTCCGTCAACCACAGACTACCGTTGGAGAAATCGAAAACTGCCAATGCGCGCGGCAAGCGTCCCTGGCGCCGTTCCTTCCAATGGAGCCGCCCGGCGATCATTAAATGCAGTACGAGCCACAGCTCGTCGTTCAGCCCAATCGCGATTCGTTTGCCGGTGCGGCGCAATTCGCGGACCCGCTTGCCTTCTGCCATTGAAAGCGGCGGATTGACGGTACGCAGAAGAAATGGACTGGCCAAACGAATTCGCTCAAGCGTCTCACCAGTAATACGCTGGTCGAGCGCCTCGATGTAAACCATGATATCTGGAAGCTCGGGCACCGGGCTTTTCCTCATTGACAGCGCGTATGGAGCGATCTAGAGGCACGGATGCCAATAGTCCACCCGTTAAGGGTCATCGCGATGGAACAGCATAGCTATTTTACCGATGACGTATTCCGCTTCCTCACAGAGCTGCGGCAGCATAACGAGCGCGAATGGTTCCAACGGAACAAGGAGCGTTACGAGACCGCGGTTCGTGGTCCATTTATCAGTTTTATCGGGGACTTGGGCGCTCCGCTGAAAAAAATTAATCCATATATGATCGCTGACCCGCGCCCGGTGGGCGGCTCGATGATGCGCATTTATCGCGACATCCGCTTCTCACACGACAAGAGCCCTTACAAGACCTCGGTCAGCGCGCATTTCTGGCACTCGCAAGGCGAGGAAGGAGCGACACCCGCCTATTATTTGCACATCGAACCAGGACACTCGATGATTGGAGCGGGCATTTGGCGGCCGGAGCCTGGCGCGCTGAAGAAAATCCGCGACGCCATTGTGGGCGACAGTAAGCGATGGCAGCGGGTTACTTCCGCTACGGAGTTTCGCTCGAGTTGCGGGATGGCGGGAGAATCACTCAAACGGCCGCCGGCGGGTTACGATCCAAAGCATCCAATGATCCAAGATATCAAGCGCAAGGATTTTGCGACCAGTTCACCGCTTGACGATCACCAAGTCTGCGGCCCGGATTTCATGAAGTCCGTGCTGCACTCCTTCCGGGCGAGTGCTCCCTTTGTTCAGTTTCTCTCTGATGCGATTGGGCTGGCGTGAGACGAGATCGGCGGTTTCAGTGGATTTTGACCTCTCTCGAATTATAGGCAGCGGGCGGTCCAGTGTTCACAAATGTACTCCACGCCTGAGCGTCCTTCATAATCCCACCGTAACCACTTCGCGTTCAGCCTGGCGAAGTGGGCCCGGCAGAGGCCAAGATCGGACAGGTGCGCTGAAAAGGCGGAGCAGATATTCACATAGCTCGCTCCGGGATCAAGCTCGCAAATCGGCGACGAATTCCAGCAGTTCCGTGTTAACCTCTGCAGGCTTCTCTTGCTGGGTCCAATGGCCGGCACCCTTAATCAGCACGATCTTTCGCAGGTTCGGAACGAATGCCTCCATCCCGTTGCATAATGCCGGCCGCAGCACCGGATCGTATTCTGCCGTTATCATCAAGGCCGGTTGCTTGACCAGGTGTTCCACCCGGGTGCTTTCTTCCCAGCTTCGGTCGATGCAGCGGTACCAGTTCAGCCCCCCGCGAAAGCCGGTTCGCTGGAATGCACGGACGAAAACCTCGAAGTCGTCGTCGGTCAGAAACTTGCCATGCGGCCGATCGGGCAGGCGATCGAGGATGCCGCCACCGGCAGGACCGAAAACTCCCGGGGGAGAGCTCTGGTCCAGTGCTCCTAAAAGGTCCTCGGCGGCCTGGTAGAAACCTCGCAACGAACGGCGGACGTCGCGCTCCAGTTCGGCCTCGGCTACCGCTGGCCGCTGGAAGTACAGGATGTAATGAAATTGGTCTTGGGCCATCGCTTTCATAAGCTCGGTCGGCTTCAGCGGCGTCCGCGGCAGGAAAGGTGTATTGACTCCAACCACGCGCTCGATCCGCTCGGGTGCCATTAGCGCCGCGTTCCACGCGACCGCGCCACCCCAGTCATGGCCGATAATTACACACTTGGCGAGGCCAAGCGCATCGAGCATGCCCACAATGTCGGCGACGAGCTGCTGCTGGGTATACGCTTCGATTGGCTCCGGCGCGTCAGTTTCACCATAGCCGCGCTGGTCCGGCGCGATAGCGCGAAATCCCGCCTCAGCGAGTGCTCGCATCTGATGGCGCCATGAATACCAGAGTTCAGGAAACCCGTGACACATTACAATCGGGTATCCAGCCCCGGCTTCCGCCACGTGCATACGAATTCCGTTGGTGTTGACGTGCTGATGCCTGAACTCGCTCATTTGGCGCGCCGCCTCCGGGCGTGATTGCTGATGAACCTATTCCTGACCTGGACAATAGTAGCGTAACGGTAAATCGTACCGTTTGACAGATTTGAGCGAGCGGTCCTATTTTACTTTGTTGATCCCTGTCTGCCCAAGACGGCCTTGGGCCTCATAAGGAGAATTACAATGAACCGCGATTTCGAGTTCAGGCAGCTTCTGCGGGCCTACCGCTCCGGTGTTATCACGGAAGAAACCTTTGAGCAGGAAATGGCCAACCTGGAAAACGGCGCCACCGAGATGACGAATGGCGCGGGCGGATTTCGGGCCTTCGGCAAGACTTACAATAACGAACGCGAGGCAATCATCGCTTTCGTTGATCGCGCCCGCGTCGCTGAATCGAACGCTGGCGTGGCGTTTAATAACTGGGCCAACGTGTGCAAGACCGACTGCATCCGCAGCGGCCTGCGCATGATCTCAGAGCGCGAGAGCTATCACGGGCGTACGTTTGAGCGGCGGTTGCGCGATTTGGGAGTCGAATGCCGCGCGACGCTCAATGAGGACAGCCGCAAATTCGCCGAGACGGTGTCGGATCAAGCCCTCGCCGACAACGAGAAGCTGCTGCGGTTCAACGCGCTAGTCCCCGATCCGGAAGCCGCCGTCAAGCCGATTCGCGAATTCGCCGACATGATCAAGGACGACCTCGAAACCAAGGAAATGCTCAAGCTGTTCTACGAAGACGAACTCTCCAGTACCAAATGGCTGCAATATGCATGCGCCGCGTTGAACGCTCCCGCTGAAGCCGCGCAGATGGCGCAGCCTTCGGCCTAGTGATTCGGGCAGACGCCCGTTGCGTCTCACCTTGGTGACACAGGTCCAGTCCAATCCTGTGTCACCAAAGACCTCATCTTAGCCAACATCGCCTTAGCCCGCAGCGGATTGTAAAAGCTTTCCACCAAAGACTGTAGCTCGGCGAGTATCATGAGCTTGTTGCTGCGCGACCTGAACTCCGCTCGCGTTCGTCGCTCCTACTAGCTCTTCAAAATCACTTTCGCTTTTCTGACTGAACCAGTCGCTGATTGATCGACTTGCTTAAAGCATAGTTCAAAGCCAATTGCTCAACCGCGACCTCTTCTCTGCCTGCCCCAACAGGCAGACTCCATTGCTTTCCCATTCTCAATGTAAGAGGAAGCGTAAACACTTACAGATCTTTCCGAGAGATTCACTCGCGGCCCGGGGTGATCCGCAGTATCCAACGCGGGTCGGCGAAGTCCTTGGCCGTATCGCAGCTTGCGATGGGTCGCGCTGGATGGCTAGCGCGGCTTGCGCGTGATATTCTCAGGGTACGCTGAGTACATTAGCCCGCGGCATTAGGCCGGCCGTTCCCCTCTTAGTTCGTCCGACAGTCGAGACTTCAAGCAATGAGTGAGCAACAAAGTTCGCATCCCGAGCGCAAACCGAACCGACTGATCCAAGAGCAAAGTCCCTATCTGCGCCAACACGCCTACAACCCAGTCGGTTGGTATCCGTGGGGGCAGGAGGCGCTCGCCCGCGCCAAGGCCGAGAACAAGCCGATACTGCTGTCAATCGGCTACTCAGCATGCCATTGGTGCCACGTCATGGAACGCGAGTCGTTCGAGAACCAAGCGATCGCAGACCTGATGAACGAGAACTTTGTCCCGGTCAAGGTCGACCGTGAAGAGCGGCCTGATCTCGATCAAATCTATATGGATGCGGTGCAGGTGCTGACCGGTAGAGGCGGTTGGCCGCTGACAGTGTTCCTCACGCCTGACGGCAAGCCCTTCTATGGCGGCACCTATTTTCCGCCCGAAGACCGCCATGGTATCGCTGGATTCCCGCGCGTGCTGACGGCGATTGCTGATGCGTATCACAACCGGCCGGCTGACGTGCAGCAGAACGTCGAGCGTCTGACGCAGGCGGTTGCCGCGCTTGCGGATTACAAAGCACAGCCCGGCGATATAAGAGCCGATCTCGCGTTAGCCGGGGCGCGCGCACTTGCTCAGAGTTACGACCGGGTACATGGCGGTATCGGTGGCGCGCCCAAGTTTCCGAATACGTTCGTATTTTCGCTGTTTTTGCGGATGTACACTGCGGAAAGCGAGCAGACATTTGGCGACATGGTGCACGAGACGCTTATCAAGATGGCCAAAGGGGGAATTTACGATCAGCTCGGTGGTGGCTTCCATCGCTACAGCGTAGACGCCCGGTGGCTAGTACCCCACTTCGAGAAAATGCTCTATGACAACGCGTTGCTGGCGCGGCTTTATCTCGAAGCTGGCTGCGCGCTCAATGAGCCGGAATTCCTCCGTATTGCCCGCGAGACACTGGATTACGTGCTACGCGAGATGACTAGTCCGGAGGGCGGTTTCTATTCGAGCCAGGACGCCGATAGTGAAGGTGAAGAGGGTAGATTTTTCCTGTGGAGACTGGCCGAATTGCGGACCGTGCTGGGAGAGGAACTGGCGCCGCTCGCCGCGCGCTTCTTCGACGTCAGTGATGAGGGAAACTTCGAAGGTAGTAATATCCTCCACCGCACCATCGAGCCGGCTGAAGCAGCTCGGATGTTCCAGAAGTCCCCTGAGGAGATGAACGCCTCAATTGAAAGGGCGCGGGAGCTGCTGTTCTACGCCCGTGAACGCCGAGTCAAGCCAGGCCGCGATGACAAAATTCTCGCAGCCTGGAACGGGATGATGATTAGCGCTTTTGCAGAAGGCTATCGCGTACTCGATGACGAACGCTTCTTGCAGGCCGCGGCGCGGGCGGCCGATTTCCTCAGAACGCGGCTTTGGGATGGCCATGCGCTGCGGCGCTCGTTCAAGGATGGCGTCGCCCGTTTCAATGGTTACCTGGAAGATTATGGGTTGGTCGTGAGCGCCCTGGTGGACCTCTATGAAGCCTCACTCGACCGCCGCTATGTGGAGTTCGGACGCGAACTGGCCGAGGTGATGATCGAGCGTTTCGCCGACCAGGAAAATGGTGGCTTCTTCTTTACCTCAAACGATCACGAGAGCTTGATAACACGAGGGAAGGCTGCCTTCGACGGTTCGACGCCGTCAGGCAATAGCGCCGCGGTAGTTGCCCTGCTCAGGCTGCATTCGTATCTGGGCGACCCGCGCTACATGGCCGAAGCGGAAAAAACGCTGCGGCTTTTTGCTCCGTTTATGGAGAAGCAGCCGTTTGCCTTTTCCCATATGCTCGAAGCCGCGGACCTCTTTCAACGTGGCCCCACTGAAATCGTGATTATCGCCGAATCCGGCACCACGCAGATGAAGGAATGGCTGAAGCGGCTCGGACTCGCGTATGTTCCAAATCGCGCCATATTTGTCGTAGAGCCCAATAGGGCGGACGATACATTGGTTCCCGAAGCTGCGGCTGGCAAAAAGCAAATTGCTGGACGTATCACCGCTTATGTCTGCCGTGAGCGGACGTGCTCGTCGCCAATTACCTCGTTGGAGGGACTGGAGACCGTCTTGGATGCCCGTTAAGGCTGCACCAACGAGCCCCAGGCGACGGACGAGCAGCAGCTGAACCAGGATCCCACCGCGATAGAGGAATTGGCTGCGGCGGTCGGAGCCGCTCATACCGCACATGCGTGGGGGCCGATCGTGCTGAATCGGGCCGCGCGCGCAGAGCGGCGGCTGCTCAAAGTTGTCGCGTTCAACGCCCGCGGCGGGCGGTCATTGGACAAAATTTCCACGTTACTGCACCGTCCTCCGTTGAACGATCCGGACATCGTCCTGCTATCTGAGATGGACTGGCGGATGCGTAGATCTGGCCGTCGCGAAACTGCTGCCCAACTCGCAGCCGATCTCCAGATGAGCTTTGCCTACATTGGCGAGTTTGGCCTCCAACCCCGCGAGGGCGAGCCAGTTTCGTTTATCGGCAATGCCATCCTGAGCAATCGGCCATTGGCAGACGTGCGCGTCCTACCGTTGGCGAGCACGCTCTCCCGGCGACGCGTCCGGCAGCTATTGGGGGGACCGGCCGGGCTGGCTGCAAAAGTGGTGGTGAATCGGCGGCCGCTGGCGTTGGGCATCGCTCATCTCAACAGTCGGTGGAACCCCAGCGGCCGTGAATTGCAGATAAGACAATTTCTGGAAGGTTTTCCGGTCGGCGGCCGCGCGATACTCGGCGGCGATTTCAACACCACCACCGCCGACCTCAGCTCGCCAACTTCGTTTATCAAGGTTATGGCGCTCGCATTACTGCAGCCCCACAGATTTCGGAATCCGCAAAGCTGGGAGCCGCTGTTTCAACATCTCCGCGAGGCGGGCTTCGAAACCGCCCGCGCGAACGTAAGCGGAAGGGCGACTTTCACCCCGAGCCGGCTCGTACCACCATTTCTTCGTCCGAAGCTCGATTGGTTGGCTCTCCGAGGCCTCGAACCCATTGCTGGTTCGGCGGCAGTGGTGCCCGCTCGGATGTCTTTCTTCAGTCCTACCTTCTCAGATCACGACTTCATAGTCTGTACCGTCGAAGCATAAGACTCCTCTATGGGGTCAAGCTACAAACCCCGCGAGTTCCCAAAGGACAACGGCGATCAATAGACTGACCCAGGGCCCCCAGAGAAGCGTCCCCAGAGTTACGCTAAGCGCGGCAAACGGAAAGAAGGACCGGCCGAACACCATACCAACAGTGAGGGCTACGCGTCGCAGACCGTTCACCGCGGGGCCTCCCGGGCTTTCCTACGACACAGCACGTAATCATCTGGCCCTGCGAGTTCGAAGGGCTGAGCAACATTGGTTGCGCGGTTCAGGAATTCGGGGTCGCGCGCGAGACGTGCTTCTCGGTCGGCAGCGCTAAGCCAAACCTTGGCTAGAGTGTTCGCCATGCGGTAGTACCCGATTCGGAACACGCGGGCGTGCTGCGCGCCCAGCTTTCGTTTCATGCGCTCGTGAAGATCGGGCAACCGCGCCCAATGGACCCGTGGGTACTCGTGATGATGCGCGTGGTAGCCGACATTAAACATGGCCAAATTCAAAAACGGGCAGAGTGAGATATTCGAATGCTCGTATGGGTGTTCAGCGGATTTAGCGATGCAGCCTGCATGCTGCAAATACATGCCGGCGCCGGAGATCGTCACATTCCCGAACCATTGCGGCAGTACCCACAGCAAGAGCGCCATCCTCATGTCGATCCAAAAAGGGATGGACCACAATCCGATGAAGATAGCGAGTTCGTGTAACGCCCGAGCACCGGGTTCGTAAGCGCGTTCCTGCGCTGTGAAATCGCGATAGAAGTGATAGCCGAACCGCCATGGCCAATGCGTTAACGCGTACCGGATTTGGCTCTCGAACGAGCCGTCGGGTCGTCTACGAGGAAGTGTCCAATCGTCGCTTCCAAGAAGGTTGAGGTGGTGCACTCTCAAATGTGCGTGTTCGAAGAAAAAAGACGGCCAGCCACCTGAGAATGTCCACACGCGGCCTACCCACCGGTTAAGCCTGGGCACGGAGAACAGTGGATTGTGTGCGTGGTTGTGAAAATTAACCGGCACGTCGATGCCAGAGACCCAGCCCAACATAATCGTTGCTGCTGCCACGAAAGCAGTCATCGACCAGGGGCCGTCGATATGCGCGTATCGGGGATGCAGGTATATCCAGAAGGCGCTCGCGTAGCTCAGCAGGACTACGCTGTGGAAAATGAGGCAGTGCGCATCCGCACGACATCGAAGGATCGGCTGCCGCCTCCCTGACCATCCCATGACTCCAAGCTAGCGGTCTTAATCATTAATCGTCAATGCTTGCCGAAGATGCTTAACACCGCTACTATGCGCGCGTTAATCACACAACGCGTAGACCGACGTTGGGGGAATCTTCACGTGGATGACAGGGAGCTAGCCCGGCGGATCAGGCGTGAGCTTCCGCCGAAAGCATTTCAGCACGGCTCGAAACGTGCGCTCATCGCGGTACCGCTGATCGTTGGAATTATAACGTTGAATTTTGTACTGATAGCCGAACCGCTCCGAGCGTTTTCCGCCCTGGTAAGCGCGCTGGCCCTCGGGAATCTGTATGTAAGCCTCTTCTTCTTTGGACACGAGGCCGGGCACGGTGCAGCAACGCGCTCGCGCCATCTCCAGAGCCTTCTGATGTATGCCGGTTTCTGGATCTTTTGTCTGTCGCCACACCTTTGGCGGGTGTGGCACAACCGAGTGCACCATGGGTACACGAATCGTGCCGGGTACGATCCCGATAATTTTGGTGACGTTCAATCTTACGTCCGCTTCCCGGCGACGAACTTTTTATTGAAGGTAGGTCCGGGCTCAGGACACTGGCTGAGCTTGATCTATTTCCCCACCTGGTTCACGGCCCTCGCACAGGGGGTCCTGTGGATAAAATCCCGGCGAATGGCTGGATTCGGACAATTGAACCGGGTTCGCGCAGCCATTGATAGCGCGCTCATGGCTGCAAGTTGGGCAGCACTCGGCGTTAGGGTCGGTATTTGGCGATCTCTGCTAGTAATCGTGCTTCCAATGATGACAGCAAACGCGATCGCAATGGCTTACATCAGCACCAACCACCTCCTGCGGCCACAAGTCGAAGGCTATAACGTTCTGGACAGCTCGATGAGCGTAACAACTTATCGATTGCTGGACCGGTTGCATTTCCACTTCAGCCATCACGTTGAGCATCATCTGTTTCCTTCGATGAACACTCATTACGCGCCCTTCGTGAGAAGCATCTTGCGCCGGCTCGCAGGTGACCGGTTCCTAGCGCCCAGTCATAGGCAGGCGCTGATGGTGCTGTTCCGAACACCGCGAGTTTATGACGGAGTTCACGCGCTGGTCGACCCTCAGCGGGAGCTGAGAGTTCGCTTCCAAGATATCGACGGCGCACTTTGGCGGGGCGACACTCTAATCCCGGTTGAGCGCGGTGGTGCGACGTTTCTCGAAACCATCGTGAGCTGAAATGAACACGAAAAAGCGGATCCATAGTCTACTCGGGCGCATCAAACATGCGTCATTCGAAGTCCGTTACTGGGACGGCGAACGCGTCAACTACGGTATCGGATCCCCCGAGTTTAGGGTCATTTTGAAAAATAAACTTGCGGTTGACCGGATTTTCGCAAATCCCAGAATGCGACTGCCTGAGGCATACACGGATGAAGAAATACAGATCGAAGGAGATTTGCAGCAATTTCTGCGTTTAGGCTTTTTGCTGCAAACGGAGCTACCCGGTTTGCGCGTGGCCGATAAGCTAGCATTAGTGATTGCGGCATTGCAACCAGGCAACCACATGAGGCGGTCACGGCACAACGTTGTTCATCACTACGATTTGGGCAACAGCTTTTTCAAATTATGGCTCGACCGGCGAATGGTTTATTCTTGTGCATACTTCCGCGATCCAGAGGATGACATCGATAAGGCGCAGGAGCAGAAGCTTGAATACTTGTGTGCAAAGCTGCGCCTTTCGCCCGGGGAACGATTGCTCGATATCGGCTGTGGATGGGGAGCGTTAGCGATTTACGCGGCGCACACTCGCGGATCTTCCGTCGTAGGTATTACTCTGAGTGAGGAACAGTTGCGTGAGGCCACGGGGCGGGTCGCGGAGCTAGGCGTCGGCGAACGCGTCGAGCTCAGATTACAAGATTATCGCGAGGTGTCGGAAGAGGGAGGATTCGACAAGATAGTGAGTGTCGGCATGTTCGAGCACGTCGGACGAGAGCACATGCTTGAATACCTGGGCCACACAGCGCGGCTACTAAAGACCGGCGGCATTGGCGTTCTGCAAACGATCGGGCGGATGAGCGAGGGATCCGTGAATCCGTGGGTTCACAAGTACATATTTCCGGGTCTCTATCTGCCGTCGCTGGCTCAGCTCGCGCGTGGTCTGGCAAAAAGCGGCATGAACATAATCGACGTCGAGAACTTGCGGATGCATTACGCATACACGCTTGACCGCTGGGCGGACGCGTTCGAGCTGCGGATCGACCAGATTCGAGCGATGTTCGGCGAACGATTTGTGCGGATGTGGCGGATGTATCTTCATTCATCGGCCGCAACTTTTCGCTACGGCTACCTCAATTTATGGCAGATAACGTTCAGCAAGGGATTGGTGAACGACCTACCGCTTACCCGCGAACATCTTTACACGCGCTACCGCTTAGATGGACTGGGTCTGCCTGAGAAGGACATTCTTTCCGGGTCCGAATCTGCCTAACCATAGGTCGCAAATGTCGTCGCCATGGAGAAAAGCGAACTTAGCTCGCATTTCGATGTGATTATCGTCGGAGCAGGCTGGTCGGGGCTGCTCGCCTGCAAGTATTGCTTGTCCGATGGACTCAAGACGCTGGTCCTGGAAAGCCGCGATAGCATCGGCGGCATCTGGGCCTACTCGAATGATCAGACTTTGGGCGGCGTGATGAAATCCACCGAGACAACGTCGTCTCGCTGCATTACGGAAATATCCGATTTCCCAATGCCAATAACCTATCCTGATTTCCCCTCACACCAGCAAATCCTCGCCTACCTTAAGTTGTACTGCGCTAACTTCCATCTCGAAGAACACATCCGGCTTGGCTGTAATGTTATCAAGGTCAAAAAAATTGGCACCATGTGGGAGATAACGTGCGAGGACGGTTCCGCGTATCTGGCAAACAGCGTGGTCGTCTGCTCGGGAGTCCATCGGTACCCGAACGACGTTTCGCGCCACCAGCGCTTCTCTCAATACACCGGAAAAATCTTGCATAGCGCCGCGATCAAGGAAATTTCAGCGGACTATGCCGGCAAGACCGTTATCATTTGGGGTGGCGGAGAGAGCGCCAGCGACATCGCACTCGAAGCAAGTCGTGTTGCAGTTCGTGTCTATTGGTGCATACCTAACGGCCAGTGGTTTGCGCCTAAAGTCGTTGGCGGTTGGCCCCCATTCCCGAGCAGTCGGCGGAAGGTGGCCGACCACATTTCATCCCGTCTGCGCCTCATTCTGTCACCGACGCACCGATATTCGCCCTTCATCAGCCAGTATTTCGAATACACCTTCGGCGTAAACGGACATGGTCAAGAGGCATGGAGGACCGAGGCGCCTTACAGCCGGTCGTTCCTAAACAAGAGCAGGAACGTGCTTTCACGCTTAAAATCAGGACATGTGATTCCCAAGCGGGATTTACATCATTGCGAAGGCGATACCGTCTTCTTCACCGATGGCAGCTGCGCCAAGGCGGAGTTTATTATCACTTGTTCTGGATATCGGGCTAGCTTCCCGTTCTTTGAAGAGCCGACTATTCTCGGCGCGGACCCGC
>Ga0185299_10004954_pt1 | contig 15510 bp, 13 predicted proteins | sample PaiPotPPA55metaG_FD_128002 | JGI IMG/M metagenome (GOLD analysis project Ga0185299, IMG submission 128002) | Iron sulfur acid spring bacterial and archeal communities from Banff, Canada, to study Microbial Dark Matter (Phase II) - Paint Pots PPA... ...
CATTCTGACGAAGGTGGGTACTGGGACCCTGACACTGAACGGGACAAGCAGTTATACCGGCGCAACTAATATCAATGCCGGGGTACTCGCCGGGGGTGCCTTGAACTCATTGAGTCCATCCAGCGGGTTTGTCATTGCGAACTTAGCCACGCTCGATATCTCGCTGGCCGATCAGACGATTGGCTCGCTGGCCGGCGTTGCTGGGGCAACTGTTAATCTCGGTCCGCACATCCTGACGACCGGCGGAGACAACACCTCGACGCTGTTCGCCGGGACAATTTCCGGCAGTGGTTTGCTCATCAAGAATGGCTCAGGAACTTTCACACTCACGAGCACGAATAATTATTCCGGCGGCACGACGGTCGAAAACGGAACGGTAGTTGCCACATCGAATGGGGCACTCGGAACCGGTCCGGTCTCGGTTACCGGCCCCTCAAACGCTTTAGAAGTCAACGCGGGCGCGACCCTCACGAATCTCGTGACGCTCAATAACGGAGGAATGCTCAACAATTCAGGAACGCTGAACGAGGGTGCGTCCATTTTGACCGTTACTAATGGTGGGACGATCACAAACAACGTTGGCGGAGTTATCACGGCAAGCCAGATTCAGTTTTCGCTAACCCCTGCAACCCTCCTAAATAGCGGAACGATCAACGCCAACATTACCTTCGGCAATTTTGCGAATACGGTTCAGTTGTTCACCGGCAGCAGCATTGTGGGCAACCTCAACCTGGGTACAAACGCGGGCACCGACCTGATCCTGGATGGCGCTGGCACAGCACTCCTTAGTCAGGCCGTTACCGGCACATTGACGAATGGCGGTTCGCTGGTCAAACAAGGGACCGGTATCTGGACACTTGACCGCGATGTGTCAGCGCCGGTTTCAACGAATATTACCACGGGTATGCTCGTCCTGGCCGGTCAGTTGACCAGTCCACAGGTGATTGTTTCTAACGGCGCAACGCTGCAATTCGGCAGCGGCGGTACCGCCGGCAGTTTGGTCGGAAATGTCGTCGACAATGGCTCGATATTTTTCGACCGTTCCGATAGTGTGACCTTTGCTGGCGTTATCAGCGGAGCCGGCAGTGTTACCCAGAACGGCAGTGGGACGACAGTTCTCAGTGCGATTAACACCTATACCGGCGGCACGGTTGTCAATGCGGGCACCCTGTTGGTGAATAGCGCACAGGCGCTGGGCCTGGGCAACGTCGTGGTAAATGGAGGGATCCTCGGCGCGGACCCGCAGCCGATCAATGTGAAGGGTGACTTTACGCAGAACGCCGGTGGCACCTTGCAGTTGCAGATAGCCGGTGCCAGTTCAGGTCAATACGATTTCCTGAATGTCGCCGGAAATGCCGCTCTCGGTGGCACACTGCAACTTATCTCTCCTGTGTACCGGCCCAAGGCTGGTGATCTACTGACGCTGGTTACCACTGGCGGATTGGTCTCTGGCCAGTTTGCTCACTTTGCGAGCCCGTTTACCGCCGGACCAGGATTGAACACTATTGATCTTATTTATGGGCGGAACTCGGTGGAACTCCAGTTTTTGAATGTCACCACTCCGATATCGCCGGTTATCCCAACGGTTCCGACGACCCCGACTGGCCCGCCCGCAGTTCCACCGAAAGTGGTTGCAACGCTGAATTTTGCCTCGTTTGCATTGACTCCGGACCAACGCTCGGCCGCGACGCTGCTCGATCAGGTGGAACTGGATCCAAGAACAGCGAATTTGATTGGCTTCCTTTTCAAGCAGCCATTGGCCAACTTGTCGGGCGACTTCGAGAAAATTTCACCTGCGGGACTTACATCATTTTACGAGATCGGCTTTTCGGGGGCAACCATCCAAAAGTTGAACCTGGAGGGCCGGTTCGATGACATCCGGAACGGATCCAATGGGTTCAGTTCAAACGTAAAAGTCAACGGAGCCACCGTGAATCTGGAAAACAAGGCGACCGTGGACGGAAAATTTTCGAAGAGCACCGTCGAACCAATACTCCAGCCTGGACCTGAGAATCGTTGGGGCGTCTGGATGACGGGATTCGGCGATTTTGTCACTGTGGACGCCGACTCGAATGCGCAAGGTTACGACTTTACGACCGGCGGAGTAAGCCTGGGCATCGACTACCGCATCCTGGATCACCTTGCGATTGGTGTGATGGGTGACTACGCGCATACGTGGACCGGTCTCAATCCGAGTGGTCATATCGACGTTGATACTGGACGAGGCGGAGTGTACGCGGCCTGGTTCAACCACGGGCTCTATCTGAACGCAGCCATTTATGGCGGCCATAACAGTTATGATTCAAGCCGCTCCACCTTGGGAGGTTTGGCTGCGGGAGGGACCGAAGGAGCGGAGTTCAGCACGTTTGCGGGCGGCGGGTACGATTTCAATTTCGGTCATGTGACCGTCGGACCGATCGCCTCAATTCAATATACTTACGTGAGCATCGACGGCTTTAGCGAAGAGAGCTCGCTTGCGCCGTTGGACATCCATTCGGCATCCGCAAGATCACTCAGGACCGATTTCGGATTTCGAGCGTCATTTCACTGGCAGATCGGAAAGATCCTGGTTGAGCCGGCTATCAAAGCGGCGTGGGAACATGAGTACAAGTATTCTGCTCTTCCGATCACTGCCGGCTTTGCCGCGATTCCAGGACCGTCTGCCACCTTTTTCGGTCCGAGCGAAGGACACGATAGCGCTGTCGTCGACGCCGGCATCACAGTTCAATTGACGCCGGCGATCGCGACATATCTAAATTACGACGGCCAACTGGGCCGTGACCGATATGATTCAAACGCCGTAACTGGCGGAGTGCGGGTCAGCTTTTGAAAGCCTGCCGAGGCCCATTCTAGCCTGCAATGAGCGTGTGGATGCATATCGCGCGTGAGATTTGCGGGCGAGACCGCACCCTTAACCTCGCGATGGGAAGATTCCTTGCAGAGCGATAATATAATTTACTGCGAGATAGGGCTGCCTGTTTTCGTGCGGTAGTCCGTTTCCCGTCTGTCCGATAGCAATCGTGCCGGAAATGGATGGTTTTCCGAGATTCTGGTTGGCAGTTGCATTGCTGTAAATGTTTACAGGGTTTCGGGCTGCGTCCGTTGGGGCAGCCGGTGCGACGGAGGGACCTGGCTGATTTGTTGTTCCGGCTGTCGTTACCGCCGGCAGACTTACTGCCAAGTTTTGCGTGACTGCATGTGAATGCTGCGGAATAGTGTTGATACCGAGAGTGACGGATTCAACACCACCATTGTCGCCAAGGTTGTAAGGGCTCAGACCGGGTCCCTGACCCGCTCCCACCGGAACCCGGCCCTGCAAATTCGGCAGTCCAAAGGTGGTTATCCCATCCCCTCCGTAGGTGGTGCCCAGCAGACTGAAGAGGGCTGTATTTTGGCGGATTGACATGAGTTGACCGGCACAGAGCGCCCACCCGTTGGGAGCGAAATTGGGAGGCCAGATGAGAATGGTGCTTATGAATGCTTCCATAAACTGCAGAGTGTTAGGTATTGAGGGTTCGAAAGGATAGGGGATCTCGTGACAATAGAATGACGATATTTATTATAAGGTCATCGAGAGATTGGCGAGCTAATTTTGTGAACTGATGGTGGCCATAGGCTTGCAGGCGTAAGCGGAGGCTCCAGCCTTTGCCTTCCGTGGTGCGCCCTGCCTGGCAAAGGCTGGAGCCTTCGCTTACGCCTTTGGTACACTAGTCCGATTGTCCTTCGCCTCGGAGCAGGTCTCGCCAGAATTTGTTTACAATGCTTAGAGGGTAGTCTGAAGGTAGGCTTGCGCGAAGCTGTGCAACCTCGGCAGCGTCCGGGACATCGCCGCGCGCTTGCAGGTTAAGCACTTTCCAGCCGGAACTTCCCTTTCCAAGAAATGCGACGATATCGATGGGCCCATAAGCCATTCGACCGTTGATTTCCTGTCCTCCCCCTTCAAAAAACGCGTAACGGCCCTCAATCTTTAGCGTTCCAATAACAAATTTCGCACCCCGGCGGGCATCGTCCGCAAATTCCCCTCCAAGTTGCGCGAGGCTTGCCCGAACTGCGTTTGCAATCGCTACCCGTTCCGGCGAACCTATGGGAGGCGTGTAAGGTTCGGCTAGGGCATTGATGCAACTCCCCAGGATCAACAGCGCGAAGAGCGCCTGAATATTTCTAATAAGGCAGTGCATTTAAATCAGCGACGCTACGAAAGCGGAAGGCGATTGGCAAATAAAGTTTAAGGACCCAAGGACCAATGTCAGCTAAACATCAGCATTTGAAAACGCTCTATGAAGCGTTTAACGTTCGTGATCTCGAACTAGCTTTGTCGGGCATGCATCAGGATGTCGATTGGGCAAATGGGATGGAAGGAGGAAGTGTGCATGGCCGAAGCGGCGTACGCGATTATTGGACGCGCCAGTGGCAATTGATTGATCCTCGAGTTGATCCGCAGCGCTTTGAAGGCGATGCTGCCCAAGTCGTCGTCGAGGTTCACCAGGTGGTGCGTGACCTGCAAGGCAAGATCGAATCCGATCAAATGGTCCGCCACTTATTTCTTTTCGAGGAGGGACTCGTCAAAGTCTTCAAGATCCTGTAGTTGCTATACCAGCCTCAGACTTCGTGCACTAGCAAGCCGAGCGGTGCTTTCTCGCTCGATGAAAAACGGTTGAATCGTGCGGGTCGACGAGGTTGCCCGGCTGGGATCTACTTGCGCGATCAAGCATTGGATACTTCGCCGGCCAAGAGCGGCAAAATCCTGTTTGATTGTCGACAGAGGCGGGCGGAAAAAGCCGGCTTCCGGAATGTCGTCGAAACCGACCAGCGAAATCTTCTGCGGGATGCGGATGGAGTTCTCTTCAAAAGCCCGGATTGCCCCGAGCGCCATTTGGTCGTTAGCGACGACGACTGCAGTGAACTTCCCCCAATGATTGGAGATAAGTTTCTTGGCTGCTTCAAAGCCAGACTCTGCGGTCCAATCGCCATCCACAACCGGTCCGGGAGGGAGACGGAATGCCTTCAGTTCTTTTTGCCAACCTACGTAACGAAGTCTAGCTGCTCGCCATGGAACAGGCCCGCGGAGATGGGCGATTTTCTTGTGACCGAGCTGAAGCAGATGGCGGGTTGCCTCACGTGAGCCGAGTTCCTGATTGACAAAGACAGAGGGGCACTCGAATCCGAAATCGGAATCGACTGCCACCAGTGGCACGTTTCGACAGACATCTTGAAGATCGCGCAAGTCCACTTCCCACGGCAAATGGATGAGGATGCCACAAACCTGATGGGCGCAAAGTTCGTCCACTGCTCGGCGGATATATTGAGTGCTCTGTTCGACAATGCCGCTGAACATGAAACTCAACCCGAGTTCCTTGGAAGCCTGCTCGCTGTTCACCATAATCTGGGAGGGACCGTAGAAACTGGTAGCAAAGGTGACTAGTCCGACGGTGGTGGAACGCTTGCTGGCCAGCTGCCGAGCGGTCATGTTAGGTCGGAAACCCACTTCCGCGAGCACTCGTTGGACCCGGGCACGGGTTGCGGCTGCTACGTCGGGCATTCGATTGATAACCCGGGAGACGGTTTGATAAGAAACTCCGGTCAGAGCTGCGACATCATGGATGGTAACGTTCTTTTTTTTCGAAGGATGCCGCATGGGAAAAGGTGAATAGACGTTCGGTTAGGAAAGTAAAGTCCGATCAAGATTTCCGCACTTTTTTCTTGCAAACGGGAGGGTGAAGGACTAACGCTTGTGAACGGTCACGGAACAGGTTCTTTTTTTAAAACTTTTGGAATCAGGACTTTTTTGTGACCGATCACGGTTTTCGCCCGTTCATCTGATTTCTAACCAAAGTCAGATGCGCACCCGGTGGGAACTACCAATGCAGCCCCCAGAATATGAAAATGGCCGCCTTTTATAGAACAACTGTTGCCCTGCTGGCATTTCCAGCGGTATTTGCCCTAACCCAGCCTCAAGCTCTAGCTGATGACACCGCTAAGAAAAAGCTAGTTGTCGGTTTTTCTCAGGTTGGCGCAGAAAGTGGTTGGCGCACCGCCAACACCGAGTCAATCAAGTCCGAAGCGCAAAAGCGGGGAATCGATCTCCGTTTTTCCGATGCCCAGCAAAAGGAGGAAAATCAAATCAAGGCGATCCGATCCTTTATTGCTGAAGGAGTGGATGTGATCGCATTTTCGCCCGTCGTCGAAACCGGTTTCGAGCCGGTCTTACAAGAAGCGAAAAAGGCCGGAATTCCGGTCGTCTTGTCTGATCGCGCAGTCAAAGTTTCCGACCCGAGCCTGTACGTTACTTTCCTGGGCTCCGACTTCGTGGAAGAAGGTCGGCGTGCAGCCGAAGCGGTGGCGAAACTGACGGGAGGTAAAGCCAACATTGCCGAGTTGGTCGGTACCGTCGGTTCCGCGCCGGCGATTGATCGGAAGAAAGGCTTCGAGGAAGTTTTGGCCAAGTATCCCGACATGAAAATCATCATGTCTCAGAGTGGCGACTTCACGCGGGCGAAAGGCAAAGAGGTAATGGAGGCCTTTTTGAAGGCACCGAATGCCAAAGACATTAACGTGCTGTTTGCTCACAATGACGATATGGCCTTGGGAGCCATTCAGGCCATGGAAGAAGCTGGTGTTAAGCCCGGTCAGGATATTAAAATCGTCTCAATCGACGGTGTCCGGGGAGCCTTCGAAGCGATGAAGGATGGTAAGCTAAATGTCACGGTCGAGTGTAATCCGCTCCTGGGACCTCAGCTCTTTGACCTGATCGAAAAAGTGGCGAATAAAGAGGAAATCCCGAAGCGCGTCGTCAGCCAAGAGGGTGTCTACGAGCAATCGCAGGCGGCGGCAGAACTACCAAAAAGACAATACTAATTGTTCTTTCTTGCCTTGGCTTTTCCTAAAGCGGGCGCTCTTTGCAAACGGGGGAGCGCCCGAATTTTTTTCAAGGTTCCGCGCTCTAACCCGCAAAAATCAGACGCTGTCAAAATCGACGAGACTTCGGCGAGCTCAGTCGAGTCGCTCATTGCGGGTCAGGCAGAATTCTGCTGCCACAGCCGACCGGGTTATTTGTACTGTTGGGCGATTGCCTGCATGGCTCGGCCTTCGTTCAAGAATGTGGTTAACGCGGCCGCGACGCGCGGATCATTCTGATAAGGTTTGAGGGCGGTATCGAAGGCGTCGCTTTCACTAGTCAGAACTCTTCCAAGCTCGCTCATCCGTTGGCTTGATTCGACCATTGATTGCCTTTCCAGCGCGGTAATAGTACCTGCGGTTTTGGCCTTGAGGAAAGCGGGCATGACATTTTTGAACGCTTCCGCCACGGCGTGATAAACGATCGCATAGGTCTCGATCCGCGTCGCTCCTTCGTCGGCGTTGTGCGAAGCTTGAATGTCGCTGATGAGAGTCGCAGTAGCCCCGCCAAGGGTCTTGGTAACTGCTGAATAGCTTTGCAGCAATTGGTCTAAATCGTCCGCGGCATACGAAACCACCGGGAGGAGGAGAATAAAACCGAACAGGAAAGCGAGGTAACGCATCTTTGGCAAATCGGCGTTAAATCACATCTCTTTAGCCTGCATCGCCACAAATCCTCGATGGCGAACGCACCAAAATGGCCGCGTTACGCGTTTTGATTGAGTCTATTTCGTCTCAGCACGCGCGGTCGGCTGTCACCTCCAAAGCCCACGATCGCCGAGAGTGCGGGGTGAGCTTCGGTTCCTGGCCATCCCCAACGACCTGCTGCGGGAGATTTCTCCGAGTCGCCAGTAACAGTCTGAGTCGCCGGGGGCAGAGAAAACGCCTTTGGTCAAAGTCCTGAGCGCCACTCCGAGTGGATGCCTCGCCCGATTCGGTGTCAATGAGTAACGTTTGCCCGAACTCGCCAAACCCGGACGCACCCGAACGCCCGTACACGCGTTTTGATTGGGGCCTGCGGTGATGACCTTACCGCGAGAGGCGGGCGCCTTTGCTAGGCGGCAACTCACGAAGGCACACTATGGCGCATAATGGTTTGCTCTGACTCTTTCCATTGACACGCCGGCTCGCCTGTTTAAAGAAATCGATTGTATTGCATTAACGCAATACCTTCCGTTTGGGGGAGTGACCCACTATGAAAGTGAACAAATGACCTCCATCGACCGCAGCCGCAAGCATGAATTCACCGGCATGGGTGAACTGTACGACCGGGCGCGACCGCCCTATCCGCCCGAGTTGTTCAGGCAGCTCGACAATCACTTCAATTTCAGGATGGGCCAGACCACTCTGGAAATCGGCTGCGGCACCGGCAAGGCGACCGAGCATCTGGCGGCCCGCGGGCTGACCGTCACCGGAATCGACATCGCACCCGACTTACTGGCCGTAGCGAACGGTAAGCTGAAAGGCTGGAAAGTTTCGCTGCTCCAATCATCCTTCGAGGATTTCAGGGCGCCGGAGGCCTCCTTTAACTACATCGTCGCCGCGCAGGCCTTTCACTGGATCGACCCTGCCATCGCCTCTAAAAAAACGCGCTTACTCCTGAAAGAGAACGGCGCTGTGATCCTGATCTGGAACATCAGGCGCGATGCCGACTCACCGGAGCGCGCGGCAATCGATGCGCTGTACGGAAAATACGCGCCCTCATTGTTGACCCGTCCCTGGCAGGAAACCGGTCCAGCCACCGGAACCTCGCAAACCGCCTACAACGAAGCCAGGACCATGCTAGAAAAAGACATGGCCGACGGGCTGTTCCGCAACCTGAAGACCTTCACCGTCGGTTGGCAACAGACCTACACCACCGAAGATTACCTATCCCTGTTAGATACCTATTCGGAGCACAAGCGCCTGAAACCGGACGAACGTAATCACCTCTATGCTGCTTTGAAGACTTTTATAAATGAAAAGGGCGGAAGGATTACGATTCCTTATGATTGCGTAGCTTTGACTGCACGCGCGGCCTGAGGATGCTGTCAGTATGAGTGTCGTGTCTGCGGCTTGATCGTACGCAACGGTTGATACCGCCTTGCTCGCCGCCTGCTATAAAAGATAGCGAGAGATTTTGCCTAGCTTTTCGATCGTGGTGTTCGGCAAAATCCGAGTGATCCGCAGCGAAGCGTGGGTGAGAGTAGTAATGGTCGGATACGACCAAGCGCTAGCACCGAGCTACGCGCGATGGAAATCCGTGCATCCGAATAAGCAGGGGGTCGCATCTGGGGCAAACAATGGAGCGCTCTCCCACACGTCGGGTTGCCGCGCCGGTGACAATAGCGTGAGATTCGGTTCCAACCCTGGACAACCCTGGTGCCTGTCGGACATTCTTCTTGCGGTGCGGCGCGCACGATGAAACAATCCGGGTTTCTCCAAGTTCTTAATCCCTCAGCGATAAACAAGCATGCTTGAACGGATGATTACCTGCAGAATCGTCTTAACCGGTATGTTGAGCATGCTCACCTGTTTTGGGCGCGCAGCAGAGCCTCTCAAAATCGGCATGGTGGCTTCGCTCACCGGACCGGCGGCCGAATCCGGCCTTTACCAAACTCAGGGCGCAAAGCTCGCTGCTGAAGAGGTGAACAAAACGGGCGGCGTGCTCGGCCGACCAATTGAGCTCATCATCGAAGATGACCAGACGACCAACCCGGGAAGTGTGCTCGCGTTCAGCAAGCTCGCCGGTGACAAGGATGTTTCCGCGTTCATCGGACCGATCCACAGTACCCAGGTTCACGCCATGGCCCCAGACATCCAACGAGTCGGCAAACCAATGATGATTGGCGGCCTCGATCCGCAGCTTACCCATATGGGCAATCCATGGCTGTTCCGTTGCCGTCCGAACGATACCTATTCGGCGCGCGTGATCGCCGACTACGGCGTCAATACGCTACGCAAGAAAAAGTGGGCAATCGTGCACTCGACTGATGCCTACGGCGCCAGCGGTATGAAGAATCTGGTTGAAGTGCTAAAGCGCACAGGGGTAGAACCCGTTCTGATTCAGGGCTACACCAACAACTCGCAGGATCTTACCCCGGTGGCGCTCGCCGTGAAACAGTCTGGCGCCGATGTCATGGGCACCTATATAACCTTCGAGACTGATTTGGCTATCCTTGCCAGGCAACTGCGTCAGCTTGGCGTCAATATTGCCTGGGTTGGCTCTCCCGGGATGGTGGTGACGACCGCCCTGAGGCTCGCTGGACCGGCGCTCTACGGCTCCTATTGTGTCTCCGATTTCGCCGCCGACTCAAGCCCGGCAGCCAAGGAGTTCGCTGGCAAATACGAGGCGGCCTACAAGACTGCGCCCGACAACTTCGGGGCGTGGACGTACGACGCGGTTCACGTTCTAGCGCTCGCGATCGACAACGCTAAGAGTCTCGAGCCTCAGAAGATCCGCGAGGCGATCCTGAGTGTCAAGGGCTACCCGGGCGCCGAGGGCACCTACAATTTCGATCAGAACGGCGATGGGCTCCGCGGCTACAACATCGTCAAAAACGATAACGGCAAGATCGTGTTCATCAAGCATATCGAGTTCAACGACTAGAAAATTTGCGCGGAGAGCGGCAGGCCTTGAGCCGTTTTGCACGCGCAATGCCTATGGGCATAGCCCTCCAGCTTCTCTTCACCGGCCTCGGCATCGGCAGTATTTATGCCTTGGTCGCGCTTGGATTCGTGCTCATTTACCGGGCCACAAACGTGGTCAATTTCGCTCAGGGTGACTTCGCCATGCTTGGGGCGTTTTCGATGGTCGTGCTCTGCATCGATCTCGAGTTGCCTTATTGGCTTGGAATCCTCATCACCCTTGTAGCGATGCTGCTTTTCGGTGCGCTCTTTAACCTTGCGGTCTACTATCCGTTGCGCAACCGCGGTTTTCAGCCGGTAATCATCAGCACTATCGGCGCCTCCATCCTCTTGGAAAACGGTGTCCTCGCCGCGTACGGGCCGCGACCGCAGACCCTACCAGGTTTCTTTTCCTCTCAGGGGTTCAGCGTCGGCCCAATCTTTTTCGATAGCCAATATCTTTTAATTCTCGGCGTCACCACGGTAATGGTGACGCTCCAGTACCTCTTCTTCGAGCGCACGCTTCTCGGCAAGAAGATGCAAGCAACCTCGCAGGACAAGGAGATGGCCAGCCTACTTGGTATTCCCGTCGCGACAATGATCATGCTCACCTTTATATACAGCTCCGCTCTCGGCGGACTTGCTGGGATTCTAGTCGCGCCTATCTTGTTTGTCTCGGTCGGCATGGGTTCTTCGATCGCCCTGAAAGCCTTCGCCGCCAGCATCATTGGCGGGTTCGGTGACGTCACCGGCGCGATTGTTGGCGGGTTGGCGCTTGGAGTGGTGGAGACTTTTGGCGCGGCCTACATTTCAGTCCCCTACAAGGACGCATTCGCCTTCATCGTGCTGGTCGTATTTCTACTTTTCCGGCCGCAAGGCCTCTTCGGCGAGAAGGTGGCGGAAAAGGCATGAGCGGAATCGTTTCAAGCGAAGCCCACAAACCGCCAACGGAGCACCGTACCGGTCAGGGACGCGGTCTCCTCATGGTCTTTACCGCAGCGATGACAGTCGTCGCGCCACTCCTCCTACCGATAACCGCTTACTATCTCAACCTGTTAATGCAGGCCTCTACGTATACGGTCGCCGTGCTCGGGTTGACTATCGTGCTGGGTTACACCGGCCAGATCAATCTTGCGCAGGCCGCCTTTTTTGGTCTGGGCGCTTATAGCGTAGCGCTTGGCACCGTTAGCTTCGGGCTCCCCTTTTGGCCAGCGCTGTTTGCCGGCGTTGTGATTGCGTCGGTGGCTGGTGCCGTGCTCGGCCTCACCTCGTTACGCCTCGGCGGACATTATCTCGCGATGGTGACGATCAGTTTCCAGCAGATCCTGACCCTCGTGCTCACCAACTGGACCTCCTTTACCCGGGGCCCGGACGGTATCCCAGGAATTGCGCGTCCGATTGTGTTCGGCTTCTCGTTTGCAGACAATGGTACCTACCTCGCCCTCTGCGTTGGGGTGCTCTGGGTAGTTGGCTTCTGCGTCGGGCGGCTCAAGCACAGCAAGCTCGGCCGCGCGATGCAAGCGTTACGGGATAACGAGCTGGCGGCCGGTGTCGTAGGGGTTGACACATATCGGACCAAGGTGATTGCGTTCACCCTTTGCGCACTTCTTGGTGGGCTGGGCGGGGGGCTCTTCGCTGGCGGGTTTACCTATATCAGTCCCGACCAATTCGGCTTTGCTGAGTCTGTAGTGTTCCTTACCATGGCGCTTCTGGGAGGGGCGCGTTCACCTTTCGGCGCAGCACTTGGTACGGCACTTCTCATCCTGCTGCCTGAGTGGCTTCGCTTCCTGAAGGTCACATATCTCGCCGTCTATGGTGGAGCGGTCATCCTCCTCATGGTCTTCATGCCCGAAGGTATCTGGGGCTTTCTTGAAACGCTCCGGGAGCGGCTATGGCCACCTGCAGTGCTGCCTGTCGGTCGGGTTGCGCCGCTACCGCTCACCACCCAGGTAGCGCGCGAAGACGATTCGACCATCCTTGAAGTTAACCAGCTCTCAAAACACTTCGGCGGCCTCAAGGCCGTGGACGAAGTCGAGCTTTCAGTCCGCCGCAATACTGTACATGCCCTGGTTGGACCAAATGGATCGGGCAAAACAACGCTCCTTAACGTGTTGAGCGGGATCTATAAGCCAACAAATGGACGGCTTTTTTTTGACGGCCGGGCTGTCACCCGCCTTCTACCTCATGAGAGAGCGGGACGCGGGATCGGCCGTACCTTCCAAAACGTCCGGCTTTTCACTACGATGAGCGTACTCGAAAATATCATAGTCGGTGCGGAACGGCCCGGGAACGAGGTAGCAGTCGGCTCAACCGGAGTGGAGCACTATGCACTTGCTGCCCTCGATTTCGTTCGTCTCGCGGAACTCCGCAAGCAGACAGTGCAGAGCCTCTCCTATGGGCACCGGCGACTCGTTGAGATCGCGCGGGCTCTCGCCGGCAGCCCCAAGCTGCTACTCCTCGATGAACCGGGCGCCGGCCTGAATACTGTCGAAAAAAGCGAGCTCGTCCAACTTCTGAAGCGTCTTAAGGGACACGGGCTCACGATTCTTGTCATCGATCACGACATGAGCCTGGTCGAGCAGGTTGCCGACCACATCACCGTGCTCAACTTTGGTCGCCGTATCGCCGATGGTCCTCCGGCGGAGGTGTTGCGCAACCCGGAAGTAGTGGCCGCTTATCTCGGGAAGTGAAGACTCATGCCGCTCCTTGAACTCGAGAATGTAGTTACTGCCTATGGCAAGGTCGAGGCGTTGAAGGGGCTTACCTTGCATGTAGAAGAGGGAGAAATCGTGGCGCTCCTCGGCTCGAACGGCGCAGGGAAGAGCACTACGCTCCGCACCATTTCCGGATTAATTCGTCCACGGTCTGGTACGATGCGTTTCCTCCGTCAACCGATCGATCGGCTCTCGCCCGGGGCAATCGTCAAGCTGGGCGTGGCTCATGTGCCAGAACGCCGCCGCGTGTTCCCGGGCCTCACCGTCAGAGAGAATATTCTCCTTGGTGGTTCGAATCGCGCGCGGGCATCACGTCGTGAACTTGAGACTGAAGCAGAGCAAATGTTTGTTGTCTTTCCCGAGTTGAAACCCTTCGCGAATGTGCTGGGTTGGAAGCTCTCCGGTGGCCAACAACAAATGGTGGCGATCGCTCGGGGATTGATGGCCCAACCCAAGCTTCTTCTCCTCGACGAGCCGTCGCTCGGCCTTGCACCACTCATCGTCCAGCAGGTTTTTCAGATTATCGCTGGAATCCGTGGGCACGGTACAACGGTGCTATTGGTGGAACAGAATGCCCATATGGCGCTCTCGATCGGCGATCGCGGTTACGTGCTTGAGACGGGGCGATTGGTCGCGGAGGGCAACCCGGAGGCTCTATGGAACAATGACGAGGTACGCGCCGCGTATCTCGGCGGCCGGAAGACGTGATTGGATGTGCTATCAGTTCTGCTATCACTGAGCCGCCATTCCAATCGGAAGTCCTTATAATCAGCATCATGCACGGTGAGGATCGAACCCCCGACACGAATGCAAGGCTCGAAGATTCCAATTTTCCCCCGAGCCGGCTTCTTAAGCTGTTCTCTCTGCCGTAGTAAGAGGTGCCACGCCTGTTTCCGCATCGAGGTTGTTTTGGCGCCCGTTCGCCAGTAGATCCTTAACGAAGCCTGCAGCCGGTTATCAGCGAAGTGCGTACACGTTTGGACGGCTGGCCAACAGACAACCAGCATTAAAGACGTTTCAGCCTGAGTAGATGAATGCAAAGGCGCAGGGGCTTCGGGCAAAGCCAGTGCAGATGAAGTGACCACGCGCCTACCGAGACTGCTCTCCCAATTTCGTAGAATAGTCCCAATAAAAACGATAGTGGAAAAGGATGGATGTGTTCCTACTTGTGTTCCTATGCGGATGCACATCTCTATCCAAGTCGTTCATAATCAACCTGGCGGAGGGAGTGGGATTCGAACCCACGGATCCTTGCGGATCTCCGGTTTTCAAGACCGGTGCGTTAAACCGCTCTGCCATCCCTCCTCGTTCGGCTTCCAGACTTGCCTCGATGGCTTTTCACTGACTCTGAGCCAGCCTATCCATCGCCGCCTGTTGCCAATTGCTGCCAAAATCGTGAAAATATGCGAATGACGGCCCATGGCGCGCCGACATTGCGAATACTTCGGTAGAAGGGCAACCGCGGTTACCATTATTACCTCGATGGGCTCAAGGTCAACGGAAAGCGAAAGCGTCTTTTTTTCACAAGCGAAGCCGAGGCCAAAGAGGAACTGAAGAAATGGGATAAGCGGGTCCGAAAAGAAGACGAAGATGCGCTGGCAATTTTGCAGAATTGCGGATCCTGGCCGCAAAATGCGCAAGAGGCTCGAACCGTTCGAAAAGTCGATTTGGGATGCTGCTGAGTTTTAAAGCTAGTGTAGCGTCTCATAAATAATAGTGACATTCTGAGAGGGTTGGGCTGGAATGTTCGGATGCCCGAGGTGAACTCTTGCTCGACCACGTCTTCATAACCGTCAAAGATCTTGATCGATCGATTGCCTTTTACGAGACGGCTCTCAAGCCGCTCGGTATCGTGCATGTCGTCGATTACAACGGTAAGGATGGCCCGGAAGGACATCCCGACCTCAAGGGCTTTGGACGAGACGGTCGCGTTTTCTTCTGGCTAAGACAGGGCAATGCGGATGCCAGGGCTGCACATATCGGCTTTGTCGCCAAGGGCGAGGCGGAGGTGAACGGGTTCTACAACGCAGCGATGGGGGCTGGCGCGGCTGATAACGGCAAGCCCGGCGCGCGCCTGTATTACGATCCTCGCTACTATGCCGCGAACGTTTTCGATCCCGACGGCTATAGCCTCGAGGCGGTCTACAAGAGTTGGCAGCACCCCCAGCCATAACGCCTTTGATCTGGACGCTGAGCGTCGAGCGAATCGATGACGTGCATTGCGAATGCACGAACAGCGTTGATTCATCTGCCTGGGCGCTGCGCCCACGTTGTAACCTTCCTTTTGTGGCGTTAT
>Ga0185299_10004955_pt1 | contig 15507 bp, 10 predicted proteins | sample PaiPotPPA55metaG_FD_128002 | JGI IMG/M metagenome (GOLD analysis project Ga0185299, IMG submission 128002) | Iron sulfur acid spring bacterial and archeal communities from Banff, Canada, to study Microbial Dark Matter (Phase II) - Paint Pots PPA... ...
CGTCCAGCCGGATGCGCGTAACGCGCGCCGTTTCCTGCACCAGATCGCTGGTAAACTTGGCGCCTTCTCCGGCCATTACCGAACCTGCGGCCAGGGCGAAACGCAATGCATCTGCCTGATCCTCGAAGTACAAAACCACTTGTCCCGACATAGCACTTCTCCCTGGGCTCGGGGCCCTCAGTCGTGAGCGTTGCGACCTGGAAAGATCAACCTGAAAAAGATCAACTAAAAATCGTCCCCAAAAGCCAATGGGTGCGAAGGACGCGGTCCGGTCTTTCACTGATTCTCCCGGTCTCTGGCGTCCAAGTCAAAGTGATTCTCTTGGTTCCACTTACTCGGTAGGGCATGGTTGCCCGGTAATTGGCCCGCAAGCGAAGTCCGCCCGGTGAGGAAGCCTGAGTCACGCTCCCGTCGTTCGGACGCTATACTGCCTTCATCATGCCCATACTGATCTCGATGCTCCGCGGGGTTAACGTTGGCGGGCACAACAAAATCAATATGACGGCCTTGCGTGCGCTCTACGAATCCCTGAAATTCGAAGACTCGCGTACCCACGTCCAGAGTGGCAACGTCATTTTCCGATCGAAAGAGAAGATGTCCCCCGCGCTGGCAAAGAAAATCCAGAATGCAATCGAGCGCGAATTCGGTTGTCGTCCCGAAGTCATTCTGCGCACCAACGATGAACTGAGAAAGGCCATCGCCGCCAGCCCATTCGCCCACCGCCGCGACCTGGAGCCAGGCAAAATTCTCGTCACCTTTCTCGCCGCCGAACCGGGACCCCAGGCCCACGCCACACTGCTCGGCCTGAAGGCCCATCCGGAAGAACTGCATCTGCAAGGCCGCGAACTCTACATTTACTTCCCGAACGGCGCCGGCAAGTCCAAGCTGCCGTGGGCATCAGTGGCAAAGCTTCTAAACACGACGGGCACTGCTCGCAATTGGAACAGCGTCACGAAGATGCTCGCAATCGCAGAGGAGATGGAAGCGAAAACTTGACTGCCACGGCGGGGCCCGATACCTTGCCTGCCCCTGACAGCTGACGGCAGAGAGCTCGGATCGGCGGCCTGGTGGATACTTTCCGGACCCGCCGTGCATTTAAAATAGTCTCTACATGCTTTCGCGGAAAATATTCTTCTGGCTTGGCCAAACGCTATTCGAAGTTCTGGCCCTGGGAGTCGTCGCAGCGCAAAACGCCGTTCCCGTCCCATCTCCAGATCCAGCCCAGGCCACGCCATTGATTCCCGCGCGCAGTGTCGCGTTTAACGTGCTTGTCGACTCGGCCATCCGCCAGGAACGCCGTTTGGCCGTTTTGATGCGCAACTTCAAGCCGATCGTCGAAACCTATATCCAGCCAGATCCCGGAAAGTCCCCGCAGGGCGACGAATATTTCTTAAGCCGGCTGGATCTGACCGGCAATGCTCCGGCCACTCTAGCTTTTGTCGACCCGGATCACGAGAAGGAGAGTTGGAAAAAGAGAGTGCTCAAGAGTCCGCAGCCTTTCGTGGCCGCCGGCTTCGCGCAGGCGATTTTCCCCGATCTGGACCACCTCGACCGCCGGAACTACAGCTTCGAATTTGTTCGCTGGGAGGTTCTTGGAGAGGTGCGCTGCGGCGTGGTCGACGTGAAGCCCCGCGAGAATTCGGAGAATCGCGGCTTTGTCGGCCGTATCTGGATCGAGGATCAATACTTCAATATTGTGCGCTTCACCGGAGCCTACACCTCAAAATCATTATCGAGGCGCGCATTTCACTTCGACAGTTGGCGACTCAACGTTTTGGGCATCATGTGGATGCCGGCATACATTTACACCCAGGAGTCCACTTCGCAGGATCCCGCAAACCACGATCTCTGGTTTAAGGCTCAAACTCGCATTTGGGGGTATGACCTGCAACACGCGGGCGACCACCGGGAGTACGCCAAACCGTTGACCGACACACCGGTATGGGTCGATCCCAAGCGGCACGAAACCTCCCAGGACCTCAGTCCCGCGAACACACTGGGCCAAGAGGCGTATACGCCGGAGGACAATGTGGTGGAGCGTTTGCAAGTCGCCGGACTCATGGCTCCAGACGGCGAGGTCGACCGGGTCTTGCAAACCGTCGTCAACAATCTGATGGTCACCAACGATCTCGACCTGCCTGCAGTTCGTTGCCGCGTGTTGCTTACAACACCGTTGGAATCGTTCGTCATGGGCCGAACCATCGTTCTGAGCCGCGGGCTTCTCGACGTGCTACCGGATGAGGCTACTCTCGCCGCCGTGTTGGCGCACGAACTGGCCCACATCGTTTTGCATCACTCCGTCGGCGATGGACTCTTGTCGGGCCACACCGTGCCGTTCTCGGATCTGGACATTTATGCCCACTTTAATTTCCATTTTCGTCCCGCGGACGAAGACGACGCCGACAAAAAGGGCCTTGAGTTGTTTTCGAAGTCGCCATATAAAGCCCAACTCGCGAATGTCGGACTCTTCCTGGAAGCCGTCGAAGCCCGCTCGACGCAATTCCCTAACCTGCTTCACGGACGTTTCAGCAACGACTTTGGGAGCAGTCACCTGATCCAAATGCAGGCGCTTGCCCAAATTCCCAAGCGTCTGCAAACGGATCGACTGGATCAGACCGCCGCGTTGCCGTTAGGTTCGAGAATCGCCGTCGATCCCTGGTCGGACCAGATCGAAATGCTAAAGCGCCAGCCGGTGCGTCCGCTGTCGCTCGCGGAGAAGATGCCGTTCGGGGTGTCCCCGTTCTTTCCCTACCTTAAGCGGCTAAGCGAACCTCAAAAAGCTCAGGCCGTATCTCAGCCGTAGCAGAATCCGAAAATGCCGCTTACGGCATCCGCAGCTCGGCCTCGTTGGAATTACATTCTTCTTGAGCTTCCCCTTGAGCTTCCCCTATTTTTGCTTGCGTCGCCAGATTGGTTCTTTGTTCAACGAACCCTGCGTGAATCGCCGCAATGCATGAATCGCCGCGCCATAGGTTGCGACCGCATGGGACGAGAGCAATGATCCCGGCGGCTGATTCATGAAAGGCATGAATTTGTCCGGGAACCCAGGCATCGTACACCCGATGCAAATACCCCCGACATTCGGACACCCGCCAATCCCGCCCATCCACCCACGCTTTCCCACATTGCATTGAACCACCGGCCCCCAACACCCAAGCTTCACAATGCAGACGGGCGAGCCATACTCCTCCGCGAATTGACCCTGCTCGTAGTAGCCTCCCCGGTCACAGCCTTCGTGAACCGTTGCGCCAAACAACCACTTCGGACGAAGGGCGTCGTCGAGAGGAATCATCGGCGCGCGCCCTGTCGCCATATAAAGCAGATAGAGGAGCGTCTCCATAAAGTTGTCGGGCTGCACCGGGCACCCGGGCACGCACACAATCGGAATGTCTGCGGTCGATTTCCACTGCCATCCCAGATAATCGGGAAGTCCCATACAGCCAGTTGGGTTGCCTTCCATCGCATGGATCCCGCCGTACGTCGCACATGTCCCCGCCGCTACGACTGCCCAGGCACGGGGTGCCAACCGATCGATCCACTCACAGGTGGTAATGGGTTGGCCCGTTTTCGAATCGGTGCCCATGGAAGCCCAGTAACCTTCTTCCTTGTTCCGCTCGTTTGGAATGGATCCTTCAATCACGAGAATAAAAGGAGCTCGCTCGCCCTCCGCGGCGAGATGAAAATCCTTTAGAAAATCATCCCCATTCTCTTGCGCGAGAAAAGGATTGTGAAAATGCACCTTGGGAATCCAGGGTATCCCTCCGAGAATGATGTCTTCGATGCTCGGCTGTGTTGCCCCAGTCATGGCAATCGTGTCGCCATCACAGCCGAGCCCAGCCGTTATCCACAAAACGTCAATCTCCGTGATCGGTTCGGTATGCGCAGAAGCTGTCATACTGCAAAAGGGTCTCGAGGAACTTTTAACACGGCCTAACATTTTAAACCGGGTTGTACTTGTATGCTGAGCAGCTTAGGACTGGGGATGCAGACTTTCCGTTTGATTGAGGCGTGCGCCATGAATCCGATGGATGGATGCGCCCCAAGTTCCTGAAAGGACAATCCGAGAAATTTATTGGTCGGGACGGGCAGATTTGAACTGCCGACCCCTCGCACCCCAAGCGAGTGCTCTACCAGGCTGAGCCACGTCCCGACAAGGAAGGAGTTCCACCGAGGCAGTGGTCGCCGTAAAGCCACCATCAGCCCCAGCGGAGGGGTTCACACAGCAATTCTACATCAGAGTCTCGGGTAATACCCACCTTGTATTCCTGAGCGACAGCAACGCTGTCAATGCGGTGCAGAGATTCTTCGCCCGCAAGCTGCGCGCAGGGTAGGCTCTTCGGCCTGCAAACTGCGCACGCCTCAGGATGACACTTGCCAGGTCGTTCGCTACTCGAGATCCCTCCAGTTCGGCCCTACGCCTATCTCCACTTGGAGCGGCACGGCTAGCGCGTGGACCTTCTCCATATGCTCGCGGACCAGTGGCTGCATAACTTCTACTTCGTTCTCGGGAACTTCAAACACCAGTTCATCGTGAACCTGCAGCGTCATTCTGGATTTCAGACCCCGTTCACGCAAAGCGGCATCGATACGGATCATGGCAATCTTGATGAGATCCGCCGCTGTTCCTTGCAGCGGCGTGTTCACCGCAGTTCGCTCTGCGAAACCACGCTGATTCGCGTTCTTGCTGTTGATGTCTGGAATCGGGCGCACACGCCCAAAGAGCGTTTTCACTTTCATGTCGCGCCGCGCTTCTTCCAAAGTCCTGTCGATGAAGGCGCGCACGCCGCTGTATTTTTCGAAATAGGCGGCAATAAATTGCTTGGCCTCGCTGGGCTCAATGCCTAGGTTCTGCGAAAGTCCAAAGGCCGAGAGGCCATAGACGATGCCGAAGTTCACGACCTTGGCCTGCCGGCGATGGTCGGGCGTGACCATAAGCGGCGGGACTCCGAAGACTTGCGAAGCCGTCAGCGTATGCACATCGTCACCACGACGGTAGGCCTCAACCAGGAGGGAATCATGCGAAAAATGGGCCAGCAGACGCAGCTCTATTTGCGAGTAATCTGCGGTCAGCAACACGTGCCCAGGTTCCGCAATGAATGCGGCCCGAATCCCACGCCCTAGTTCCGTGCGAATGGGAATGTTCTGCAAATTGGGATTAGCCGAAGACAGCCGCCCCGTCGCGGTTCCCGTCTGTCCAAAAGTCGTGTGCAGGCGTCCGGTCGCCGGATGAATAAGTACCGGCAATGCATCCACGTATGTGGACTTAAGCTTGGTCAGCTGTCGATAACCCAGCACCATGCGCGCGATAGGATGATTCTCGGCAAGTTCCTCGAGCACATCCACGGCGGTCGAAATCGTGCGCCCCTTGCCGTATTTCACCGGCTTGGGCAGGTTCATCCGATTGAACAGCACGTCACCCAGCTGCTTCGGCGAGCCGACGTTGAATTCCATGCCCGCTACTTCGTAAATTTCTTTAGCCTTGGCCGCGATCTCGCGTTCGAGCTCGCTCGACATCTGCGATAGTGCCGCCGTGTCAATCTTCACGCCCGCCTGCTCCATGCGCGCCAGCACTGGCACCAGCGGCAGGTCGATTTCTTCGTAAAGCTTGTCGAGTCCGGCCTGTTCCATTTCGCTGCGCAGCGCGCTCGCCAGCCGCCCAGTGATGTCGGCAGACTCGGCAAGCTCCTCGGTCAGCTTCAGGTTGAAACGCCGCAAAGCTACGTCCGCCAGCCGGTGGGAAGAATAAGTTGGATCGAGCAGATAGGAATACAGCATGGGGTCGTGGCGCACGCCGGCCAACGAAATCCCGAGCGAGTCCATTACGTGAATTCCTGCTTTGTAATCGTGCAGAACTTTAGGCAGGGCCGCGTCTGTCAGAGCGAATCGCAATTTCTCAGCCGCGGCACCGGAGCCCAGCGTGACAATGGTTGCAGTTCCAGGCGCGGCCGAGATGGCGACCCGCCGGGCACTGGCGACGGGGATCGGCCGCATCATTGGCTCTCCCAATATCCCCATGGAACCATCTAAGCCTCCTCCCATTCCTCCCTCCATGAAAGACAGTTGGGTGGCCTGCGCCTCGTCTTCCTTTTCTTCTTCCTCTTGCTCTTGTGCCACGACGGCCCTCTCCGGTTCGACCGCCACGGCGAGAGCGCCGCTCACAGCAACCGCATTGAGTACGCCCTCGACATCCGCAGCCGATTTCGCCTCCGTGTAGTGAGTCCCGCTCACTTCAAGCACCGGCAGCAGTTCTTTCAGCAGCGAAGTAAATTCCAGTTCGGTGAACAGCGCCCGCAAGTCGTCAACGTTAGGATTGCCTGCGCGCATCGACTCCATGTCCAACTCGATGGGAACATTCGTGTCGATAGTCGCCATGCTCTTGCTGAAAAGAATCGTGTCGCGATTGTTCAGCAACGACTCGCGGTAAGTTTTCCTCTCGACTTCCGCCGCGCGCTCCAGCGCCTGTTCGACCGTCCCGAATCGCTTGATGATTTCGACCGAGCCTTTGTCGCCGATACCCGGCGCTCCGGGAATGTTATCGATAGAGTCTCCGCGCAGCGCCATTACGTCGACGACGCGCTCTGGAGGAACGCCTAAAATCTCTTCCACCTTCGCGGCATCGCAAATCAGGTTATCTTTAGGCGGATTCAGAATCTGCACTTTATCGTTGACCAGCTGCATCATGTCTTTGTCGCTCGAGACGACATACACCCGATATGAAGCCTCGGCCGCCTTGCGGGCCAGCGTGCCAATCACGTCGTCGGCCTCGAACCGGACCACTTCAAGAATCGGAATCCGATATGCCTCTAGTGCCCGCCGAATATAGGGGACTTGTTGTGCCAAATCCTCGGGCATGGCCACGCGATTGGCCTTATAGCCTTTGTATTCGACTTCGGTGAAAGTCTGCGTCTTGATGTCAAATTTCTTGATGCTGGTCACTGCATCCGCCTGCTCGTCGCGAAACGTTGGCCCGGCAACATCGAACACCGCGGCCAGATATTCGGGAGAGAAATCATCACGCAGTTTGCGCAGCATGTTCACGAAAACGTAAATCGCAGCGGTAGGCAACCCGGTCTTGGTTGACATGGGACGTTGGCGCGCCATTGCGTGATAGGCGCGGAAGATGAACGACATGGTGTCGATGAGGTAAATGCGGCCGTGAGCGGACGCAGGCCCGGACGGGCCGCTGGCCGCGGCTTTGCCGTTCGAGACTTTGCCATCCGAAGGTGCCGCTGGCGGGATTTGTTCCGATGATTTCTTGCGCGGGGGCAACCCGTTTAGTGTAGCAGTACTCTTCAGACGCTAAAAATCCACGCGGAAGCTTGCCTCCACGACTTTGCCGGCCTTGCCGCCGCCGGAGTTGCGGAAAACCAGGTAGTACTTGACTGGCTGATCGAATGAAGGGGGAAGATCGAAGTTGACTGCCTGGCTGTGCGATGCTTCTACAGAGAACAAAGCCTCGCTGCCGCGGCTGCTGGCAGAATCGGCTTGTTGCTCCTGAGTGAGGATGAGGAGGTCGATATTCGCGGTATCGTCGGATTCGCCATGCACGTGGCTGGCGAATGACTGGAAGATTCCGTGGAGATGGGGCTGAACAGCATGAGCGGGAATTTCGAAAGGAAATGTGGCCGAGCCCTTCAGGTTGAACGTTTTCTGTAGAACAGTTTGAGTTGTGCCCACAGGCGAGAGCGCAGCCGGATTCGCCGCCGACGCGTGTTCTGACTTTGCGATCGTGCTTACCGGTGCGGGCGGCTCTTTCGTGCATGCCTCATCCACCAAGAGGCAGATCGCGATCAAGGCGGTCAGATGTGTGCGCTCGGCCATCGACATCAGCGTTCCATAGCCTTCCCGTATTTCGGTATTAGGGTGAAGCTGAATTTCCCCCACTCTGCCGGGCCCAGGTTACATAAGGAACGAGCGAGTCAGCGCTTACGGGTGTTCCCAACAGATATTGCCGCGCTGGTTCGGTTGGGCCGAAGGCACTCCGGGTAGCTGCCGAAGACCTTCGACGAAAGTTTGCATGGAAACAATCTTTGACGCGGTGGTCATGCTGCACTTCGGAGAAGAGTATAGCCCAGGGTGCAAGACCAGCCACCCACCGCCGGCGACTGCCCTTCCGTTAAGGCTCGCTTCCCGCCCCCAAGATTTCCTTGCTTTCAGCCTGCGCCACTTCCGGATAAACCGCTCCCCTTCGACGCCGCAAGTCTCCCGGCAGCTCTGAGCGGAGCAGCCACAAACCGACAGCCGACGTTGCCGCCCAGGTAACCGAGATCAGTGCTAGTTGCGTGAGGTCTGCCGCACGGCTGCCATACGCAGAAGCCGTGAATGGAGCGGCCTTCGCCACTTCAAAGCTGATCCCGCCCGCGACTCCCGCCGTTAGCGCCGCCTTTCCCAATTCTTTCCAACGCATATAACTCAGCGGCACCAGTTTCCGGTAATGCAGCAGGCATGCCAGCGCCAGCAGATTCATGCCGATCCCAATGTCCGATGCCCACGACAGCCCTACCACTCCGAACCTATGAAACAAAATCGAATAGACCGGTAGCGACGCCGCAGTAATAACAGTGACGGCGACCATCGGAGTCAGCGTGTCCCCGGCGGCGTAAAACGCGCGGGCATAAAGTCCCTGGGCCGACCACAACGCCAGTGAAAGTGAGAACCAGAAAAAATAAACCGCGCTGGTCTGTGCGTCGGCAAAAATAAACCTTCCCCGCCTATACACCAGATCGATCAGCGGAAGCGCCGCCACCATCATCCATCCGCTGGCCAGCAATGAAGCCGCCGCCACGCGGTAGACCGAGTCATTCACCGTGACGGCGAATTCTTTCAGCTTCTTCTCGTTGAATAGCCGGGCAAAAAATGGCAGCGAAGCCTGTCCTGTCGCCTGTCCCAGCACCGCAATCGGTACCGCGAATAGTCGTTTCGCAAATGTGAGTCTCGTAATATCGCCCACGCCGCTCGAAGCGTAGTGCCGCAGAATCCAGTCATCGGCCGTGACCAGCGAGACGCCCAGCATCAACGGCACCGACAGCTTCACCCATTCGCGAAATGCCGGATTCATCACGTCGAACGACGGCTTGTACCCCGTGCCGATTCGCGCAGCTCCGATCACGCTCGCCAGAAATGGACCCGCAACGCTCCCGATGAGAGCACCGTACGCCAGCGAAGCAATCCCGAAATGCCGGCCCCCCAGCACGCCACCCAGAATGATGAACAGGTTGTAAATCAACGGTCCAAATGCCGGAAATAAAAACAACCGATGCGAAAGCAGTACGGCCGATACCACTCCGCCCACATAAAAGAAAATTTGTGCCGGCAGGAGAATCCGAGTCAGGTGTATACACAGCTCGATCTGGTCCGGCGAAAATCCTTTCACGAACCAGCGCACAAACTGGGGCGCGAAAATCTCGGTCACGATCGTCCCCACGATCAACACTGCCGTCATTACTGTGATTATGATGGAAAATGTCTGATGCGCATCCGCGTCGCGTTTCTCCGCCAGAAATCGCGTATAGATCGAAATGAATGTAATCGACGCCGCGCCCCCGGCCACAATGTAGTTCAGAAAATCCGGAAGCGTGAAGGCTGCGACATACGCGTCCGTGGGTCCACCCGCTCCATATGCCCACGCAATATATGCATCGCGGGCGTATCCGATCACACGCGAAAGCATGACCGCAGAAATCAGCAGCAACGTCGCCGAAAATGCCGTGTGCTGATGCGATGGCTGAAAAAAACGCAGGAGTTTCGTCATTCAGACCTGATCGGGAAGGTTCAATCTTATCGGAATCTCAAAGGGTCAGACAGTTGTCGGTCGGACACTCCCGCCACCCCGCTGAGGGCGGACAGCCCTTTGGCCCTTGGCGGCGAGTCAACGCTCTGGCGCCAGCGAAACGTAAACCCTGTCCGCGGAGACCAGATCCACATTCGATACTTCCGTCTTGAGCTTCACCGGTTGCAATCCAGCCTTCTTGGGCGGCTTGGCAAGAAACGTCAGGAGATACTGATGCCCCAGCCGGCGCGTCAGATCCTCCAGATAAGGAGCAACTGACACCGGCGGCCCGTTGAAACCGATGTAATACGATTCGCCTCCAGTCCGGTCGGCAACCTGCGCGAGATAAAGCTGTCCCCAATAGGTCTGCCAATAGCTGTGACCGAAATGGCCAACCCCCGGGCTGTAAATCGCCGATACCAGGATGCCGGCACGCTGCGCGCTCCCGATGGCTTCGTCCAGATATGGATCCGACAGGTCGCCGGTCCCGTAATACCGGTCGATTCCATCCGATATCATCAGCACCTCTCGCCGAGCCGTGCTTTCCGGCCAGCGCTTAATCAAATCGCTCAAAGAAAAATACGGGCTGCCATTGGCCCCGCCGGCTCCCATGGGCAGCCGCAACGCCTTCGCCGCTTGTGCATGATCGCTCGTCAGATTCTGTTCCACCCTGGCGATGCCATTCTGCATGTAGGCAATCCCCATCTTGGTGGAAGCAGGCTGCCCCTCGATGAACTTTCGAAGATCCTGCAATTGTTGCCCAAGACTGCTATCGGATCCGTCATCCAGCAGAATGAAAAACTCAAGCGCTGCGTGTTCTCCCTGGGCGGGAATCCATTCGGTCACGCGGTCGCGATCCTTTCCTTCATACACCATGACATCTTCGCGGTTGACGGTTGGCACGTCGGAACCGTGATGCGGCTCGACGGTCACCACCATGTGCGACGGAACTCCGCTGGCCTGCTGCGCCGAAATCCTGGAAAATGCAATTACACATATCGTCAAAACCAATATGGTGTTCGCAATAAACCTGCATGTGTTCATAATCCCTCCTTATAAAAACATGGCGTGAACGCAACGAATAAGCTTAACAGCGGTGCCAAGGTTACGTTGATCAGTCCTGCTTTCAGGGTGCGAAGTTAAGTTCGCTCCCGCTACGGCTCATCCGCGCGGACCGGACTCGGGTCGAAGGGAAGGTGTACTCTCGGGGGAAATGATGAAACATACGGGCAGCACCATCGGCCTCAACCCGTTAGATGTTTCTGCAGATGCAAAAGGTGGGACACGCGCGATCCTTCGAGCGAGCGGTGTCGCGAAAACACTACTGAGACGAACGCGACAGATTGTGTGGACTCCAGAACAGCGGCCTGCCACCGTTCTGAAGTGTCATTCGCTTAAAGTCGACGCAGCAAAACGCGTCATTGGCTGAACATGCTACCCCCGCGGCGCCACAACCGCAGCATGTAGTATTCATTGATTGGCCGGTCGTCGCTTAAAGCAGGCGTACTAGGAGACTGCCCGATCAGGACCTCGATCGGAATCTCGCTGCGCAGCAGGCCTTGGAATGCGGCAACTATCGCTTTACTGTCTTTCGACGGGAGGTCCCATTCCACGAAATCCACGGCGGCCTCTGCCGGCAGCTTGCGCTCGAGTTGCTCTGCGGTCAAGTTGGGAAGAGGCTGTTCGCTCGCCAGGAAGTGGAAGCCCCATCGGTTCCCCCACCGGAAGACACGGACGTACGGGAACGAGTGGTGGAGAGAGCGCGCGACGGCGGCCAAGTCCTCATTGTCGCCGTTGGGCAGCCACTGCGCCAGAATGCCGCCCGTTCGCAACCGCTTGCGCGCCGCGGTATAGAACTCTTCCGAATAAAGCATGCTTGATCCCGCAGCTTCGAGTGGTGGAGGAGGGTCAATCGTGATCAGATCGAACTGCTGAGTGCTGCGCTCCAGATAGCGGCGGCCGTCATCGATCACGACATGTGCCAGTGGCGATTGCAGAATCTCGGGGGCGTTGCTGTGAAAGTAGCCAAATAGTTTCGGCACGCTGGGAACGAGTTCAACCGCCGTCGTGTTGATCTTCCAGGTTAGCAGCGAGCGGAATGTGGTTCCCATGCCGAAGCAGATGTCGAGGGCGTCATGCGGCCGATCAAGGAACGCCATCGGCAGATGTGCCATCATCTTGGTCATCGGAGTGAGGGTCGTCATGCCATATCCGTTGACGAGTAGTTGTCTTTCCATTCCGCTGCCGGTGGCGATGACCGTGGCGGTCGGGTCGCGCAGCACTTGCCTCTGCGGATATTTCTCATCGTAGCCCTTGCCGACGAAGATCAGCAGTCCCGCCAGCGGAAGAAGAGCATAAGCTGCCTCACGTGCGCCCGAAGTTGCCTGGGAACCTGGCCTCAGCGGCCGCAGGCCCACGACCAGCCAGGGTAACGCCAGCACAACTAGGGCCCAGCGTTCGCTCAAATACGGCAATAGACCAAATCCCGCCAGCAGCGGGCCGAAAATGCACCCCAGAATATTAACCGCGTACGCAGTTCCCGCCTTAGTGGGATCCCCGCCGGAGCGGCGGTCCACCAGCATTGGAGTGAGAAAGCCCAGCAGCCCGGTGAAGGGCGCAATGCCCACTACCATCCTCAGCACATCGCTCAGAACAATGCTCGGGCTCGACGTGACCAGCGGAAACAGCGCGGAAAGTCCCAGCAGCGTCCACAGTGCAGGGCTCTCCTGGCCCTGATGTCGAACCACTTGCGCGCTCCACCTTCGGTAGACGCGGGAACCCACGAAAGTAGCCGTAAGGTAGACCGCGAGGATCGAAGCGAAAGCGTAGACTACTGTGCCTAGGTAAGGCGTGAACTGACGCACCCAGACAACTTCCATCCCCATGCTGGTAAGGCCAGTGAGGAAGAGAATCGGTAGAAGCCAATCGCGAGAGCCTTCATTCCTCGCCGGCTCGGCCAACGGTGGATTGAAGTGAACTGCCGCGGCTGCTGGAGCTTTGCGCGACAGCAGCAACGCCGCCAGAGCGATCAGGCAGTTGCCGAGGGTGCCCACACTCAGCGTTCCTCGAAAGCCGAGCAGTTCGATGAGGGCTAACGGCGCAATCGTTCCAGCCACCGCTCCCATCACATTCGCCATGTAGAGATAACTGAACGAACGTGCCGCCTCGCGCGGTAAGGTCTGCCCAATCGCGCGCATCGCAACCGGAATGGTTGCGCCCATCAGCGCGCACCATGGAATCAGAGTAAGGCCGACCCACAGACCGGCAATACTGTAGTAGGCCCACGAAGAAGACACGCCCAGATTTTCCAGAATGCGCCGGCCCCATGAAAGTTCGTGAGGAACGACCACCGCTGATATGCCAATCAGCAACTCCAGGACCGCGTAAAGGCGAAGCGCTGGGAACCGGACCGCGAAAACGTCCGGCGCCGCCGCGCGCAGCCATTTCCCGCTTGCCCACGAGCCTAGGCCCAGTCCAGCCATAAATACGGAGAGAACAATCGACACCATGGCGGTCGTGACGCCGAACTGCGCCATGGACAGGCGCAGCCAAACCAACTCATACAGCACACTGCAAAGTCCTGAAACAAAGAAGAAGAAGAAAAACCAGCTCACAACCGGACTCTTAGCGATGGCGCGGGGCGCAAACGCCGGCTGGGGTTCGACACATTCAAGGGTGGGCATGGGCCCCATCTGAGCACATCCAGCGCTGCGGGCACAAGTTACTTTAGGAATGAGGGGGCCTCGTAAGCGTCTCCCGGCAAAGGACTTCCCCGTTGACTTCCGTATGAGTGGTAGATGACCACTAGTGCATTGCCGCTGAATCCTTCCCCGTGCAAAGTGAGCCCTGGCGATCAGAAACAAAACTGAGGAGGCGGTTTATGAAGAGTCGTGCTACTCAAGCGATTGATGCCCACACCAGTTTCCAGGCTGGGTTTCAGTCGACGGCTGAATCCAATGAGCAGGTAAACCCGCGCCTGTTGCCGAACACGCGCTGCGGCCGAGTTTCGGATACGATACGTGTTCAGGAAAGCTGGCTGGCAGCGGAAGAAAAACGCGCGCTCCTGTGGCTCGCCGCACGCATCCCGCATCGTATCGGTCCAGACCATCTCACGGTACTGGGCTTCGTTGCGCAGATTGCCGCAGGAGCCTGTTACGCTCTCGCGTCCCGCAATCGCTTCGCGCTCCTCGGCGCAGTCCTCTGCCTCGCTCTCAATTGGCTGGGTGACTCGCTCGACGGAACACTCGCTCGCGTGCGCCGGCGCCAGCGTCCGCGCTACGGATTTTACGTCGACCACATGGTCGATAGCTTTGGGGCGCTAGCTCTGATGGGCGGCCTGGCCCTCTCTGGATACATGCATCCCTGGATCGCCATCGGTCTGCTGGTCGCCTTCTTCGTGCTCTCTATCCAGTCGTATCTGGCAACGCACGCCTTGGGCGAATTTCGCATCTCGTTCTGGCGCTTCGGCCCAACCGAATTGCGTATCCTGCTGGCGATTGGAAACCTGGCCCTGTTCTGGAAGCCCGTCGTCCATCTTTTCGGAGAATCCTACCGCTTGTTCGACGTAGGCGGCGCCATCGGTCTGGCAGGTATGGCGTCAATGGCGGTCGTCTTCACTGTGCAGAACACCACTCGCCTCTATCGCGAAGAGAGAATCCCGCAGTGACCGTCCCGTCTTCTTCACCCGATAACAGTCAGGCGTCTGCCACCCTGCTGCGATGGTGCAAATTTAACTTGGTCGGCGGAATCGGGATCGCAGTGCAGTTCACCGCACTCTTTCTTCTGACAGAGGTGGTTCACTTCAACTACCTTGTTGCAACCGCAATCGCAGTCGAGACCGCAGTCGTCCACAACTTCGTCTGGCACGAACAGTTCACCTGGGCTGATCGAACAAAGTTTGATCGAACCAAGGCCGATCGAACAAGGTTGGATCGATCCGGTCACCGCTGGCAGCACCGGGTGCTGCGCTTCCATCTAAGCAACGGAGCCGTCTCCATCCTCGGCAACCTGGTGCTGATGAAACTTATGTTCGGCCAGGCCCATATGAACTATCTCCTCGCCAATGCGCTTGCGATTGCTCTCTGCTCGCTGGCGAATTTCCTGCTGAGCGAAATCTGGGTGTTCGCGCGAGAATGACGATTAGTCTCGGTCTACGTCGAGTTGTTGTACCAACGCAGAACGCGGAGAGCGCGCAGCGTGTTCCAGCGGCTTGCCCCGCCGACAGCGGTCTCCATCTCCAATGGACATGTTCGGAATGACGGAGGTTGAGGGGCCAGCGTCCGTTCTGGTGTCGGCGCTCAAGCACGGTTTCGATCGCCTCGCTGACGCGGCTGTCGGGTTTGATTCCTGCATTTCGCAGATAGTCGAGTTCCGCGCAACACGTCGTAGTGCCAAAAGGGCGGGAACGAGAACCGGAGCCAGCTTTTGTCGATGACTTCGCCGGTTCGAAGCGAGCGGAACATGCGGCGTTCGAGCAGATAGTTTTCGGCCCGCTTCCGGGCCTGGGTGACGGACTTCGTGACGGACTTCATAACGGCCACGGATTTGTGCTGTGCTCGCTCGTATTCGAGCAGTCCTTCAAGCACGCAGATGGTGGTATGGAACGACGAGCGCCGGCTTTTGGGTGCTTCGCAGTTCCAGCCGCCATCTTCGAGCTGCTGGCCCAGGAGTTGATTGGCCAGTGCATCGTTCGGTTCTTTGAAATACGCGCCGATGGCCAGGATTCTCCCGTTGATGCA
>Ga0185299_10004956_pt1 | contig 15503 bp, 9 predicted proteins | sample PaiPotPPA55metaG_FD_128002 | JGI IMG/M metagenome (GOLD analysis project Ga0185299, IMG submission 128002) | Iron sulfur acid spring bacterial and archeal communities from Banff, Canada, to study Microbial Dark Matter (Phase II) - Paint Pots PPA... ...
CACCCGGCTGACGCTCGGATAGAAGAATGGGACGCCGGTTCGCCGTTGGTTAACTTTCTTCTCTTGACGAGCAGCGGGCTTTCATAGAAGGGGGTCAGGCGAGATGGAAAGAATCAAATGGTTGGCCAGGAGAATCGGACCGACAGGGTGGGGGGCGGCGTCATTGACGCTCAAAGCTGCTCAATGGAGCGGCGCCGGAGGGGTGGCGCTTCACCCAAACAAACCTTTTCTTGCGCCGTTTGCGAAGTGTGAATTAAACCTTCAAGCGGAATTCCCTTCCTTCGCGACGGACGGATCAGGTTTAGGCTGTCCCCGGTCGCTGAACCGGCGTACCACGGAGTAAAACACCGGCGTCAGGAAGATGCCGAACAGGGTCACCCCGATCATTCCGGCAAAGACCGCCGTCCCGAGGGTGCGCCGCATCTCGGCCCCGGCGCCCTGGGCAATCACCAGAGGCAGCACGCCTAGAATGAACGCGAAGGAGGTCATGACGATCGGCCGCAGCCGCACCTTGGCGGCCTCCACGGTGGCGTCGAACCGGGAGGCGCCCTCCTCCTGCCGGTCGCGGGCGAATTCGACGATCAGGATGGCGTTCTTGCATGCCAGGCCGACCAGCACCACGAAGCCGACCTGCACGAAGATGTTCACGTCCATGCCCGCCAGCGCGATGCCCGTGAGCGCGCTCAGCAAACACATCGGCACCACCAGGATCACCGCCAGCGGCAGCGACCAGTTCTCGTACAGACCGGCCAGCACGAAGAAAACCAGCACCGCCCCCAGTACGAACGCGCTGAACGGGTTCTGCCGCAGATCGCGGAACCGCTCGATCTTGCTGGACTGCTTCTGCAAGTAGCTCAACTCGGTCCACTCGTAGGTCATGTTGCGCGGCAGCTCCTTGTCCGACAGGCTTTCCATCGTACGCAGGATGTCGCCGGTGCTGACCCCGGGCAGCGAGGCGCCGTTGATCGCGGCCGCCGGGAACATGTTGTAGCGGGTGATCTGCACCGGCCCGGTGGACTCGCGCACCTCGGCCACCGCCCCCAGCGGCGCCATGTCGCCATCGGCGTTGCGGACCTTGAGCTGTTTGACGGTGTCCGCGTCCACGCGGAAGGGGGCGTCGGCCTGGATGTTGACCTGCCAGGTGCGGCCAAAGCGGTTGAAGTCGTTGACGTAGTAGCTGCCCAGGTACGCCTGCAGCGCGTCGAAGACGTCGGTGAGCGCCACTCCCATCGTCTTGGCCTTGGTCCGGTCGATGTCCACGTAGAGCTGGGGCGTGCGGGCTCGGAAGCCGTTGAACAGGCCGACGAGGCCGGGCTGCTGGTTGCCCTGGGCGGCCAGGTTGTCCGCCCGGGTCTGCAGCGCGTCGAAGTTGACGTCGCCGGTGGCTTCCACCATCAGCTTGAAGCCGCCGGCGTTGCCGAGGCCCCGCACCGCCGGCGCCCCGAAGACGAGCACGCGGGCCTCCGGGACCTCTTGCTGGGCACGTGCGCGGATACGGCCCGCGATGGCCTCGCCGGTTAGCGCAGAGTCGCTGCGTTCGTGGAACGGCTTGAGAATGACGAACATGTTGCCGTAGTTCGAACTGTTGGCGTTCAGGACGAATGACAGCCCCGGGGAGGCCACGGTGTGGGCGACTCCGGGCGTATCGAGCGCAATCTTCTCGACCGCCTCGGTCGCCTCGACCGTGCGCTCTAGTGAGGCGGCGTCGGGCAACTGGATATTCACCACCAGGTAGCCCTTGTCCTGGATGGGGACGAACCCGCTGGGGACGCGGGTGAAGCCGAAGCCCGTCAAACCGATCAGGCCGACGTAGACGAGGAGGACGATGACGCTGAGGCGGAGGCACCAGCCCACGGTCTTGCCGTAGACTTGCGTCGTCCGATCGAAGAGCCAATTGAAGGCGCGAAAGAAATGGCCCAGAGCCCAGTTTACGTGGCGAATCAAGAACCAGCCTAGCGCCCCTCCGGCAAGCGCGCCCGGAAGGAAAAGGATGGTGGAGATTCCCCATCCTTGCAACGTGGCTCCCAGACCGCCGGGACTTGCTCCAGTCGCTGACGCTCCCGGCTCGCCGTCGGCTGGAAGGCCCAGCCAGGCGCCCAGGTTCGGCGCCAGCAGCCACACAGTCGCCAGCCCGCCGAACAGGGCGAAGCCCCACCACGGCAGCGCTTCTTTGCCTGAATGTAGCCCGCTCACTCCGTGAGCGGCGTCCCGCTCGCGGAGCGAGCGGCCTACATCACGACCGGCGAAGATCCAGGCCGCCCGCGCCGGGGTCATGGTCATGGCGTTGATGGCGGAGATGATCATCGCCACCGAGATGGTCAGCGCAAATTGGCGGAAGAACTGGCCGGTGATGCCCCCGAGGAAGGCACTGGGCAGCAGCACCGAGCTGAGCACTAGCGTGATGGCCAGGATCGGCCCCGTGATCTCGTTCATCGCCTGGATGGTGGCTTCGCGCACGGGGAGGCCCTTGTCCAGCCAGCGCTCAATGTTCTCCAGCACGACGATGGCGTCGTCCACGACGATGCCGATGGCCAGCACCAACCCGAACAGAGTCAGGTTGTTCAGGCTGAAGCCCATTAGGCTCATGACGGCGAAAGTGCCGACCAGCGACACCGCCACGTCGATCACAGGCAGGAGCAGGGCTTTCCAGTCTTGCAAAAACAGCAGGATGACGATGGCCACCAGGATGACCGCGTCGCGCAGCGTTTGGAATACATCATTTACGGATTCGCGGATGAACGGCGTGGTGTCATAGATGACGGCGTAATGAAGCCCCTTGGGGAAGCGGGTTTCCAGCTCGCGCATCTTGGCCTTGATGCCGTCGGCGGTGTCCAGGGCGTTCGCGCCCGGCAGCAGAAAGACGATCAGGGCCGGCGACGGCCGACCGTCCAGCCGCGCGAGTATGTCCTCGTTTCGTGCCCCCAGGTCGCTCCGGCTGACGTCCCGGAGGTAAGTGACTTCCCCGTCCGAGCCGGTCTTGAGAATGATGTCGGCAAACTGCTCGGCCTCAACCAGCCGGCCGAGGGTGCTCAGGGTGTACTGGATATCCTGGCCCATGGGGACCGGCGGCTGGCCGATTTGCCCGGCCGCCACCTGCACGTTCTGCTCGCGCAAAATCCGGATCACGTCGTTCACCGTCAGATTCCGCGACTGGAGCTTGTCTGGGTCCAGCCACACGCGCATGCTGTAGTCTCGCTGGCCGAGGATGATCACGTCGCCGACGCCTTCCACGCGGGCCACGGCGTCCTTGAGTTGTATCGTGGCGTAATTGCTCAGGTAGAGCTGGTCATAATAGGGCCCGCCGGTCTCCGGGTTGTTCTCGGAGTATAGATTGATGCCCAGCAAGACGTCCGGGGATCGTTTCTTGGTGCTCACGCCGATGGTCCGAACCACGTCGGGGAGCGTCGGCTCGGCGATGGCGACGCGGTTCTGCACCAGTACCTGGGCCATGTTCACGTCGGCGCCCAGCGCGAACGTCACGTCCAGGGTGTACGAGCCGTCGTTGTTGCTCTGCGACGACATGTACAGCATCCCTTCAACGCCAACGACCTGCTGCTCGATCGGCGCGGCCACCGTGTCGGCCACTACCTGGGCGTTAGCGCCGGGGTAGCTGGCTGTCACCCGAACGGTCGGCGGCGTGATCTCCGGATACTCGGCGATTGGCAAGAAGCCCACCGCGATGGCCCCGAGCAGGATGATCACCACGGAAATCACCCACGCCAGGATCGGTCGGTCGATGAAGAAACGCGCCAACATGACAGTTCTCCTTTTCTCCGCTCGACGGTAGCCGGGGATGGCGGTTAGCGGCTCGGCGCGGCCTTCGCCAGGCGCGCCGCTCCATTGGGGTTCCGGACTTCGGAGGTCGGCATCTCTACCAGCTTTGGGTCCACGATGATGCCCGGACGCACCTGTTGTAGGCCGGTGACGATCACCCGCTCGCCCGGCTTCAGGCCGTCTTCGATCGCCCGCAGGCCGTCGTGCTGCGCTCCCACCCGAATGGGGCGGGACACAACCTCGCTTTTGTCGTTGACGACATAGAGGATTTTCTGGCCCTGGTCGGTGTCGAGGGCGCGGTCGCTGACCAACAGTGCCTGGTGGGGTCGGCCGATGGGTACACGGACGCGGGCGAAATACCCTGGGGAAAGGCCTTCGTCCTTGTTGGGGAACACGCCCCGGACGCGCAGCGTGCCGGTTTTCGGATTGACCTGGTTGTCCACGAAATTGATCGTGCCCTGGTGGGGAAACCCCTCCTCGGTTCCCAGGCCCAGCGCCACGGGCCACTCCTTATCGGGGGCCGAATCGGCCCTGCCTTCGCGGATCAACTTCACAACGCGCTGGACCGTGGGCTCGTCCACGTCGAAGTAGGCGTACATCGGGTCCACCGACACGATGGTGGTGAGCAGAGTGCCGCCGTTCTGGTCCCCCGACTGGATCAAGTTGCCCACCGTGACGACGTATCGACTGACGCGCCCGCTGACCGGCGCTATGACCTTCGTGTACTCCAGATCTAGCTGGCGCGACGCTATTACGGCCTTGTCGGCCGCTATATTGGCGATATCGACGTCCCGGGCTGCCGCGGTCCTGTCCAGGTCCGAGCGGGATACTGCCTCGCTGCGGACAAGGCCCAGATTCCGCTTGTACTCCGCCTCGTCGTACTTCAGTTGGGCCTCATCCTGGGCGACCTTGGCCTTCGCCTGGTTCAGCACTGCCTGATAGGGCCGCGTGTCGAGTTCAAAAAGGACGTCGCCCTTCTTGACCAGCGCCCCTTCCTTGAAGTTGACCTTGTCCAGGTAGCCCCAAACATGCGCCCGCACCTCGACGGAATCCACGGCGGCGATCCGGGCGGTGAAGTCCGCATGGTCCGTGACGTAGCGCTCGACCGGATAACTGACCGTGACCGGGATGGGCGCTGCCGGCGGCGCTTCCGAGGGCGCCCGCGCGCAACCCATCAGTCCGAGACAGAACCCGAGGACCAGCGCGGAACCGGCGAAAATCGAAGAGTAACTCATAAGGGACTCGCTCTCATTGTGAAAGGGGCAAACGGGCGCCCCCGGGTCATACGGCTGGCGGCAATTCACGCCACCGGTTCTTGGCCGTCTCGGTCAGCACACGCCAAAGGTCTAATTCCAGGTCGAGCCACTTGTCCCCCCCACCATGCCGAAGGGCGACGAGGTAGGCGGCCGAGGCGAGATCGGCGGCGAAGACTTCCAAATTGTGATTTGCGTCGGCAACGGCCACGCGATTGTCATTCATGGATGGTTTCCTCTCCTGTGGCGGGCAGCGATTCTATTGGAAGCGCCCATGTGGCGGGCTTGCCCACGAGCTTCTTCGTAGACATGATTACTGCCTCCCGAATTCCCATTCCGACAAGAGAACATTGGTTTAATAATGCAACCTGAGGTATAATACGGGTGAGTAGTTTAAAAAAACAACCACCTATCAATAGATTTCTGCCTCCTCTTGGCCTGAGAAAGAGGTAACATCATGAAGCGTAAATGCTTAGAAACATCAAATTGTCCGATCGCGCGGACACTGGACGTGATTGGGGACTGGTGGTCGATGCTGATCGTGCGCGACGCCTTCTTGGGCAAGCGGCGATTCGGTGAGTTTCAGAAAAGCCTGGGGCTGGCAAAGAACATTCTTTGCGTGAGGCTGCAGAAACTCGTGTCCCACGGGATTTTGACGACCGGCCCTGCCTCGGACGGCAGCGCCTACCAGGAGTACACGCTCACGGAAAAGGGCCGCAGCCTGTACACCGTCCTCGTCGCCCTGCGGCAATGGGGCGAAAGCAACCTATTCGGAAAAGGGGAGTTGGACCTGCTGCTGGTGGACCGGGAAACCGGCCAGCCGGTCAAGCCCTTGGAATTGCGGTCGCAGGATGGACGCCTGTTAGAGTCGGCGGACCTGCGTACGGTCAAAACATCGGATACGTGATGCCGGGCAAGAGCAAGGGGCTCGAATGGTTCATCTCCTCGTGGGCCGGCCGTGCGTTCGCGGGCAGAGTTGCAGCCAGACTTGTTCGGGGTACCCTGCTATGTCCTCCGGAGAGGGAAGGAGATGGCCGCAGTGCCGTGCGGGGTTATTGCAGCCGAGTAATCCGTCCGTTCCACCCTTTCAGCCGTAGGCCGCCCCAAATGCTTTCCATTGCTTTCCACAGGGGGTCTGGCGAGATGGAGAGAACCAAATGGCAGCAGCAATGAAAGAGAAATAAAAAGACTTGGACGCCAGGGACCGATCACTGGCGCAACTCCGATTCACCCCCACCAAGATCCCGTGGCAAGATCGTGCGCACATCCTCGGCGCGGTCGCCGAGGGCGTGCGGGAAATTCTCACGGACCGCCCTACTGGGCGATGCGAGCAGCGTTAGCGACGCTTGCCCACGCTGCGTCCTATGGGACCACCGCTAACGTCTGGAACTTCTTCGCCTAGGGCGGTGGCCAAATCGATTTGATGATCCTGCTCCTGCATGAGGATCTGGCGAATCTGTTCCGCCATCGCGTATTCTCCAAGCGTTTCACATTGCCGGATGCGATCACGGTAATTGCGAATTGTTTCGTTTTCATTATCGAGATCGTATCGAAGCATTTCCGTCGGATTTTTCGATGTGCGTACCGGTTTGGGAATGACCACTGGCATTTTGCCGAGGTAGTCGATCTGCCGCGAGAGGATCAGGGCATGATCGAGCTCCTGCTTGGCGTGGATTTCGAGCTGGGCGGCGATGTTCATGTATTGGGCGCCGCTGAGCACCTGGGAATAGACCACGTAGGCGATGATGGCTTGATATTCGCGGGCAAGGTCTTCGTTCAACAGCTCCGCGAGTCGGTCCCGGGAAATCTCGTTTTCGTTTGCGGCGGATTTGGGCTCAGCCATTTGATTCCCCCTTTGAATTGGAAGACAGATCAAAAGACAGTTATCGGATTCGCTCAGCATATCGTCGGCTTAGCGGTTTCGCTTTTCGTTCCCGCACGGACGCCTCTCGAAATCCAAATAGTACTATATTCGCGAGCGATCTGACCACACTTATCGCATGGCACTGGTGCTGAGATTTCGCTTTATGAGGCAACCTCCGCTTCGACTGGCGCGGCGCGAGGCAGGTACAGCAATCAAGGATCGCAGCACCGACCCGGGACTTTGCCTGGTAGTGGCTATTCGCTAGTAATTCACATCTCGCAAACGGCGCTATATTAGGTTTGTTTGGGTGGAGCGCCACCCCTCCGGCGCTGCTCCATTGAGCAGCTTTGAGCATCAATGACGGCGCCCCCCGCCCGGTCGGTCTGATTCTCCGGGCCAAGAGGTTCGTTTCTCGTCACCGTCGCAAGTAGGGAAACGATCTTTTTTTCCGGAAGCCCTTGTAATGATGTGTCTTACGAATGATCGTTTCCGCACCCCCTCACAAACCCCCGCCACGCCGGTCGGAAACGACCAATTGGCACTCAACACGCCTGCCAGAAATGCCGCAATTCCAACTTAAGAAAACCAGATTCAGGTTCGTTTCACATTCAGTCCAAGTCCGATACGGGAAGTCGGACCACAAATTCGCTGCCCTGCCCACGGCCGGCGCTGGACGCCTCGGCGCGACCGCCGTGTAACTCCACCAGGGTCCGCACCAGCAGCAGGCCGACGCCCGAGCCCCGCTTGGCTTGCACGCCGGAAACCCCCTCCCGCACGAAGGGCTCGAACACGAACGGCAGTACCTCCGGACCTATCCCGACGCCCGTGTCCCGGACCCGCAGAACGACCTCGCCACTTGCGGCCTCCACCGACACCGTGACCCGGCCGCCGGGCTCGGTGTATTTGGCCGCATTGTCGAGCAGGTTGCCCAGAACCAACTCGAGGCGGCCCGGGTCAGCCGTAACCCACACCGGTTCGGTTCCGAACTGGAGCGCAAGCCTGATCCCCGCGCGCTCGAAATCGGGCCGGCGACGTTCGGCGGCGGCGTGCGCCGCCGCCGCGAGATCCATCGGCCTGCGGCGGAGTTGGAACGAGGGGTGGGTAGCCCGGCAGAGATCGGTAAGGTCACCGAGCAGGCTTTGCACGTGCCATGCCGCGTTTTCCAGCCCAGACCAAAGCCACTTGGGCTGCGGTATCAAATCCTCGGTGTTCCGAACGAACGCGACTCCGTCAAGAATGCTGCCGAGGTAGTTCTGTAGTTCATGCAAGACCATGGCCAGGAACTCTCCCCGCCGGTCGGCGGCAAGCAGGTCGGCCGGACCGTGCCGCCTCGACTCCGTTGCTTTCCCCCCGCCCACGGCAAGGCGGGCAGGAGCGGCGCCCGGTGAGAGGTTGCTAGGTTTGTTTTGTACAGCGACGGGCATTTCATGTCCTCCCTTTGCTGGTCACGTGCTCGTTTCTTTCCCGGTCACCTTACTAAGCGTGGCAGGTGCACATCCTGGCGTGGTAAAATTGTCCTCGATGCAACCGCCCTCCGGCCGATTGGGTCCGCGATGAGCGAAGAACAAACCACCTTCGTGGTCCAGCGCTACCTAGACGAACTGGCCCGGGATTCGCCCGCCGAGCCGATCGTGCGGGCCTTGCTGGACCGGGCCATCCGGCGGCTGCACCTCCTGTGCGCCACCTTGCTGCACCGGAGTTATCCGCGTTTGACGCTCCCGCCGTTGAACTTGCAAGCCGAGGAATTACTCAGCGCCGTGGCGGAACGGCTGCTCAAGGCCATGCGCGAAGCACGCCCGCAATCCGTGCGCCAATTCTTCGCCCTGGCCAACCAGCACATGCGCTGGGAGCTGAATGACCTAGCCCGACGCTTAGATGAACAGCCCACCGTCGTGGGGTTGCAAGAAGGTTTGGTGCCGGCGCCATCTAGCAGCGGGTCCGGGCTGACCCCGGGCGGCCGCCGCATGCTGGAGGCGATCGACAACCTGCCGGAGGACGAGCGGGAAGTGTTTGGCCTGGTGCGGGTCCAGGGGATGACGCAGACCGAGGCCGCGCAGGTAATCGGCGTCTCAGCCGCCACGGTGAAGCGCCGGTTGAATCGCGGCCTGCGGATTCTGACGGAGAACCTGGCCGATCTTCAACCGATCGCGAAGCCTCCGGACTCGGTCTAGGCGCAAATCGGTAGGATGTGCGTTCACTGGAGTAGACAGGACGGGCTTTATCGTCGAGGAGCCAAACCGTGGCCGACGAATCGCGGGTGCAGCAACTCATTGACGAGGTTTTCGACTCCGAGCGGACACCCGAAGAAGTCTGCAGCGATTGCCCCGATCTACTGCTCGAAGTTCGCCAGCGCTGGCAAGAAATGCGCCTCGTCGAAGCGGAACTGCTTGCGATGTTTCCGACGGAGCGGCCAGGCCCGAACGGCGATACCCCGGCTCCTGAGTATTCGGACAGCGACCTGCCACGGATTCCCGGCTATGAAGTGGAGGCCGTTCTCGGCCGCGGCGGCATGGGCGTAGTCTACAAAGCCCGGCACCTGCGCCTCAACCGCACCGTCGCACTGAAAATGCTGCTCGCCGGCGCGTATGCGGGTCCGCAAGAACGAGCGCGGTTTCAGCGCGAAGCGGAGGCGGTGGCGGGCTTGCGGCACGCGAATATCGTCCAGATCCACGACGTGGGCGAACACGAGGGTCGGCCGTATTTCACCATGGAGTTCGTCGAGGGAGGCAGCCTTGGCCAGAAATTGGCGGGCACGCCTCAGCCGGCCGGCCAAGCCGCCGGGCTGGCGGCGACGCTGGCCGAGGCCATGCAAGTGGCGCATCAGGGCGGGATCGTTCACCGCGATCTGAAGCCGGCCAACATCCTACTCACCGCGGACGGCGCATCCAAGATCAGCGACTTCGGGCTGGCCCGGCGCCTGGAAGACGGAGCGGCACTGACCCTGAGCGGCACCCCGCTGGGGACCCCAAGCTATATGGCCCCTGAGCAGGCTGGGTCCAAGACCCGCCCGATCGGACCGGCCGCCGACGTATACGCGCTGGGTGCAATCCTCTACGAGCTGCTGACGGGCCGGCCGCCGTTCCGGGCGGAGACCGCGGCGGAAACGATGCTGCAAGTAATTTATCAGGAGCCGGCTTCGCCCTCGCGGTTGAATGCCAAGGTGCCGCGCGACCTGGAGACGATTTGCCTGAAGTGCTTGCACAAGGAGCCGGAGCGTCGCTACGCCAGCGCCGCGGCGCTGGCCGACGACCTGAGGCGCTTCCTCGAAGGACGGTCGATCCAGGCTCGGCCCTTGGGCTGGGGAGAGCGATTATGGCGCTGGGGCCGGCGCAAGCCGGCGGCGGCGGCGCTGGTGGCGATGGCGCTGGCCCTGATCGGGCTGGCCCTTGGCGGTGGCTTGTGGCTGGAGCGACAGCAAGCCGACCGGCGCGCGGAGACGGCACGACAAGAGGGGCGGACGTGGCAGGCAGTCGAGGCGGCACTGGACCAGGCGGCAGCCTTGCAGCACCAGGACCGCTGGCCGGAGGCGCGGGCAGCGTTGGAGGGGGCGTCGAGCCTGCTGGACACGTCGGCCCTGGCGGACCTCCGCGAACGCGTGCGCCAGGCCTGCGCCGACGCGGACATGGTAATCGAGCTGGAGGAGATTCGACTGCGCCTGTCGGAAGGCAGGAAAAGTGATGAGACGGTTATTTCGGGGGATCAACTGTATGACGAGGCATTCCGGAAGTACGGGATTGCTCTAACAAAGCTGGAGTCGACGGAGGCGGCGGCGCGGATACGCAACTCGGCCATCCGCGAGACGCTGCTGGCCTTCCTGCACGACTGGCTGCTCTCCTGGGTATCGGGTGCGAACCTTGACAAGCTGCGGGCCGTGGTGGACCGGGCGGACGATGATGAATGGCGGCGAGGGCTCCGCCAGGCGCTGGCGGTCAAAGACACCCAAAAGCTAAATGACTTGTTGACCGCCCGGGCGGCTCCGGCCCAGCCCCCGGTGGTCCTCTCTGGGCTGAGCGGGGCCTTGTCCAGTGGCGCACAGGAGGTGCGAGCGCAGGCCTTGTTCCGCGATGCCCGCCGGCGACATCCAGGAGATTTCTGGATCAATTTCCAGCTTGGTTTCTTCTTGCTGCAGGAACGCCCGCAAGAAGCAGTCGGCTACTTTCGAGCGGCAGTGGCCATCCGCCCAAGTAGCAGTACGGCGCACTCATTACTGGGCAGAGCCCTGCGCAACACGGGAGACGCGGATGAGGCCATCGCCGAATTCCGAAAAGCAATTGAACTAAATCCGAATCGCGCCGGCGCCAAGGACCTGGCCAAGGTCCTTGCGCCAAGAGACGGACTAGAGGAGGTCCGCGTCCTCTGGGAGAAGATTCTAAAAGGCAACCCACCAGATCACGACGTCTGGTATGGCTACGCCCAGCTTTGCGCATTCCTCGGCAACGAGGAAGCGTACCGCCGGGCCTGCAATGATCTGCCCGAACCCTTCGAAGATAACCCCGACCACTGGACCCTCGTCGAGCGCAACAGCTTGGCCTATCTGCTCCTGCCTACTTCCGGGAATGAAGTACGACGGGCGATCCAGTGGGTGGACCGGGCCGTGGCGGTAGGACCAAAATTCCCTCATCCCGAGAATGGTTACATCCAGTTCCTGAAGGGATTCGCGGAGTACCGCCAGGGCAGACCCGAGCAGGCAGTCCCCCAACTGCAAGAGTCGGCAGCACTACTACCCAACCGCCCCGGTCCGCGGCTCGTGCTCGCCATGGCCCAGTTCCAATCCGGCTCCCCGAAGGAAGCGCGCAAAACTTTGGCAACAGCCATCCGGGCGTACAACTGGAAAAAGCCCCAGGCGGACCACACCACGGCGTGGATTAGCCACGTGCTCCGCCGCGAGGCCGAGGCCATGATTCTGCCGAACCTGCCGACGTTCCTTCAGGGAAAATATCAGCCGCAGGACAACGACGAGCGGCTTGCGCTGCTGGGGGTGTGCCAGTTCCAGGGCCTCTACGGCGCCGCGGCCCGTTTATGCGCCGATGCCTTCGCGGCCGAGCCAGACCTTGCCGACTCCCTGACCACGGAATGCAGTTTCCGGGCAGCACGAGAAGAAGCACCTACTGACCGATTCGAGGCCCTAAATACGGAATGCCGTTACCTCGCCGCCCGTTGCGCGGCCTTGGCGGGATGCGGACTTGGCAGGGATGGGGCCAAGCTCAGCGAGGCGGAGCGTACGCACTGGCGCAAGCAAGCGCGCGAGTGGTTGCGGGCCGACCTGGCCGTGTGGGCCAAAATGCAGGACAGCGCTTCCGGGATGACCGGCGATCTCGCCAAGAAAATGCTGACGCATTGGCAAGTCGAACCCGACCTGGCTGGCCTACGCGAACCGAATGCACTGGATGAGTTGTTGGCAGATGAACGAAAGGACTGCCTTGAGTTGTGGCATGAAGTCGCAGTTGTGCTCAAGCGCATCGCCCAGCAGGAACGGGCCGTCGCGCTCGACCCGAAAGCCACGGACTCCCTAAGAGCATTGCGAACCAACCTGATACGGCAGGGACACCTGGAGGAGGCGCGGGTCGCCTGGCAGACTGCTCTCGAGGCCAATCCTCCTGACCACAATGTCTGGTACGGGCATGCCGAACTTTGCCTGTTTCTCGGTAGGGAGGACGAATACCGCCGCGCCCGGCAGGCCTTGCTCGCAAGGTTCGGCGCAACCCCGAATCCGTACTTCGCGGAGCGAACCGGCCGGGCTTGTCTGCTCCTGCCCGCGACGGGGGACGAGCTGCGCCAGGCCGTAACCCTCACCGAGCGCGCCGCGGCCATGGGCCGAATCCAGGCGGACTGGGCTTACCCCGCCTTCCTGTTCGCCAAGGGCCTGGCGGAATACCGTCAAGAGCGGTTTGACCAGACAATCTCCATGATGCGAGGCGAGGCATCCCGCGTGCCTGGACCCGCACCCCGCCTCGTTCTTGCCATGGCCCTGCACCGAAGCGGACAGGTGGCGGAAGCCCGGAAAACGCTCGCGGCAGCCGTCCTGTCATACGACTGGAGGGCGAATCAGGCGCGCGAGCACGACGTCTGGATCCGCCATGTGCTCCGTCGCGAGGCCGAGGGCATGATCATCCCGAACTTGCGGTCCTTCCTGGACGGGAAGTACCAGCCCCAAGACAACGACGAGCGGCTTGCGCTGCTGGGGATCTGCCAGTTCCAAGGCCTCTACGGCGCCGCAGCCCGTCTATACGCCGACGCTTTCGCTGCCGATCCTGACCTGGCCGGGGCCTCGACAACGAATTGCCTTGAGCGCGCGGCGCGAGAACAGCAACCGAAAGGCCAAACCGACGTTCTCATTACGGAATGTCGTTACGTCGCCGCCCGCTGCGCGGCCTTGGCCGGATGCGGACTCGGCAAGGATGGGGCCAAGCTCAGCGAGGAGGAGCGAACACGCTGGCGCAAGCAGGCGCGCGAATGGTTGCAGGCCGACCTGGCGGCATGGGCCAAGACGCTGGACAGCGGTTCCCGCACGGGCCCAGATCTCGCGAAGAAAATGTTGACGCTTTGGAAAGCCGATCCCGACCTGGCTGGGCTACGCGAGCCGAGTGCGCTGGAAAAGTTGTCCGCGGACGAACGAAAGGAATGTCTCGCGGTGTGGAATGAGGTCGGCGCCATGCTCAATCGCGCCCAATTGACCAAGTGACCATCAAGCCCAGTTACGTCACGGTATCTGACGGCGCCCCATTGTGGCAGTGTCCCCGTTCCAGGCAATTTCTGCCCGATCCTTCGGCAGGCCTGCCTGAAACCGGGCAGCGGCTGGCCGGAGTGCCAAGAAAGGCTGGCAGCTAAATCGTGGATTTGCAAAAGGTTACGCCGACCCACCCGGCGCGGCCCGCCGGGGCACCAATTTTGCCCTTCGGCTGTTCTCATTGAATTACCCACGGCTTCCGCCCGAGAAAGGACCTCGAACATGGCCGATCCTACGCCTCCGCACGCGCACCGCTCCCAGGTCCCGGGGCCCATCCCGCCTTCGGAGGGCCCGGACGGGAGCCTTCAGGAGGGCCGCCGGGAGTTTCTGAAAGGGGCCCTCACCGGCGGAGCCGTGGCTGCGCTGGGCGGCCTGGGTGCGGGGGCGCTCCCCGAAACCGCCGCGGCCGCGGACGGCCCCCAGGCCCCCAACGGGGTGCCGCACAAGTACCACTACGTCCCCGCGACCGACAAGACGGTTCACTGGGGGTATTTTAGCAAGTCCCTGCCGCCGGTGGTTGAGGTCGATTCGGGTGACTACCTGACCATTGAGACGCTGACCCATCACGCCAACGACGATTTCAAGAGGATGATCAAGGGCGACCCCGGGGCCGAAAGCGTCTACCACTGGGAAAAGGACAAGAAGAACGTGGACCGCCGGGGCGCGGGGCCGATGAATCCGACCCTTTTCGGCCGGGGTGCCGGGGAGGGGCTGGGAGTCCACATTTGCACCGGGCCGGTCCGGGTCCGCGGCGCCGAGCCGGGCGATATCCTCGAGGTGCGCATCCTCGACATCAAGCCGCGGCCGTCGGCCAACCCCGACCACGCCGGCAAGTCGTTCGGCAGCAACGCCGCCGCCTGGTGGGGCTTCCATTACAAGGAGTTGCTGACCGAGCCGAAGCCCCGGGAGGTCATTACCATTTACGAGATCGACTCCCGGGGCGAGAAGAGCTGGGCGACCGCGGTCTACAACTTCCGCTGGACGCCCCAGACCGACCCGTTCGGGGTGGTCCATAAGATCATCGACTACCCCGGGGTCCGCGTGGACCACAAAACGGTAGAGGAGAACCACGGCATCCTGAAGAACGTCCGCATCCCCCTGCGGCCGCACTTCGGGGTCATGGGCGTGGCCCCCCGGGAGGCGGAGATGGTCGATTCGATCCCACCGGGGTACTTCGGCGGCAACATGGACAACTGGCGGGTGGGCAAGGGGGCGGTCCTGTACTACCCGGTGGCGGTGCCGGGGGCGCTGTTCTCAGTGGGCGACCCGCACGCCTCGCAAGGCGATTCGGAGCTGTGCGGCACGGCCATCGAGTGCTCGCTGACCGGGACCTTCCAGCTGGTCCTGCGCCCGAAGAAGGCCCTGGCCGGCACCGCCCTGGACGGCCTGGACTACCCGCTCCTGGAGACCCCGGAGGAGTGGTGCGTCCACGGCTTCAGCTACGCCAACTACCTTCAGGAGCTGGGCAAGCAGGCCCAGAGCGAGATTTACAAGAAGTCCTCGATCGACCTGGCCATGCGCGACGCCTTCCGCAAGATGCGCCGCTTCCTGATGACAACCCAGGGCTTGACCGAGGACGAGGCCATCTCCCTGATGTCGGTGGCGGTGGACTTCGGCGTCACCCAGGTGGTGGACGGCAACTGGGGCATTCACGCCGTTATCAAGAAAGGGATATTCGCGGCCGAGCCGGGGTAAGCCGCTTTGAGCGTCAATGATGCCGCCTCCCACCCCGTCGGTCTGATTCTCCGGGCCAAGAGGTTCGTGGTATGGGGGTCCGCTGATTAAATAAATCTCTTACCCCCCGCACTCTGCCTTTTGGTTCAAGGGATGTATGGTCCCCTTTAACCGAAAGGAGAATGCTATGTCCCGTCCGCGCGCCAACCGT
>Ga0185299_10004961_pt1 | contig 15482 bp, 23 predicted proteins | sample PaiPotPPA55metaG_FD_128002 | JGI IMG/M metagenome (GOLD analysis project Ga0185299, IMG submission 128002) | Iron sulfur acid spring bacterial and archeal communities from Banff, Canada, to study Microbial Dark Matter (Phase II) - Paint Pots PPA... ...
TGAGCTGTATTCGCAGCAAGAATGAGCAGCAACGCTGAAAACATCCTGTTTCTCCTGTTAGGCTTGGCAGTTCATCGCGGCGCGAATGAAGCGGTCTGCTTCATCGCTCCACGGGCGCTTGAAGTCTTTCGGCCAATGCGTCGGATCGTTGTAAAGCTTGTTGAGCCCGTCGCGAACCGCGGCATCGCCGCGCGTAAATTCATTTACGAGCGATTTCCAGCGCTTGGCCAGTTCCTGCGCGCGCTCGCTCGCCGGGTCTTCATGCTTTGCGGCGGCTTCCACTTCCGCAATGAGCTCGGTCCAGGCGCGCTGTCCCTTTTCGATATCGCCTTTTGAAATCGTGGACGCACGCTGCGCGATCGTTTGCTGTGCCTCGGGCGTATAGTAGTTCTTCGTCCAGTCCCAGTCGGTCTTTTCCACTTTCATCACCTCGATAATTGTACGGAGCGTTTCCCAAAGCGTGGCGTCACGATCGTTCGCGATCGCCGATTCAGCATGCTCGATTGCGCTCAGCGCGCGATCGAGCTGGCTGCGCCGCTCGCGGATGATTTCGCGCTGCATGCGCAGCGCAACGATGAGCGGCAGCGCCTGCGCCTTTAGGAGCTCCTTGATTTCCTGTAGGGTGAAACCGACGAATCGCAGCGCCACGATTTGTTCGAGGCGCTCCAGCTCTCGCTGCCCGTACAACCGATATCCGCTCTCGGTGCGCTCGGCAGGCGGCAGCAGTCCCATCTGATCGTACAGATGAAGCGTTCGTACGGTCACGCCGGCTTGCTCGGCGAATTCCTTAGCGCGGTAGTTTGGACGAGTCATCGATTTCACGCTCTCTACGTTACAGGCTGACCTAAGGTCAGAGTCAATCCGTCCCCGCACTTTTTTCTTGCGAGCGCAGAACGTACGCATAGAGCAGCCACGGTTCCAGAACGACGTTGATGAGGAAATGCGCAACGACGCAGGGCAGAACTATGCGGCTGGACGCCGCCGCAGCATTGAGTGCTTTCATGAAGCATTCCCCTGTTCGAGCAATGACTGCATTTCGCGTACGTGCCGAACAAAAGCATCGCGACCCGTTCGCGTCAGGCTGTAGCGCGTTTGCGGGCGCCGGTTGACGAAGCTCTTCTCTTCTGCAATGTAGTCCGCGTCGACGAGTTTCGCCAAATGGGCCCCCAGATTGCCGTTCGTCGTTTGCGTCGCGCGCTGCAGTTCGCTGAACGCGACCCATTCCGACCCCAGCAGCTCCGCGATCACGCTCAGGCGGATCTTGGAGAGCAGCAGCTCATTCACAAGCAGCGGACCGCGCGTTTTGAATCATGTAGAGAACGCCGATCGCAACGTAGCCGACCAGGAAACCGCCGGCCAAAACAAAGCCGGGATAGACGAACCAATAATTTGCCACGAGGACGGAAGCTAAGAGCGCAATTGCGCCGAAGAGCGCGCGGCGATCGCCGAAGAATCCGATGACCAGCATAGAGATCGCCGCGCCGAGGTTCCAAATTGCCGCGGCTGCCCAGCTGGCGAACATGTGCGGCTGGCAAAGGGCCGCCACGAAAATGCATAGCCAGACCGCGCCCATCACCTTGCCCATGCGCACTTCCGAGGCCGGTATGCGTGAGGCGTTGCGCCGCGCGAGTACCGAGACCGCGACGGTATAAAGGAGCGAGCCGAAAAGGATGATGCTGCCTGCAATTGCGAGCGGACCGGCAGGCGGGCCACCGCTCGCGAATTGCCCGGCTATCTCTACCAGCGCGGCCCCCAGTCCCCAAGCCACGTACAAGCCGCCCATCGGCCGGTACGGCCGTTCATCGGCTTGCCGCAGAATGCGGTCGACCATCTCGAGGTGCTCGCGCGCTTGCTCCGCGTCCATCGCCATATTTTTATCCATTTCTAGACTTGTCTATATTATAGACTTCTCTGCCAGTATAGAGGGGCGAGTATCCGTGCGTCAAGCTCATTTCAATTGACAGGCGCTTGGGGCTCTGATAATCTTCCAAAGTTATGTACGCGATTATCGAGACGGGCGGAAAGCAGTTTAAAGTCTCCGAGGGTGACGTTATCAAATGCGACCTCCTCGAGACCGAGGTGGGGTCGGACGTTACATTCAACCGTGTCGTCCTCGCGAGCAGGGGCGGCGACGTTTCCATCGGCGCTCCCACGCTGAGCGGAGCCATGGTAACCGGGACCGTACTGCGTCAGGATAAAGCCAAGAAGATCCTCGTGTTCAAGTACAAACCGAAAAAGCGCGTGCGCAAACTCATCGGCCACCGTCAGCGCTTCGCGGAAATCAAGATCACGAAGATCCAGCTTCCGTAGCGTCGCGGCCATCCAGGTATCGAAGGGTGGACGTCACATTTCGCAGGGACAGCCGTAACCGGCTGTCCTCTGTTTTTGCCTCGGGTCACGTGGAGATTCCCGAAACGAGTTCCGATGAGTACTCACTGGTCTGTGCCGCGCTATCGGGGATTCTGCAGGCGGCGCGCCTGGGACTGGAAGCGCACGTGAAGCTCCCGCTGGACGTAACCCAGCGATCCGGCGAACTTGCCATGCGCTGGCCGCACAGCGCACGCGAAGACGAGCGCGTAACCGCGATTCTCGAAACCGCGTATCTCGCGGTCGCTCAAATTGCCGCTCAATATCCGCAGCACGTGCGCATTACCGAGGAAACCGAAATGTAACGCGTGCCTGCTAGCGGGGTATGTATAGCCTCTAGCAAGAATGAACCGCACCGAGTCAGACTTGGAGGTACCATGTCAGAGACGTTCCGGTCGACGCCATCGGAGCAGCAATGGTCCGGAAGCAACGGTTACCAGGGAACATATGCGGAGAATGCCAGCGTGAGCTACGAAAATACTGAAAACAGCGGAAGCAACGAAGCCGGCAAGGCGCTGCTCGTCGGCGTCCTGGGCGGCTTGATTTCAGCCGCGGGATACTTAGTGTATCAGCGGCTGCCCGAAGATCAAAAAGACCGCCTGCAACGGCAAGCCAAAGATATGCTGCAGCAGCGCATCAACGAAGTGCGGCAAAACTTCAATATTTAGTCGCGTGCCGCGTGATTTAGGGTTCTTCGCCTTTGCCGTCGTCAGCCGAAGCCGTAACTTCGTCGAGCGAGTTGGCCGGCGGCTCCGGTTTTACCGGTTGCTCTAAATCCGCGGCGCGTTCCATCTCCCGAATGAACGATTGCGAGGTGTTCTGAACCTCGCGCATGACGCGGCCGGCTTGCCGCATGATGCCCGGCAACTTTTGTTCGCCAAACACCAACAGCGCAAGAACGCTGAGAATCGCCATATCCGGTAGAGAGAGCACGTGCTTGACTTTGCCACCGAAGGGGAGCAGGGCCCTCCTCCGGCGCCGTGCAAGGATGGGCGGCTCGTGAAAATCATCTACACGCGAGGCAACCGGACCGAAACCCTTGCCTCGTTAGCGACGCTGCGCAAAATCCTCAACCGCTTCGTCGCCCACCGCGTCTTCTACGAAGTGTCGAGCCGCAATAAGCGCGGGCACGAGTTCTTTTCGGCGAAGAACGTCTTTGTGGTAGGCAGCATCGAGGTCGTCAACCGGGACTATCTGACGATCACGATCTTCGACGCCAACAATCAAAGCCACTCGATCGAGATTCTCAATCCGGCGACAATGCGCATTTACGACGAGATGCCGGGCAAAGGTTTTGCCGTTTCATTCATCAGCGACGGCGAGAGCGGCGTAGAATCGCGCTGCTATCTGCGCGATGAAGGTGAAGACGGCGACGGCGATCTCAAACAGTCCGCGCTCGAGAAGATCACGCTCCCGCAGCTGTTCGAATACCTGGAAGAGATTACGTCCGCCGATCTCGTCAAATAGCGTCAGCCGCTTACCTTCTTTGCCCGCGCACGACGCGGCCCTCCAAACGCTGCGCGCGCCGCAATTCCCGCACGGCATCGCCGGTGCGGCCCAACCGCTTGTAAGCGACGCCCAAATTGTGATGCGCGAGCGCGTATTCGCCGTCGGAAACAACCGCGCGTTCGTAGTAGCGGATGGCTTCGTCAATCTCACCCGCCTCCAAATGAAGGTTACCGATATTGACCAGGGCCGGCGCGTGCTTCGGCGCGATTGAGAGCGCCTGCTCGAACGCGGCGCGCGCGTCCTGAGAGCGCTTCATATTGATGAAGGCGACGCCGCGTTTGTTCGCCACGGCCGCGCGCTCTTCGAGCGTGAGGCCCGGTTCGGCAAGCAACGCGTCCAAGCGCGCGAGCCCCTCCTCGTAACGCCCTTGCGCGAGATCGCGCATGGCCAGTTCGAACGGCGTGTAGAGCTCCGGACGGAAAAGAGCCAGAAACCTGCGTAGGTTGAACACTGCAGCGTATGTTCACGATCGACGTGCTCACGCTCTTTCCCGAAGTGTTCGCGCCGTTCGTGGGACTTTCGATCGTCGGACGCGCCGTCGAAGCGGGGATCGTCAAGGTCCGGTACCATCACGTGCTCGATGCGCTTAGCGGCAGCGAACGAGCCGACGACGTTCCCTTTGGCGGCGGACCTGGAATGGTAATGCGTATCGAACCGCTGGCGCGCATCCTGGACTCGATCCTCGCGGACGCTCCCCCCGGCGAGCGGCGCCTGATCGTCGCGCCAGCGCCGGGAGGCAAACGATTTACGCAAAACCAGGCCGAGCGCTTTGCCGGCGAGTTCGACCGTATTATTTTCGTCTGCGGTCATTACGAAGGCATCGACGAACGCCTCGGCGCGCTGTATCGCGTCGAGGAATACTCGCTCGGGGATTTCGTGCTGACAGGCGGGGAGCTGCCCGCACTCGCAATGATGGACGCAACCGTGCGCCTTCTCAAAGGAACCGTGCGGGCCGAGTCGCTCCAGGATGAGTCGTTCACCGGGGGAACGCTCGATTACCCGACCTACACCCGGCCGGCGGTTTTCAGAGGCGTAACGGTGCCGGACGTGCTGCTTTCTGGCAATCACGCAGCTATTGCAGCCTGGCGGCGTGAGCAGTCGCGGGCTCGGACGCGAGATCGACGGCCGGATTTGGGGGACGAGGCCTCGAGTGGCTCGGCCGTCCTTCGGTCGGCTCCAGCACATCCTGTGCCCGCCGACACTAGCGCCGTCCCTGGCGCATCGCACGCTCAGGATGACAACGAGTGAGGGCGCGCATTATCCTTGCGGAGTGCGGGGGTGCGTGGTATTATCCGTAGGTTGCCGTGGGGGTCCCCTACCGGCTTTATTAGATTTAGCGCGTATTATTATGCGTATCATCAGAAGAGAATGCAGTCATGAACGTCATCGATGTCTTGAATCAAGAGCAGCGCAAGGACCACGTCCCGGAATTCCGTCCGGGCGACACGGTCAAGGTCTACTCGAAGGTAATCGAGGGCGGAAAAGAACGCGTTCAGATGTTCGAAGGCGTCGTGACGGTCCGCAAGGGCGGCGGCGCACAGGAGTCCATTACCGTTCGCCGCGTTGCCCATGGCGTCGGCGTCGAGAAGACGTTCCTGCTCCATAGCCCGCGCGTCGACCGCATCGAAGTCAGCAAACGCGGCATCGTGCGCCGCAGCCGCCTGTATTACTTGACCGAGAAGATCGGTAAGGCTGCGCGGATCAAAGAGAAGAAAACTGCCCGCTAGTCTTGCCCTGTCTCCGCTACAGTTGCTCGGGCTCATCGGCGTTTTCGCAATTGCGCGAATAGCCCTTAGCCTCAAACCGGTTGCAGCTGCCGGCGGCACGCCCATCGCCGCCGCCGTCGTGCGCGAATACCTCGACGCGTTCATCGTGGCCGGGCTGGTCGCGCTCTTCCTCATTACGTTCGTCGTGCGAACGTTCTACATTCCCTCCGAATCGATGGTTCCCACGCTGCAACAACGCGACGTTTTGCTCGTCAACGAATTCGCGTACCGGTTAGGCGCACCGCACCGCGGTGACATCGTCGTCTTCACGCCGCCGATTGCGTCGACGAGCAGCTTCATCAAACGGGTCGTTGCCGTTCCCGGCGACACCCTTCGCGTGCAGAACGGCAAGGTCTACGTCAACGGCAAGAAACTGACCGAGCCGTATATTGCGCAAGCGCCCGACTACAATCTGATCGTCAAGAACTACGGCATATACGTGGACAGCGGAGCCGGCCTCTCGCCGCTCGACCGCTCGCAGGCGAACGTGCCGGCGCATTCGCGGTGGCAAGCACCGGATCGCATTCCGGCGGGATTCTATTTTGTGATGGGCGACAACCGCAACGATTCCGAAGACTCGCACGTCTGGGGTTTTGCGCAGCAGCACGGCCATTTCGCGTCTGGTCCGCTCGCCAAGACGGCCTCGACTGCCGATTTCACCGGGCGCGCGTTCCTCTTACTGTGGCCGTTCGACCGGCTGCGCGTGCTCAATTAGGAACCGCCGGTGGGAGTGATCGCTGTGACGCCACCCATGCTGCTCGGTCTGGTCGCGGTTTTCGTAATCGCTCGCGTCGTGCTGACCACTCGTCCGGTGCGCGCCGGCTCGGCCGGGCGCTCCACCAATTTTGCGCGGGAGTATCTAGACCCGTTCATCTATGCCGGGATCGCCGCATTTTTGCTCATCACGTTTGTGGCGCGCACTTACTATATTCCGTCTGAGTCGATGGTGCCCACGCTCAAAGTCGGCGACGTGCTGCTGGTCAACAAGTTCGAGTACCGCTTTCACGCGCCGAATGAAGGGGACATCGTCGTCTTTCCGCCGCCGGTGCCGACCACCGACGATTTCATCAAGCGCGTCATAGGCCGGCCAGGCGATACGCTGCGCATTAAAAGCGGCGTCGTCTATCTGAACGGAAAGGCCTTGTACGAGCCGTACATCGCACAGCCGCCCGCGTACAATCTCGTCATCAAAAGTTACGGGATCTACGTCGATACGGGCATCGGCTTTCAACGCTTGGATCCCGCGGGAGCCAACATTCCGCCGCGAAACGAATGGACCGCGCCCGATCGCATCCCCAAGAACTGTTACTTCATGATGGGCGACAACCGCAACAACTCGGAGGACTCGCACATTTGGGGTTTCGCGCAAACCACGGGCAACTTTGCCACAGGCGCGGAGGCCGGCAAGCCCGCGCACTTCACCGGGCACTCATTCCTAATCTTCTGGCCGTTGAACCACGCACGGATTTTGTGACGATAATCTAGAAGAGGAGCTTCCGTGCTCCGGCAAATGCATTGGCGAACGCTCGCAACCGCTACGCTGCAAATCGCCATTCTATGCGCCCTCGCGCTTGCGTTTTTCATGCGCACGCCGCAAGTTTCCGGCCTCTCGATGGCACCGCACATCGATTCCGGCGAGATCGTCGTGATCAACACGATGGCATACCGGTTCGGACGCCCCAGCCGCGGGCAGATCATCGCCTTCCATCACGATTCGCCGGCACCCGAGATATTCATCAAGCGCATCATCGGCTTGCCCGGCGATCGCATCGCCATTGACAAAGGGCGGGTCACCGTCAACGGTGCACCGCTCGACGAGCCGTATGTCCGCTTTCCCGATGGGCGCACGTTTGCGCAGGTAACGGTCCCGAAAGGCGCGCTTTACGTCTTGGGCGACAACCGCGCGGACAGCGACGATTCGCGCTTCTGGGGATTCGTGCAGCAGGATCAAGTGCTGGGCAAAGCACTATTCGGAATCTGGCCGCTGGATCGCTTGGGGCGGTTATAAGCCGGCGTGAATGACTAAGGTGCACGTGGACCGCGAGTTCGAACAAACCGTTCAGTGGTATCCGGGCCACATGGTCGCCGCGATGCGGCGTATCGGCGATTACATGAAGCTCATCGACGTCGTGATCGAAGTGGTCGACGCGCGCGTTCCGCAAATCGGCGCCAACCCGATGCTCGATGCGATTGCAGGAAACCGTTCGCGCCTGCTCGTGCTCAACCGGGAAGATCTCGCCGATCCGGTACAGACCTCGCGGTGGCTGGCATTCTTTGAATCAAAGCACAGACGTGCCCTGGCGGTGAACGGGCTCGAACAATCCAGCGTAAGCAAAGCGAATTACTCTTTGGGACAGCTCGCCGGGACGGCTCGCGGAATGCAGCGGGCCATCGTCGTCGGGCTGCCCAACTCCGGTAAATCGTCGGTCATCAACGGATTGCTGCGCCGTTCTGCAGCGCGCACGGAAGATCGCGCCGGCGTCACGCGGCAACTGCAATGGTTCCGCGTCGGGGCGAACCTCGAACTCATGGACACGCCCGGTATCCTGGTGCCGAAGATCTTTTCGCCTGACGCACAGTGGAAGCTGGCGCTCGTTGGCGCCGTGCCGCGCGAGCGATACGACCCCGAAGACATCGCCGGACGTTTCCACCGCTGGCTGGTGGACACAACGAACGGCCGCACGAGAGTGCCCGGCTTGGAAGCATTCGCGCGCTCGCGCGGTTTCATGCGCAAGGGCGGCGAAGTCGACTACCATAACGCCGCGCAATCGTATATAAAAGATTTTAACGAAGGCAAGTTCGGACGCATTACTTTGGAACGGGCTCCCTATGATGACGCCAAAACAGCGTAAAGCCAGGAACGCGTACGAGCGCGATCGCCGCCGTTTGCACCGGATCCACGCGTTCGAGAACGCCGCGCGCGAAAAAGGCTTCGTTTACGTCGGCGGTATTGACGAAGTCGGGCGCGGACCGCTCGCGGGACCGGTCGTCGCCGCTTGCGTGGTCGCGTCCGAACCGCTCATGATTCGCGGGCTGAACGATTCCAAGCAGGTTCAGGCGGAGCTGCGCGTGGAGATGGCCGAGTGCATCAAGGCTAAATGTTCGGCGTGGGCAGTGGGCAGTGCCAGCGTCGAGGAGATCGATCGCCTAAACATTTATTGGGCCAGCGTTCTGGCAATGGAGCGCGCAATTCACGCGCTCTCGATCGCGCCGCAGTATCTGATCACGGATGCGGTTCGCATCAAATCGTTTGCCGGCCCGCAAGAACCGCTCATCAAAGGTGACGCGCGCTGTGCGGTCGTCGCGGCTGCATCGATCGTGGCCAAAGTGTATCGCGATCGGCTGCTGGTGGCGCTGCATGAATGCGATCCACGTTACGGTTTCGCGGACCATAAAGGATATGGAACGCCCGAGCACATTCGCGCGCTCAAAGAGCACGGGCCCTCGCCGCACCACCGCTCGGGCTGGTGGCGCGTGCGGGAAGCCCAGCTTGCGTTCGGCTTCGAGCTTGTCGAAGACTAACGGCGTCAAAGGTCAGGCAGGCGAGGAGCGCGCCGCAAACTTCCTGGAGTCCGCCGGATACCGCATCGTGCGGCGCAACTTGCGCCTGCCGGGCGGCGAAATCGACCTGGTCTGCCGCGACGGGGATACCATCGTCTTTGTCGAGGTGAAAGCGCGGTGGACCACGCAGTACGGTAGCGCACTTTCGGCAGTGAACGCGCGCAAACGCGCCACGCTTCGCAGGCTCGCAGCCGATTACGTGCAAATCGTCGCTCCGAATGCACGAGTTCGATTTGACGTGGTGGCGGTCGATGGAGAGCGCATGATCCTTCACCGGAACGCCTTCTAACATGACCTTGCAAGAAAGGAATTGCTGCGTCGTTACGCAGCAATTCTATACCGCTCACCGAGACCCAAGGGGGCCCCGACGTAGTCGGGGGGCGTGGAGCCTCGGGCGGAGCGCCGGTTAAAATGGACACTTTTACGGGGCGCACGCTGAGCGGCCGGTATGAAGTCTTAGAGCTCATCGGGCGCGGCGGCACCGCAGACACCTACCGCGCGCTCGACCAGACGCTGGAGCGTGAAGTCGCGCTCAAGGTGCTCATCGATCGGTCGGATGACGTCAACAAGCGTTTTCTGCGCGAAGCACAGGCCATGGCGAAGCTGAATCATCCGGGTATCGTTCAAGTCTTCGACGTCGGCGAAGAGTCCGGAATTTCTTACATCGTCATGGAGTTCGTGCGAGGTAAGACGCTTCGCGATCTCGAGGGAGGCTCGATCTCCTACCGTCAAGCAATCACGTATTTGGTTGATGTTCTCGAAGCACTCGACTACGCCCATAAAGATGGCACGATCCACCGCGACATCAAGCCTTCAAACATCATGACCATCGAAGACGGAAAGCACGTAAAGGTTATGGACTTTGGTCTGGCGCGAAGAACCAGTGACATGACGGAAACCACGCGCACCGGGCAGATCGTCGGAACGATCGGTTATCTTGCCCCCGAACGTTTCTTGAGCAAGCCGGCAGACGTGCGCAGCGACCTGTATTCGGTCGGAATCGTCATGTACGAGATCTTCACCGGCACCGTGCCGTTCCGCAACGACAAGGACGATCTGGTCGCGACCATTTTTTCGCACGTGCACGACGCGCCGACGCCGCCGCACGAGATAAACCGCAACATCCCCGAACCGCTCGAGCGCGTGATCATGCGCGCGATCGACAAAGAACCCGGCAAGCGCTATCAGACGGCGCGCGATTTCATCGGCGATCTGCAACTGTTGCTCTCGCCCACGCCCGCAGCACAGAAACCGCAGGTCGAGAGCCGGCCGCCGCCACAGGCGGATCCGGAACTTCGCCGAGCCCTGGATCGCGAGCTTTCGCCTGCGCGCAACCGCAACGACGCCTATGAAGCGGTGCTCAAGGGCATGCTCGCAACGCGCCGGCGACGCTATGACGAGGCGAAGGATCAATTCCTTGGTGCGTTGCACGACCTCTCGGCGGCCGATAACCGGCTCGAATATGCAAAAACCGCGGTCAAATACGGCACGATGATTCTGCAGAAAGCCTCGGACGGGTTGCGCGAACGCGACGAGCTGCGCGACGGCGTGCACAAACTCAACGAAGCGCTGGAGGTGTTTCGCGATTACGATCTCGCCGAACAGATGAGCGAAACCGAGTACCTCGTCAACGCACTGGAGCGCACGGCGATCGGCTATTAGTTCGATTATGCGACGCGAACATAAAGCTGATCTGCGGCGTTCGGTTACGCCTTGGGGTTCCTTCGCCTGGGGTTATTCTGACGTTGGCGCCGACATTTTCATCGGCCTGGGATTGGTGCTGGCCTATGCCGCGGGTGCATCGAACGTCGCGTTTCTCTTCGCCGGCATGGTATACGTGTGCATCGGGCTGGCGTATACGGAACTGGCTTCGACCTATCCGGTTGCGGGCGGCGGTCAATACTTCGTGTTGCGCGGTTTGGGTGACATTTTTGGTTTCCTGGCCGGCTGGGCAATACTGCTCGACTTCACGATCGACGTGACGCTTTTTGCATGGTCGGGCGTCGATTATCTTTCGCAGTTGATGCCTGTACTCGTGTCGTCACTGCATCCCTGGGTTCACTTTTTCGTTGTGTTTTTCGTGATTGCGGCGCTTTGCGCACTCAATGTCATCGGCGTACGCGAAAGCACGGCTTTCCAGGGCATCGTAAGCGCGATGGACGTGGTGAGCGAAACCTTGATTCTGTTTTTTGGTTTTCTTTTCGCGTTCGACCCGCAGCTGCTGTTTCATACCATGCAGGTTGCGTGGCCAACACCCTTTGCACTCATGCAGGGCGTGTCGCTTGCGATCATCTCGTTCGTAGGCCTGGAGTCCATTTCACAAGCCGCGCAAGAAACGCAGCGTCCTGCCTCGATCATTCCCCGAACGTCGCTGGCCTTAATCCTCACGATTTTGATCTATGCAGTCGGTTATTCCAACCTCGCACTCGGCATGCACCTTTGGCACCCGCTTCATGACAGCCATGGGCATGCGATGGCATTTTGGCAGCTCTTCCCCGGAAACGGAGACAACCAAGGCAAAGGCGTTGCATTGCTTGCGGCACAGGTTCCCTACTGGGGTCTGGCGGCACAATACTACGTGCCGCTGCTGGGTGCTATTCTGCTCATCATATCGAGCAACTCCGGCGTCTTCGGCAGCTCGCGCATCGCGTACGCAATGAGCCGCGGGAACCTCCTGCCTTCGATTTTCCAGCAAGTTCACCGCCGTTTTCGCACGCCCGCCGTCTCAATCGTGACGTTCTGCGGCCTAGCTATTGTAACGTTGTTCTTCGCCGCGCTGCCCGCACTCGACCCGTCGGCGCGCGCGGTTTACGCACGACTCTTTCATGGCGAGGACGGCGTAACATTTTTGGGCGACCTGTACGCATTTGGCGCCGCAACGAGTTACTCGTTCGTCTTTCTCGCGCTGATCGCGCTGCGCTTTACCGACCCGCTCAGCCCACGTACGTTCAAGCTGCCGGGAAATATACCGATGCGCTTTAGGGGTGAGCGCGTCGAGTTTCCGCTGCTCGGTGTGATCGGCTTCATCGGAATCGCCAGCATTCTGGCGTTCACGCTCCTCACGCACGACATCGGCCGTATCGCAGGGCCTGCTTGGCTCATCTTGGGCACAGTGGGATATTTTCTTTATCGTCGCAACAAGAATCTTCCATTGTTTCGCTCGCAACGTCATGATTGGCGCGCCGCGCAAGTCGATATTTTGCGTAACGCCGGAGAGCTCGAGCTGATGGATCAATATATCAAGAACGTGAAGGCGAGCGAGGCTCGCCGACAAGAGACGGAAGCCCCATGATCGCCATTCGTCTGGGGTTCTACTTCTTGTATATCGCGCTCGGGATCGCGATTATCGTGCGGGTTCTCAGCTTCGGGCTGCACTGGCAAATCTTCAGCGGCATCGTGTTCGGCGGTCTGCTGATTGCACTCGGTACCTATCGTCTGAATTCGTTCTTTCGCCGCGGTGCTGCAAGTCGATGATCGCCGAAGCGACCTTTTCGCCGTCGGGTCTGGTGATCGCTTTGGTCATCGCAGGCTCAATCGGATCGACACTGTATTGGATGCTGCATCCGCCGGCATCACTGGTTCAGAAAATGGCTGCCAAAGCTGAGAGTGAACTCGAACGCCTCATCGGCGGCATCGTCGTCGTGTTCTCGCCCGATATTGACTCCGCCCACATGATGGTTCTCGCGGTAAAGCTTGCACGAGGTGAGAAGTCGGAACTGCAGGCGATCTACGTCATTGAAGTGCCGTTTACGCTGCCGCCCGACGCAAGCATGCCGGAAGAGGAGCGAGCCGCACTCGATGCCCTTGGCGCCGCGGAAACCATCGCAATGCACGGCGGCGTGTTTCTTCGGACCGAAATCATCAAGGCACGCGTGACCAGTCAGGCCGTGCTCGATCTCGCCAAGCGCGAGAAGGCCAACCTCATCATCATGGGCTCATATCGCGAAGGCAAGTACACCGGCGCACCTCTCGGACGCGATATCGAAACGATCGCCGCGGAGGCCAAGTGCGATGTACTCATCGGCGTGGAAGGCAAGCACGGAACGCTCTTGGTCGATGAGTCTAGTCAAGCGAGCGGAACCCCGGACGTTCGGGCGAATATCGCGCCATGAAGAGATTGCTTAGCGGCATCCCGGTTCTCGCGTTCGCGCTTGCAACGATTCGCGCTTCTGCAGCGAGCACGCCGGCCATAGCCGCCTTTGATCAGGCCTTTTCGAAGGTCAACGACTATACCGTGACCGTGCAAGCGCACGAAGTCAAAGGTGACCGCACGCAGGATCGCACCTATCACTATTTCTTCAAGCGTCCAAATATGGCAAAGACCGACATCGTTGCCGGCGACGGCAGCGGCAGCGGCGGCGTGTGGAAAGGCGGTAACACCGTCAAAGGCCATCTGCGGATTGCCTTTATCACCGTCGGTAAAACCGTCGACCTGCACGACGGAAAAGCGACGTCCCTGCGCGGTTATACGATCCCCGATGGCTTGATTCAGAACGAAGTCGACAAGTACAAAGAGATCAAGGGTGAACTTACGCAAGGCCCCGGCCCGGAAATCAATGGAACGGCAACCGAGGCGATCGAACTCAAAATCGCGGACCCTTCCGCCTACGGCGGCATAACGCGCGCCGTCATCTACCTCTCGAAGACAACGCACTTCCCCGTGCGGCAAGTTCGTTTCGAGGGCGACAAAATCGTCGCGGACGAGACCTTCACGGATCTGAAGACAAACGTCGGTTTAACGGACGGCGATTTCCCGTTCTAGTGTTTTAAATCTTCACTTCGACGCCGAACTCGATGGTGTTGTTCGGCGGTAAGCCGAGCGAATCGGTGAGCGGGCGCGCGTTGCGGCTCATCCACCGGAACAGTTCGCGCTGCCAATTCGGGAGCGCGTGCGGGCCGTGATCGTCGATAATCTTCGGACTTCCCAGATAATACGTCGGCTGCGAGAAATCGGTTCCGGGCCGCTGTTTGCGAAGGTGATGCAGAATGTCGTGTATGCGGGCCTCCTGCATGAAGCCATACCACGCTTTGACACGTAACAGGCGCGGCGTGAGCTCCTCAATCTCCACACGCTTGTCCGGATGGACGAACGGCTTTGTTGCGTGCATCACCGTCAGCAGCACGATCGTATCGAAGATGATATGGCTGCGCATCCATTGATGATGCAGGACGAACGGAATGCCGTGCGGATCCGGACTGAGGAAGAACGCGGTGCCGCTTATGACGGTTGGCTCTTTGACCTCGCGAATGAATTCTTCAACCGGCATCGTTTGATGGGCGAGACCCTCCATCAGGCGTCGCCGTCCGCGGTTCCACGTCGTAAATAACGTAAACAGACTCAGCGCCATCGCGAACGGAACCCAGCCTCCCGAGACGAATTTGGAGGCGTTGCCGATGAGAAAAGCACTTTCCCACGCGAGGAAAAGCGCGATGAGCGGCACCCATTGCCATGCAGGCCACCGCCAGCGCCGGCGCAGCAGTTGTGCGAAAGCGATGGTGGTCGTGATCATCGTGATCGTCACCGCTAAACCGTACGCGCCGCCCAGCCGCTCCGACGAGCGGAACGTAACGACCAGAACGATGCATACCACGGCGAGCATCGCATTGATCGACGGCATATAGATCTGGCCGGCGAAATGCCTGGAGGTATGCACGATGCGAAACCTCGGCGTGTAGCCGAGCTGCATTGCCTGCTGGGTGAGTGAGAAAACGCCGGAGATGAGGGCCTGCGATGCAATGACCGTTGCCACCGTCGAGAGCAGGACCATCGGAATGAGGCCCCACCGCGGGACGAGATCGTAAAACGGAGCGGCGATGTCGAGCGGGTGCGCGAGCGTAAGCCCACCCTGGCCGAAGTAGTTGAGCACCAGCGATGGAAGGACGATGCTGATCCAAGCCACGGTAATCGGTTTGCGTCCGAAATGCGCGAGGTCGGCATAGAGCGCCTCGACGCCGGTCACGCATAAGACCACTGCGCCGAAGATCAGCAAGCTGCGCAAACCGTTGCGCAGAAAAAATTCAAATCCGAAGGCGGGGTTGAGCGCGGCGATCACGCGCGGCTGCCGCATGATGCCGAAGATGCCCATAATTGCGAGCGCCGCGAACCACACCAGCATAACCGGTCCGAAGAGGACGCCGATGCGCCCCGTGCCGCGCCGCTGCGCGGCGAACAATGCGACGAGCACGATGACCGAAAGCGGTACGATGAAGGGATGGGCCGCGTGCGTCCACACGTCTAAACCCTCGATCGCCGAGATCACGGAAATCGCCGGCGTTATC
>Ga0185299_10004962_pt1 | contig 15479 bp, 18 predicted proteins | sample PaiPotPPA55metaG_FD_128002 | JGI IMG/M metagenome (GOLD analysis project Ga0185299, IMG submission 128002) | Iron sulfur acid spring bacterial and archeal communities from Banff, Canada, to study Microbial Dark Matter (Phase II) - Paint Pots PPA... ...
CCGGCACAACGCGCCCCAACGAGAAAACTGCTCCATCACATAAGCACACAACGACGCCGACGACGCCACGGTGACGGCCTACGGCAGCAACCACTCCGAAGCGTGATTCCACGTAACTTATAGGTACACCCAGCCCTCCCACGTGCGGATATAGGTGATGTCCCCGACCATGACCTGGCCGATGCGCTCGGCGGTGAACTTCCTGGCCACCAGGTCCGGGGTGGCCGCCGCGTCCGGGTCCGCGATCGTGGTCTTGCGCCAGGGACGCGGCTGGAGCGGGGTGAGCCCGAGGTCGCGCATCAGGGCGCGCACCAGCTCGGGGCCGGCCTCGATCCCGCGCCGGGCGAGCATCCGGTGCACCCGCCGGTAGCCGTAGCGCATCCGCCCGGCCGCGTAGAAGATCTCATAGATGTGAACCTGCAGCTCCCGGCGCCGCTCCACGGTCGCCGACGCCGGACGGGCACGCCAGATGTAGTAGCCGGACCGGGAGACCTCCAGCACCCGGCACATCATGGCCACCGGGAAGTGGGCCTTCTCGCCGTCGATGAGCTCGTAGCGCTCGCTCACCGATGGTCGCGGGCGAAGAAGGCCGCGGCTTTTTTCAGGAAATCAGCCTCCTGACGCGCCTCGCGCAGCTCACGCTCCAGCTCGCGGATCCGCGCCGCATCCGACGCGCCGTCCCCACCGCGCGCAGCCGGCGCGGGCGCGTCCGGGTCACCCGCCCTGCGGCGCCGCTCCAGCTGCACCCAGCGGCGCAGCGTGCCCTCGTCCACCCCGATCTCCACCGAGACCCGCGAGACCGGCCGCGGCCCGTCGAGCACCTCGCGCACGGCCTCGGCCTTGAACTCCGGCGAGTACCAGCGGCGCCCGCTGCCCTTCCCGGCTCCACCCTTATCCACTGCTTCCTCTCAATCTAGGCATAAGCCTATCTGAGGATCAGTGTCCAAGATCTTCGGGGCACCCCAACCCTCTCATGACGCGTGTGAGCTTTCTTCCCCGAGTGCTCGCAAGGGCCCGATTGCCCAGACCGTTGAGCGTGTGAGCAGAGTCCTCATCTCCGCATGTCGGCGCGAATCGGACCCGGCTTCGCGTGCGCCTTGGGGGAGTGGGGCGGCGCGGCTCTGCAGATATTCGAATCCCGTATGGCGCGTCCGCGCTCGTGAGGATTGCCCCCGAACCGTTCGCGCGGGACGCGATCGGACGCCACGCGCCGTGAACGGACGATTTGTGCGAGCGGCGTGCGAGCGCACGTCCGGGATCGGTGCGGCACGGGGCGGCGTCGGCCGCATGGTGGGGCTTGCGAAACATGGATAGGATGGTACATAACGGCCGTGTGACAATAGTGTGATATGGCGCGTACGTGTTGGCGGCTGGCTGGGGGTCAGGGGGTCGCAGGTTCAAATCCTGTCAGCCCGACGGTGAATTTGCAGGTCAGAGGCTCAATCCGAGAAATCGGGTTGAGCCTTTTGATATTTCTGAGCCCCTCAAATCTGGTCCCCGAATGGTCCCGGGGCTTACCTGTTTGGCCTACGGTCGTGGTCGCCATAGGTGTGTGACCTGCGGCGACGCGGCGGCGATGTTCTGGAACTGCGCGGCTGGGGGTCAGGGGGTGCCTGGGCCGGATTCGCTGGTCTGGCTCACGATGAGGTCGTGAGGCGTGTGCGCGAATAACGTTCGTGCCATGCGTTGTCGCGGTGCGCGGGCGGTGGACGCCGGTTTGATCACAGGATCCTGTGGATCATGGAGGGGGCGGCCCGATGCCGGAGTCGGCGCGGTCAGCCCTGGATCCGCACGATACCCCGCCAACGGTCATTCCTGGCCGGGCGCGGGATCGGTGCTCTGATCTCGTTGGAGATCGGCGGGTGTCCTGGTGACTTCGGGCTGGTGCCACTTCGCCGCGATCATCCTCCTGCGAACCGTACCGGGTTCCACCCACAGCTGTCGGTTCGGCCCACATGGATGTGGTCGCCCTGAAGCGCTGCGCAACCGGAACCTCTCGACAGAACCCGGTACGGTTCAATCCGGCCGAGAGTCTGCTGGAGTGGCGGCGTAAGGTCGCCGAACAGCTGGGCCTGCGTGACTACGATCCCGCCGAGCTGTTGCCGCTGCCCGGATCGGAAGGCCGTCTACTTCTCGTCAACGCCATGGGCGATTACGGCGTCGAGCTCTCGGCCGAGGTCATGGCGGCCATCGCCGGTGCCATCGCGCGTGTCCAGCGTGAACACTGGGCGCCCGCACCTTAGGTATGAGGCCTCGAGTGGGATCAGGCCGCCGCGACCGCGGGGGCCGCCGATGTGGTCCGATCGGCGTCCTCCGGCCCATGCGCGAGCCGGTACGCGGCGTAGAGCGGGATCGCGTCGAAGACGCCGAAGGAGCTGTCGACCCCTCAGGGGAATCGGCCGCGGTGAAGTCCGTGGTCTCGAGACATATCCGTCATCACGCGGTCGGTCGGTTCAGGTGCCGCTCGAGATCGGCGGCAGTTCGAGGAGCCCGCCGTCTGCGGTATGCGGCCTGCCGCCCGAGCGCAGCAGGCTACGCCAGCGGCCGATGTCGTAACCGGCCGGATCGGTCTCGGCGAGGAACTCGCGCAGGACGGCCACGAACCGATCCGGATCGCTGTGGTGCGGGAAGTGCCCGGCGCCGTCGAAGACCTCCAGGCGGCTGCCGGGCATCGCCTGGTGGGCGGTGGCCGCGTGGGACGCGGGTATGACATGGTCGCGGCTTCCCCAGATCAGCATGGTCGGCACCCCCTCGGCAAGGTAGCAGCGGTCGAGCATGTTCACGACCTGCCCCCGCCAGTCGACCACCGATCGCAGGGTGCGGAGGAAGGACTGCCGGGAATCTGGTTCGAGGAGTCTCGCGTACTTGTCGATGACGTAGTCGAGATCGTCACCGAGTCCCATGCCGCCCATGCGGCGCAGCGGGTCGCTGAAGGTCCGCAGCAACGTTCGCACGGGCGGGCTGCCGATCAACGGCAGCAGCAGGTCGGCGCCCGGCGCCGCCGCGAGGCGCAGTAGCGGATGCACGCCGGAACCGACGCCGCCGGAGCCGACCAGGACGAGACGTTCGCAGCGGTCCGGGAACTGGTAGGCGAACTGCATCGCTACTCCGCCGCCGAGCGAGTGTCCGATCACGGTCACCCGCTCGATGTCCAGCGTGGCCAGCAGGTCGCGCATCCCGCATGCGTACGCGGCGACCGAGTAGTCGGCCCGCGGCCTCGCGGAAGCGCCGTGGCCCAGCAGGTCCGGCGCGATGACGGTGAACCCGTCGGTCAGCGGGTCGAGTACCTTGAGCCAGGTGGAGGAGTCGTCGCCGATCCCGTGGATGAACAGCACCGCCGGGCCGTGGCCGGCCATGCGGTATGCGCGTTCGTACCCGTGCACGACCACGCGTTTGAGGTCGAGCGGATCACCGCCGCTGGCGGCTGGCGCGGATTCGCCGGATTCGTCGGAACGCACCCTTCCAATGAACCGCTCCGAGGTTCTGTCGGCGTTTCGGACATGTTGCGCTCATCGGGCGTATCGCTCGTCCAGTCGGCCGCGAGTCTCAGGCCTAACTGAGACGACGAAAGGGCATGGCACCGGTGTGGATCTCGATGCGTTCCTGGCCGTGGCCGTCGATCTGCTCGGCGTGCAGTCGACCGCGGATCGGCCCGAGCTACTGCGACGTGCCGTGGACAGCGTGCTCGACTTTGTCGGCCCGGGTTTTCACGTGGAGCGGTTCGAATCCAACGGCAAGCCGAGCGCGCTCGTCTACCCGCAGCGCTTCCACGGCGCCGAGCGCCCGGAGTTCCGGGTGATCTTCAACGCGCACCTCGACGTGGTGCCGGGCGAGCCCGAGCAGTTCCAGCCGTGCCGCGATGGTGATCGGCTCTATGCCCGCGGTGCGCAGGACATGAAGGTGTCAGCGCTGGTAGAGGCGCAGGTGTTCCGGGAGACGGCCGAGCAATTGCCCTACCCGTTGGCGTTGCAGCTCGTCGCCGACGAGGAAGTGGGCGGTTGTGATGGCACGCTGTACCAGATCCGGCAGGGCGTGACCGGGGCCTTCGTCGTCATCGGCGAGCACAGCCGTCTGAACGTCGTGGCCGACTCCAAAGGACAAGTGAAGGCGATCCTGCGGGCAAGCGGTCGCGCCGACCACGGCGCCTATCCGTGGCTCGGTGACAATGCCCTCATCAAGCTGGTCAATACCGTGACACGGCTGATGGCCGGATATCCGGCGCCCACCGAGGAGGTCTGGCGCACGACGGTGAACCTCGCCAAACTCGACACGCCCAACCGCGCCTTCAACCAGATTCCGGCCGAGGCAGAGGCGTGGCTCGACATCCGTTTTCCAGCCGAGGACACCGACTTCAACGGCAGGACACCCGAGGAGATCGCTGAGCATTTGCAGACCTTCTGCGAACCCGATGTCGTGGTTGCCGTAGAGAGCTACGACTCGCCGCAGCATGTGGACCACGACCGCACGGAGATTAAGGAGCTGCGGCGGGCGGCGCATAGCCAGGGCTACCCCGCCGATTTCCTGTACAAGCACGGTGCCAGCGACGGCGGGTTCTACTCTGGACGCGGCATCGCCGCCGTTGCGTTCGGTGTCGGCGGCGCGGGACAGCACGGTCCTGAGGAGTACGTCGAGATCTCCACCATCGTGCCGTACCACCGGGCGCTGACGGAGTTCCTCGAACACCTGGCACCGTCATCCGACGGCGGGTAACGCGGTCGCAACAACTCGAGAGCACGATGAGGCCATGGGCATACGCCGGGTACGAGTGGGTTGCGAATTCGTCCATACCGCCGCCATAGATACCCCGGCGGTCTTCCAGGTAGAGCCGCTGGACACCGCGCCGATCGGTCTCGGGCAGCAGCAGTGGTCGCTGGAGCCGAAGGTGCGCATCCACCACTACACCGATCTCTACGGCAATCCGTGTGCGCGCGTGATACTGCCCGCCGGGCGTTCCCTGCTGCGCTACGAAGCCTCGGTGACCGTTCCCGACGCGACCGAGGACGCCGACGAGAGCGCACCGGAACTGCCGCCGGACGACCTGCCTGACGAAGTCCTCATCTACACGCTTCCCAGCCGCTATTGCCTGCCCGACACTCTCGGCGACGAGGCCTGGTCCCGTTTCGGGGCCATGCCCACCGGTTATGGCCGGGTCCAGGCGATCTGCGACTACGTCAACGGCCACCTGACGTTCAGCTACGGCAGCAGCATCGCCGGAACGACGGCGGTGGACGCCAACATCTCAGGGTTCGGTGTCTGCCGCGATTTCACCCATCTGGCCATCTCCTTCTGCCGCGCGATCAACATCCCGGCCCGCTACGTCTTCGGCTACCTGCCGGACATGGACGTGCCGCCGGACCCGGCGCCCATGGATTTCGCCGCCTGGATGGAGGTGTGGCTGGGCGACCGGTGGTGGACCTTCGATCCGCGTAACAACACCCGGCGCAAAGGGCGGATCGTGATCGGGCACGGCCGGGACGCGTCCGACGTGGCCATGGTCACGACCTTCGGCGCGCCGCTGCTGGAGTCGATGACCGTATACGCGGACGAAGAACCGGCCTGACACCGGCCGATCAGTACTGCGCGACACGTCCGGTCGACGGCGTCCGAAGTCAACTGAGTCGGGTGACCTCGACAGTGACGCCGAAGTTCTCGGCTGCGGAACCGGAGTAGACGCCGGACAGCGGCCGGACGTCCGCGTAGTCGCGGCCGCGGGCCAGCAGAACGTGTCGGCAGCCCACCTCGGCCATGCTGGTCGGGTCGACGGGCACCCAGTCGCCCGCCCAGAATTCCACCCAGGCGTGGCTCTCTCCGGCGACCGTCTCCCCGACCTCGGCGTTCACCGTCGGGTGCAGGTAGCCGGAGACGTAGCGTGCGGGCAGCCCGATCGCGCGCAGCAGGGCGAGCGTGACGTGCGCGAAGTCCTGGCATACGCCCGCGCCGGCGGCACGGGCCTGGGCTGACGAGGTGCGCACGTGCGTCGTGCCCTGCTCATAGCGCAGCGTCTCGTGCGTCCATTCGGCGGCGCGCCGCCCGGCCTGCAACGGCGTCGAACCGGCGCGAAGGGCCCGGCCGACAGCGGCCACTTCCGGCTCCGCCGAGACGTATGGCGACGCGGCGAGCAGTTCGGCGAAGCGGCCGGTGACCGTCGGAGCGGCCAGATCGGGCCAGCCGACGCCGACCGGCGCGGGCCGCGGCCCGTTGGTCTCGACGATCGACGTCGCGAGAACGACGAGTTCGGTATGCGGGACGTGAATATCGAACGCGTCCACCGTCGTGCCCCAGTAGTCGATGTAGCGCAACGGCCGGACCTCGGGTGTGATGGCGAGCTCGGACCGCAGAGTGCGCTGATGCTCATCGAGGGTCGGCGGAGTCAGCCGTGCCTCGTTGTGCGACGCCTGAACCGGCGTGGCATACCGGTATCCGGTGCGGTGCCGAATCGCGATCTGCCAGCTCATCCGACCGGCTCCTCGATACTCCACTGCAACGGTGGTGACCCCGCGAACAGGCTCTGGGTCACCGATTCGCTGATCGTGGACACGGTCTGCTGCAATCCGAGCAGCCGCTTCGGCAGGTCGACGAGGAGATTCGAGGCGGAGAGGAACTCCAGATCGGTGCGGGCGCGGCCGATCGCCCGGCGGGCGGGATCGCCCAGCGCGGAGCGTCCGGAGACCGGGTCGAGGCGGGCCAGGGCATCCTCCCCGGCTCGCAGGGCGTGGAAGGCCGATCGGGGAAAGAGCCGGTCCAGTAGGAGGAACTCCACCACCTGTGGAGCTGTGACATCCTCCTGATACGTGCGCAGGTAGGCTTCGTGGGCGGAACACGTGCGCAGGATCGAGGTCCAGTCCTCGCTTCGGCTCCCGACGCCGACCCGGGAGGCGAGTAGGCGCGCGGTCATGTCCACCCGCTCCAGACTGCGCCCGAGGACCAGCATGTCGTAGCTCGTGTCCCGGCTCATGCCCGCTTCGGCGTAGCCCGCGAAGGCGGCCGCGCGCTCGCGGACGTAGGAGAAGAACGGCGCGGGGCCGAAGTCCCGGGCGGCCGCCACCCGGGTCGGCAGGGAGTTGCGGGTGGAGTTCAGGCACTCCCAGATCTCCGCCGAAAGGGCCTCCCGCGCGCTCCGGGCGTTCTGCCAGGCGGCGGCGAGCGCGCCGACGATCGAGACGGACGTGCCCTCGTCGTAGCCGAGCAGGTCCAGCAGAGCCCTGAGGTCCTGGTGCTGCCGCGCGGTTTCCTCGGAGACTCCCATCACGGTCAACAGGACAACGCAGGCGTCCGCCTCGTCCACCCGCGGGTCTTCGAGCACCTCGTGGAAGTGTACGTCGAGGAGCCGGGCTGTGTCCTCGGCCCGCTCGACGTACCGCCCGACCCAGAACAGGGCCTCGGCGACCCGGCTCAACATCCGGGCCCGCTCATTGCTGGGGCTGGTCGTGGCTCGGGCCACGGTCCGGGACGGTTCCCCGCACCGCCTGCGCGGGGAACGGAGGCGGGCCGTCCGCCTCCAGCGTCTTGTCCGGTTGCGACGTGAGGACCCATGTGTCCTTGGAGCCGCCGCCCTGACTGGAGTTGACGATCATGCTTCCCTCCCGCAGCGCCACCCGAGTCAATCCGCCGGGCAGCACCCTGATCTGCTCCCCGTCGTTGACCGCGAACGGACGCAGGTCGATGTGCCTGGGCAACAACCTGTCGCCGACCTGCGACGGCGAGGTCGAGAGCAGCACCGTCTCCTGCGCGATCCATGCCCGCGGTTCGGCCAGCACGCGTGCGCGCACTGCGGCCAACTCGGCGTCGGAGGCCTGCGGTCCGATGACGACCCCAGCACCGCCGGAGCCCTCCACCGGCTTCACCACCAGCTGGTCGAGCCGGTCGAGGCACTGCGACCGGACGTCCGGATCATCGAGCCGGTATGTTGTGACGTTGGTCAGCAGCGGCCGCTCGCCCAGGTAGTAGTCGATCAGCTCAGGAACATAGGTGTAGGCCAGCTTGTCGTCGGCGACCCCGTTGCCGATCGCGTTGGCGACCGTGACATTGCCGACGCGCGCCGCGTTCAGGATGCCCGGGCATCCCACGACGGATTCGGGCCTGAAGTGCACCGGGTCGAGGAAATCGTCGTTGACACGTCGGTATACGACGTCCACCCGCTGCTGGCCGCCCATGCTGCGCATGTACAGGATGTGGTCGCGGCAGTAGAGATCCTGGCCCTCGACCAGTTCGATGCCCATCTTGCGAGCCAGGAAGGCGTGCTCGAAATACGCCGGGTTGTGCACGCCGGGGGTGAGCAGCACGACGGTGGGTTGCTCCACGCCGGCCGGCGCGGCCCGCCGCAACGCGTCGAGAAGCCGACGCGGATAGGACGCGACCGGCCGCACCTGCTGTTCCAGGAACAGGCTGGGGAAGACACGCGCCATGGTTCGCCGGTTCTCCACCGTGTAGGACATGCCGGACGGTACGCGCAGGTTGTCCTCGAGCACGCGCAGGACCCCTGCCTGGTCGCGGACGAGGTCGATGCCGGCCAGGTGGATCCGCACTCCGTTCGGAGGGCGGATGCCCTGCACGGAGCGGCAGAAGCCCGCCGAGGTGGTGACCAGCGAGCGCGGCACCACTCCGTCACGGATGACCTCCGCGGCCCCGTAGACATCGGCGAGGAACGCCTCCAGCGCGCGTACCCGCTGGATGACGCCCGCTTCGACGAGTTCCCACTCGGCCGCCGGGATCAGCCGCGGGATCAGGTCGAGCGGGAAGACCCAGTCTTCGCCCGCGTGGGAGTAAGTGATGCCCTGGTCACGGAAACTGCTGTCCCGCGCCGCCGCACGCCGCGCCAGGTCATCACCGGTGAGCATTTGTAGGGTGTCGTGCAGCGCCTTCATGTGGGCGTGCGGGAGGCCGTCCGCCCCGAACATCTCGTCGTAGGCGGGGCCATGCGGATACCTGTCGAGGAGGCCTCCCATGGATAATTCATAGCACTGGGGTGTTACCGCCATGAGTCGTAACAAAGGGAAACATGCAGGAGCAGTCCGGCGGGGACAATAGCCCTGACACACGAGCACCGGGCCGAGCTGAGCTGCGCCTGAGAGCCGAGGGGACGACATGACACAGACAGCCGTCGCTTTTCCGTGCACTGCGTTTCCCTGCACTGCGCTGCCGACCCATCGAGAACCGCAGGACACCGGGCGCCTGACGTACGTGCTGAGCCAACGATTCAGTTACACCTATGACGGACCGGTACGGGACCTCGACCACCGGCTGGTCGTGATTCCACCCCGTAGGCACGGCGACCAGCGGCGGCTGACGCATTCGGTGACCGTGTCCGCCGACGGCGCCCGGACCAGGCACCGCCGAGATGCCGCCGGAAACTCCGTCATCCGGTGCCGCGTACCGCTGGTGCCGGACCGAGTCGAGTTCGTGGTGGAGGCCGCCGTCGAGCGGGTCGGTCCGGGCTCTGACCCGCTCCTGCCGGTCGACGCGCTGACTGACCCGCGGCTGCTGCGGCCGACCCCGCTGACAGCTGCCGACCCGGCAATCCGCGAGTTGGCGAAGACGATGACCTGTCGGGACCCGCTGGCCACCGTCGAGCGGTTCTGCATGTATGTCCACGAGGCGATCAGCTATGCGCACGGCGAGACGTCCATCGCCACCACCGCTGCCCAGGCGCTCGCCGGCGGGCGCGGGGTCTGCCAAGACGCCGCGCACGTCATGATCGCGCTCTGCCGAACCGCCGGGCTGCCGACCCGCTACGTCTCCGGGCACCTGCTCGGCGAAGGCGGAACGCACGCTTGGGTGGAAGTCGTCGTCGCCGAAGCCGGCGGTGCCCGCGCGGTGCCGTTCGATCCGTGCAACGGACGCCGCTGCGGCATGGACTACCTGACCATCGCCACGGGACGCGATTACGCCGACGTGGCCCCGACCTCTGGGACCTATGTGGGTAGCGCCCAGGGCACGCTGGTGGCCACCAGGCAGGTGAGTGTCTCACCGAGGTGATCCAGAACCTGCGTACGGAGAACTACATCCTGCGTGACGACGTAGACCTCTGTACGGATGATGAAGGTTGTCGGCCCTTCGGGGGAGGTCGCGTCGGCGCTCGCGATCGCCGCGTCGATCCCGACGACGTCGCCGTTCATGTCGACCAACAGGCCGCCGGAGTTGCCGGGTTGATCGAATGGCGAGATCACCGCCTACAGCGACGGCAGGGATCCGGTGGCGACGGCGGTGGCGAAGCCGTCGACCAGGAAGTGGTGGCTGCCCTCGTACCAGCTCGGCAGGCTGCGCAACTCGACCAGCAGGCGCTCGGCCTCATACACCGGGGCGAGACCGCACGCGAAGGCGCCCCGCAGCATGGGATCGACCTGCGCGTGATCGACTCGGTCCTGGGAGCAGCGGCGCAAGCGGCGGCGGCAGCGTCAACGGCGCCGTCCAAGGCGGCAGCGGAAGTAGCGGCGGCGGGTCCGATGGCACGGCTTCCGCATCCTCCTCCGGATCCGGAGGATGGAGCCTCAGCTCGGCGTGGGGCAGCATCACCACCACATCGCCCAATACGGACGAGATGTGTCTAACGAAAGCCAGCTCGTCACCACGACTGCAAGCGCGCTGAACACCGATGCCGTGCAAGGAGTCGGCGAGCCCTGGCACGACACCATCGGCCAGCACTGGCGGGGGCTGCTGCAAGCAGGTGGATTCACCGTATGCCTCGTCGCATCCGCAGGCGCATGCCTCGCGGTAGGACTGGTGGTCGCCGGGGTCACGTATGGCTTCAATGGGCTCGGCGGGCAGGGCTGGGGTGGCGACAACCTGCACCAACTAGAGGTCAACGGTGCGTGGGCATTCGTCGGCTATTTCGGAGCCAGTGGACTGGGGACGATGATCCCCGAGGGCGGCTCGGCCGACGCGCCCGGCGACCTCGGCTTCACTGGTGGAGGATCGCTTTCCGCAGGTGACCCCCTGATCGGCGGCATGGGTCCGATGGCCATCCGCACTATGCAAGGGCTGCCTACCTTCGGTCAGAGTAAGGCGTTCGATTACACTTCGAACTTCTATAACGGCGTATTTACCTGTGGCGTGCCGCAGGCCAGCCCGGGATACTGCGGATGACACAGGTGGCGATCATGAAGGATGGACTTGGACTTCCCGGCATCACGAGAGCGTCGTACGCGCGGACGGCGGAGGAGGTCGTCGTGCGCAATAGGACGCGCGCGACGGGTCTGCTGGTCCTTCCAATGCCGTTTAGTTAGGCCAGAGTGCTGATAGCCTGCCCTAGTGTCGCAGGGTTCTGGTGATGTGGTCCATGGGCGGTTGGCGGAGCTGGTGGGGTTGGGGGCCCTGACCTCGCTGGTGCCGCGTGAGGTTCTGGATGAGTCGATCGCGGCGCACGGCCGTCGGGAGCAGCGGGTCCGGAAACTGCCCGCTCACCTGGTGGTTTACCTACTGATCGCGCTATGCCTGTTCCCGGATGACGACTACGAGGAGGTCGCCGAGAAGCTCACTGGCGCTTTGTCGCTGTTGCCCGGTTCGCACTGGCAGGCACCGTCGCGCGGCGCGGTTACCCAGGCACGTCAGCGTCTGGGCGCCGACGCCGTGCGCGAGGTATTCACGCAGATGGCACGGTCTCCGGCGACCTCGGCCACGGCGGGGGCGTGGCTGGGGCGGTGGCGGGTCATGGCGATCGACGGCTTCGTTCTCGACCTTCCCGACACCGACTCGAACCTCGCCGAGTTCGGCAAGACCGGCGCGGGCGACCCGACCGTCTTCCCGCAGGCCCGCGTCGTCGCGGTGAGCGAATGCGCGTCCCACGCGATCATCGCCGCGGACGTGGCCGGCTGCTGGGCCGGGGAGCAGACCATGGCATTCTCGCTCTACCAGCACCTGACCGCGGAGATGCTGCTGACTGCCGACCGCGGCTTCTACAGCTTCGACGGCTGGGCGCAGGCCCGGTGCAGCGGCGCGCAACTGCTCTGGCGCGTGCAAGCCGGGCTGCACCCGCACAAGCTGGCCGACCTGCCCGACGGCTCCTGGCTGGCCGTGATCACCCGGCCGAACTTGCGCGCCTCGCGCCGCAACCGGCTGCGCGAGGCCGCCCGTACAGGAGCTGACCTTGGCGAGGACGCGTTCGTGGTGCGGGTGGTGGACTACACCGTCGCCAACCGGCGCGGCGAGGAGACCAGGCTGATCACCACGATCCTCGATCCCGAGCAGGCCGACGCCGAGGAGTTGGCGCGCTGCTATCACGAGAGATGGGAGGCGGAGACCGGGTTCGACCAGATCAAGACCCACCTGCGCGGACCCGGGCGGATCCTGCGCTCACGCACGGCAGAACTCGCCTACCAGGAGATATGGGCCCACCTACTAACCCACTGGACCGCATGTACCCTGATATGCGCCGCCGCGACCGGCGCAGGCGTGGACCCCGACCGGATCAAGTTCCTCGGCACGGTCCGCATCATCCGCCGCCCGGTCATCGACCGCGCGGCCTTTTCCCCCTGATCAGCATGAAGGCCGTCTGGCGGCTGCGCTCCGCGCCGTCGGCCACCGCCGGAACCTGAACCCGCTGCGCCGCGACCGCACCTACCCCCGCGTGGTCAAACGGCTACGCCACAACGGCTACCGCGAGAAACGCCCATCCGACAAGGGCACGCGACACGACGGACCGCCCGAAGTCAAGCTACTGACAACCTCCGGAACACCACCCGCCCCAATCTAAACGGCATTGGGGGCGTGGTGAGCGCGAGCATAGGTTGTCCCCAAGAAGATCAAGTTGCTCGGGGATTCTCTCTTAGGCCGCCATTGGATGTCTAGAGCGGGATTCGGTGACTGTCACGATGACGCTCATGCCCCGGGTCCTGGGATCTTCTTCGACTCCGACGCGACTGCCTGCGGAAAACGTCAAGAGTTGTGGATGCTGCCGTAGGTGACTGATCGTTCTGACCTTCGGGCGTGCTGGCCGAAATGGGCCGATGCGGCCGATCAGTGGGCAGTGGAAATCCGTGGGCCGACGGCTGGTCGACGCCGCGGTCGGTGATGTCTGTGGTGAAGTCACCATGCGGTGCCACATCAGGCGGTCAGTTTGCATCGATGCGTCCGGTGAATTCGAGGATGGCCTTCGCCAGTTCGTCGGGGGCCTCCATCGCGGCGTAGTGCCCTACGCCGTCGAGGGATACCGAACTGACCTCGCTCGCCGCAGCCTGGGTCATGGTTGCGGCCGTGAATGGGCCTCCGCCTGCGCCGACCGCGAGCACGGGCACGGTCAGGCCCGGCGTCTCGGCGAGGGCTTTGATCTCGGCGCCCTCGCGGAGCATTGACTGGTAGAGGCCGATCGCCCCGCGCCAGCCGTCGGGACGCGCGTAGGTGCGGGCGAATTCGTCGATGTCGGCGTCGGTGATCGCGCCCGGGGTCGCGCTCATGGCCGGGAATGCGAACTGTCCCAGGAACTCGCGTTCGCGGCCGACCAGCAGCATCTCGGGGATGCCGGGTGCGGCGAGTACGCCGATGTACCAGATGCCGCCGTGGGTGATGTCGGCCAGCGCCTCGAGGCCGAACCCGGGCAGTCCCATCTCGATCGCGGTGAGGCTGAGCACGTCCCGCGGGTGCGTGGTCGCGAGGCGGAACACGGTCGCTCCGCTGATGTCCTGGCCGGTCAGGTGGACCGGGCCGACGCCGAGGTGCTCGATCAGCAGGTGCAGATCCGCAGCCGAGGTGGCGCTGTCGTACTCGCCCGGCCCGCTGTCGGAGTCGCCGAAGCCGCGCAGATCCACGGCGAAGACGCGGTGGTGCTCGGCGAGCAGCGGAATGAGCCTGCGAAAGGCCCACCAGGTCTCGGGGAACCCGTGGACCAGCAGGATCGGGGTTCCACCGGTGCCCGCCGCGACGTAGTGCAGCGTGGTTCCGTTGACCTCGGCGCGGTGGTGGGTGATCCCCGGAAGCGTGGCTCCGGCTGGCGTGGCGTTCATTGTTTCCCCTTATTTCGACAACCATGTTGTCGAAATATTAGCCAACCAGGTTGTCGATGTCCAGTCCCCTGTACCCTTCTGCCATGTCACGCTCCGGCGCCGATCTCGCGCTGCTCCTGCTGGGAGGCTTCCGCTCACTGGTGGAGGACGCGACCGACGAACTGGCCCAGCGCGGTTACGAGGATGTGCGCCCCGTCCACGACTTCGCCATGCGCGCCATCGCCGCGGGGGCCGACAACGCCTCCGAACTCGGCCGCCGCCTATCGGTCTCCAAGCAGGCGGCGGCGAAAACAATCGCGGTGCTCCAGGAGCGCGGCTACGTGGCGCGTGATGCCGACCCCCTGGACGCTCGCCGCAAACGCCTCCAGGTCACCGCCCTCGGCTTCGAAGTAATGCGCCACGGCGAAGAGGTCTTCGACGAGCTGCGCGACCGATGGAAGCGGCAGATCGGCCCCACCGAACTCGAGAATCTCGAGGCACATCTGGCGACGCTGGTTGGCACTTCGTCGCCCATCCGCTTCGACACGGCCGGCTGGATGACCCGCGACCTCGGCGAACTCGCCTAGGCCGCATTCGCACGAAGGACCCGCCTACATCCGAGCCGATCAGAGGCCTGGCGAGGCGATGTCAAACATCTGGGTCCGATCCGAGCCGACACGATAGATCTACGTCGAAGGCGGTGTCCGGGACCGTGATGACGACCCACAAGATCACCGCTGGCGACGGCTACACCTACCTGACCAGGCAGGTCGCTGCCGGGGACAGCAGCCCGCAGCGGGGGAAGTCGGCAGCCGAGTACTACACCGAGACCGGCAATCCTCCGGGCCGGTGGATTTCCGGCCTCGTGGTCCGGTTCCGCCGCCTACGCGCGTACAGGCAGCTCAGACCGCTCTGGCAGGCGCTCTACGAGCGTGACCCGGGTATTGCGCTCGATGCGCCGAGGGTCGGCCGGGCACGGTGGTGGAGGACGCTGACCCGCCCCAAGGAAGTAGGGCGCCGGATCTCACGGCGTCTCATCGAGGTCCGCGACGGAATGCTCGCGATGCACCCGTATCTCGATCCATACGTCGCTGAGGGTGCGCGACGCGAAGCCGCCGAGCGTGGCCTGTCAGGAACCGATCTCGCGGCGGCGGCGGAGGCCGAACAGATCCGCGCCGCGCTCGAAGCGAGTCTGCGCCCTAATCCGCACAGGCGAGAGGCCGACTCAGCCACCGTGGACGACGTCCCGGACAACTTCGATGCGGAAATGCGGTGGCTTTCGGCAGTCGCGGTTCACTTCGTGGCGGCTCACCGTCGATGCACCGCGCGCTCAACCGCTCCTCCGCTCAATAACAGGCTCATCTGACGATTCTTCGCCACACCCCTCCCAGAACGGAGACCTTCCATGCCCCAACTCGACGACGGCAAGTCGTATCGCACCTCTTAGCTTGAGATTTGAGGTCCATTAAGATCGTTGTCGGGGTTGTCGCATGATCGTGTGGCGGTGAGCGCGGCCACCTGTCATTCTTCGGATCTGTCTAAGGAATCGAAGAGGGCAGGTGGCCG
>Ga0185299_10004963_pt1 | contig 15477 bp, 11 predicted proteins | sample PaiPotPPA55metaG_FD_128002 | JGI IMG/M metagenome (GOLD analysis project Ga0185299, IMG submission 128002) | Iron sulfur acid spring bacterial and archeal communities from Banff, Canada, to study Microbial Dark Matter (Phase II) - Paint Pots PPA... ...
TTGTCGCTAGCCTTGATCGGAAATGCCTCGGGCGAAGACCATGGCTGGGAAGAAGAACGCGATCCGAGGCGTTTTCGATAAGGAGACTAGGAGGAAGCCGCTGGCGTTTGCGGCGGACGCGTTGAGTTATGGGATTTGAATGGCAGTTTGGTACCCAGTCGAGAACTGGAAGAGCACCGGCGAATTGGAAAGGCTGTGTGGAGATCGTCGACAGCGCCGCAAGTAGCTGCAAGAGCGCGCACGGAAAGTTGCGTGAGAGCGAGTCGACGGCAAGTGAACACACGAATGGATCGGCGTGCGAGAACACGTCTACAAAGCGCGACTGAAGAAAGCGCTACGAAGAATCGAAGTAAGCACATGTGGATAGTTCCGCGGCGGTAAATCTTTGAATCACGATCATGGCTGCACCGCAACGCGGGCAGTGCCAGAGGGTAGAACTTTCGGAGGGGATTTGGCAGGTTTCGGTTTCGGCGCGCTCAGGCGAACTGGAGCTCAGCAGCTGCTGGCATAGCGCCAAGCTCGACACGCGCAAGCGATTCGCAAGAAACCCAAAGTGACGGATGCGTACGAATCCTTTGGGGAGCACGTGCAGAAAGAAGCGACGTAAGAACTCTGTAGCGACAAGGGTCATCTTACCTTGTTTGCCGCCGTGGGCGTAATCCTTCCAGCGGAAGGTGACGCGCTCTTGTTCGAAGGCCAGCAAGCGATGGTTGGAAATGGCCACGCGATGGGTGTAACGCCCCAGATAGCGCAACACCTGCAGAGGGCCACCAAAGGCGGGCTTGGCATAGACCACCCAGTCGTGGCGGTGCAGACGGCGAATCAATTTCGAGAACTGCGTGGAGTCGGCCAGAGCCGCGGCTGGCCCGGCGCAGTGTAGTTTCTTGCTGCGATAGAGGCGTTTCAGAGCAGCCAGAAATTTTCCACGAAAGACGCGGCTGAGGATCTTCACGGGCAGGAAGAAAGGATACCGAGGGCGGATCCAACGACGGTGGTCTGGCGATATTCCGCCTGCGGGAATGGCGCAGTGAATGTGGGGATGCAGCAACAGGTTTTGCCCCCAAGTGTGCAAAATGCTGATCACGCCGATCTTTGCTCCCAAGTGTTTGGGATCGGCCGCGATCTCCAGCAAAGTTTGCGCGCTGGCAGTGAACAGCAGGTCGTAGAACAAACGCGCGTTATCCAAGGCCAGCACGTTGAGTTCATGCGGCACCGTGAACACAACATGGAAGTAGCTGGTGGCCAGGAGTTCTCGCTCGCGGGCCGCCAGCCAACGCTGGCGCGCTTGGGTCTGACACTTGGGGCAGTGCCGATTTCTGCACGAGTTGTAAGAGATGGCCTGATAACCGCAGCGCAGGCATGCATCCCGGTGACCACCCAGTGCTGCGGTGCGGCAGCGCTGAATGGCACGAAACGCTTTGAGTTGCTGGAAGTCAAAGCTGGATCGATACCGGTCCAGGAAGCGATCGCCCTGAGCGTGCAGGATGTCGGCCACCTCCAGGGTGGGCCGAGTCATCTCTTAGTTCTTGCGCTTAAAGGTGCGACTGATGTTCTGGACACTGCACAAAGAGAGGCTGTCCAGCGGATTCGTAACCGTCTGCAAGTGTCGCTGCGACAGATGCAGATATTGAGCGGTGGTCTCTAGATCGCCGTGACCGAGCAGAACCTGGATGGTGCGCAGGTCGGTGCCAGCTTCCAGCAAATGTGTCGCCCAACTGTGACGCAGCGTGTGCGGAGTAATTCGTTTGCTCAGCCCGGCGTGGCGAGCCGCTTCCTGGCAGGCGAGCCATACGCTTTTGTCCGAGATGGGTTGTTCTGGTCCGCGCCGAGGATCACGGCTGGGGAACAAGTAGGTCTTGGGTTTGCGCCAGCGCCAGTATTCCCGCAGCGTTTCTAACAATGCGGGACTTAGAGGCAAATCGCGATCTTTGCCGCCCTTGCCGGCCACCACGCGGATGATCATCCGCTGGCTATCGATATCGCTCACTTTGAGGTGAGCGAGTTCTGCGCGTCGCATGCCGGTGCCGTAGAGAGTGATCAGTAGTGTCCGCCGAAATAGTGTCCCCGCCGCATTGATCAAGCGCGAGACTTCCTCCGGGCTCAGCACCGTCGGCAGCCGACGCCGGTCCTTGGGATAGGGCAAGAACTCACGAAACTGCTGCCGCTTAAGCGTCTTGACGAAAAAGAATCGCAGCGCCGCTACGCAATTCACTGCAGTGCCGGGTGTCAGCTTGCGCTCTTTGAGCAGATAGGCTTGATAGCTTCGAAGTTCGTTCGGTCCTAGCTTGTCGGGAGACCTGCCGAAATGCTTGGCAAAGTCGCTTACAACCTTCAGGTACTTGCGAGTAGTGATCTCAGAGTAGTTGCGTCGCTGGAGTTCCTCCAGCATCATCTTGCGTAAACGGGTCACAGGAGTCTCCTTTCTCCGTGACCAACACTACGTCAGCTTCCCAACTTTTCCGCTCGCCTCACGCGTAGCGTCCGCCGCGCCAGCGGCTTCGTCCTGGTCGACTACTGTTCCCTTGTCTCGATCGTGCAAGAGTAGCCGGTGATCCAGTCCACAACCCGGTCAGGTGACAAAGTTCTGTATGCGGTGGCCTCTTTTCCGACTCTGCAACGAAGTAAACCGGGTTAACGTTTCTACTGAGGTCTGGCTTTGGCCATAATTTCATACACAGGCTTGTTGTCGGCATAAACTTGCCACTTCTTCACCAAGCTGTTTTCCACCACCGCCAGCCACGCGGTCGATGTACGCCATTTATTCTCCGGCGGAAGTTTGCCATTTGTAGAGATAGTGCCGCCCGCTGCGCCAAACACGGCTACGATGTTTCCATCTGCGAATATCTCCTCATGCGAAACCCAGTAGTCAGGGCAGAATGAATAATAGCCTCGCCAACCCGCGCGCATTTTTTCGCGACCGCGCACCGTGTTACCGAGCGAGTCGATGAAGACGTGATCCTCCGTCATGAGCTCGGCCAGCTTGTCCGCGTCCTTTTTGTTAATGCGATCGAGAAAATCGAGAACCGTTTCGATTGAACTCATGTAGCTCCTTCACGAGCAAAGTGGCCGGAGTGCTAGACCTACAACAATCAGGGAGAGTGACAGAACACATTGATGTGCCCCGAATCGGCTGGGAGACGAGATTCCCCGCCTACTCCAGCGTTGATATGACGATCCATGAATATCTAACTTCAATGCATGCTAACAGCTATCCAGTCAAAAAAGGAGCGTGTATGCGTTCAACTGGCTTACAGATGAACAGTCGGCAAGCCGGAAATAATGGTGCGGTCGAGTTTATTGGAATAACTTCCGCATAGCCCGTGATCCGTTAGGAAACCAAGCGTAAAATGCCCAGGGGACCGAAAGGGGGCGGCCATTTTAGAGTTGAGATAAATCTCCACAAGCTATCTTTGTGGTTGATAATTCTGGACTCTGTTGGCCGCGGTCGAGGCAGCGGCCATTGCTGCTTTGATTTCAGCAAGAGGAGATGCCATGGAACGCACAGGTAACATCAAGATTCTGTTCGTCGCTGGGTTTGGTCCAATCGTTCGCGACACGGGCGAAAGTCGCAAGCTGTACGGCGAAGTGCTCGGTATCCCGTTCAAAGAAGAAAGTGACAGCTATCTTCATACCGAAGCGCTTCAAGGCGCAAAGACTTTTGCCCTGTGGCCGCTTTCTCAGGCGGCACAGTCTTGTTTCGGCAAAGATATATGGCCTGACGGCATTCCTGTCCCACAGGCATGGCTTGAGTTTGATGTTGATAATGTCGAAGAGGCGACTGGGGAGCTTGAATCGCGAGGATATCGAATGCTCATCAAGAACAAGAAAGAACCGTGGGGCCAAACGGTCACTCGCTTCATCTCGCCTGAAGGATTGTTGATTGGTGTCACTGTCACTCCATTGATGCGGGAAAAGAAATAGTCCAGACCGTGCGCAAAAATTACATTGAGGCTAAGTAGAGTGCTGAATTGTCGGCATTACTGGCCAATCTCTGCCCGTTCTCATGGCGTCTAGGATGAGGGACGTCTTGTGGGGTGACCTGGACATGACCACCAGGGCAGATCTTCGAAGAGCGGCGATTCTTTTTATCGACCTTTCCGCACCGCCTGAACTCAAAAGATCATATCCGGAAGCGGAGAACCTTCCTAATGAAACAAAAATCCGACTGGAAAAAAATAACACTTCTTAGAAAAACCTCTGTCAAGGCGACTTCTCCGGCGCTGTGCGGCTGGCCGGCGATGTGAAACACTTGGTAGTGGCTAAGCGGATTCCAATCTCGCGAGTTCGGCGCGCAGCGGTGAAAGCGAGGATGCCATATATTCCGAATCGCGGCCATGAGTAACGCCATTGACGCAAAATATTAAGCAGTTGCCCTCGCTTACAAGAGCCTGTCGATCTCTCTCGAAAGTGATTCACTGAAATGCTCCGAGGAATCGTAGCCAAGGTGTATTGTTCGCAGTTTTCCTGACCGATCCAAGATGTAAAGTACTGGCAAGGTTTTCACACCGAGGCTTGTAGCAGCAGGTCCCCACGTGTCACCATTGGCATCGACAGAATCGATTGCCCCGGTTAGCGATAATTTGTTCTTATCCAGATACGCCTTGGCTGTTTCCGGTGTATCTCCACCCGTTCCCGAGTCAAGCGCCAGGATCACGACGTTCGGGTTCCCCCGGTATCGGTTGTGGACCTTCTCAATCTCTGGCAGTTCGGCGTGACATGGCAAACACCACGTAGCCCAGAAAGAAAGCACAACGACGCGGCCTTTCCATTCGCTTGAGTGCAGAGTGGCGCCGGCAAGGGAGTGAACGTCAAACGCATCAACCTTTTGGTTTACAATCTGGGAGGCTCGGCGGTCCATCCACACCGGAATTGTTTTGAAGACCACAAAGAAGATCGCACCTGCTGAGACTATTCCCAGCGCCACAGCGTACGGCATTTTCCTGCGGGTAGCTAGTGAACGAACGGCAATGCCGATTCCAATACCAAACGCAGCCGCAAGCAGATAGAACAACAGAAATGGTGGTGCCGTCCAAGCCATGCCAAGGCGATTTATAGCTATGGCGGGAAGGAATCCACCAAATGCTAACAGAAGGGCTGTCTGAATACGCCCTTTCGACACAGATCCGGCGCGGCAAAGCCCCGCACAGAAGAACGCCAGGCAAGCCGATAGGACGAACGGTCGAATGTCTTGATGCTGGCGTGTGAAATGGGAGGTCTCCTTTACAACCACAAAGGCAGCAAAACCAAAGAGGAAATCCCAAGCGGCTCGGGAAATTGCTGTGGGTTCGAGGCTTCTGACACCTGACATACGGCCCTCCAGTTCGTGGCCAGAACCACAACTGGCAGCGGATCTCAGTTTGTGATACGTCTGTGGCGCGGGTTTTGTTCCGTTGAACAACCGGTGCGACTTAGCGAAAAAGGACTGCTTCCATGCCGACGATGTCTTCTACGCTGTTGATCGGTCAGGTTGTATTGGTCGTGGTCGTGTGGCTGACCGCCCACTAGTGACACGAGCGGGGAATGTCAATTCGGATCGTTGCGGGATATTCGGAACTGCCTGACGGAGAACAGTTTCTGGTTGCGGAGGCTTGATTTGAACCAACGAGAGCATTGCCGCCGCAAAGCAATTCACTCAGGTGATTCAGCCCTCCCGCAACTACAATTCGCCTCGATGCCTGAAGATTCTTCTGCTCCGCAACTGCGGTGCAGGAGGAGAGATGCGACATGGGTGTATGGAAAGACTCAATCGCAAGCGAGGTCCCGAAGTCTGGCAGTTTCGCTGGTCCGAAATCGATCCTAGCGGCAAACGTCTTTACCACAAGAAGATTGTTGGCACCGTCGAACAATACCCGGATGAGACTGCTGTGCGTCGCGCCGTAGTCGGGCTGCTCTCGGAAATCAACACCGATGTCCGACCAACGAACCCTCGCGCAATTACGATTGCTCAGCTCTGTGATCATTTCGAGCAGCGCGAACTCTCAAAGGAAAACACCTGGCGCAGTCACGCCACGAAAAAGATCTACAAAGCGTACTTAACCCGGTGGGTTCGCCCTTACTGGCACAAGTACGAATTGGCTGAGATCAGAACGATACAGGTCGAGTCCTGGCTTCGACGTTTGCCTTTGGCGAAAAGCAGTTGTGCCAAAATCCGGAATCTGATGTCCGTTCTCTTCAATCATGCCTGCCGATATGAGTTGTTTGACCGCAATCCGATCTACCTCGTTCGTCAGAGTGCGAAGCGGCGCAGAGTGCCAGTCGTCCTTATGCCCACTGAAATCAAGGCATTGGTAGACAACTTGAGCATTCGAGAACAAACGTTGGTTCTCCTTGCAGTGTCCACCGGCTTGCGGCAGAGCGAGCTGTTCGGACTGAAATGGGGCGACATCGACTTTGCCCAAGGAAATATGAGCGTCACGCGCTCCATCGTGTACGGAGTAGTAGGTCCGTGCAAGACTGAGTCATCGCAAAAGCCCGTGCCCATCCATCCGCTTCTTGCGGATGCACTGTTGCGATGGAAGAAAAGTGCCCGCTACACGAGGGCAGATCACTGGGTCTTCGCAAGTAAGCGCTACCAAGGTCGAAGACCGTACTGGGGTCAGGCGATCCTGCGCAAATATATTCGCCCTGTGGCGCAGCTCGTCGGAATCCAAAAGCGATTTGGATGGCACACGTTCCGGCACACTTATTCGACTCTCCTGCGAAGTGTTGGAACCGAGTTCAAGGTGATGCAGGAACTACTTCGACATTCGTCCTTGCGCTCAACGCTGGACATTTACACGCAGGCGGTTACTCCGGCGAAACATGCAGCGCAAGCAGCCGTCGTGTCGCTAATCTTTTCTTCCAGTGCGAACGGAGGATCACTCTTTGCCGGATAGGAACCGCCTGCTACATAGTAAAACCGAAAAAGGGCACAAAAAGGGCGCGCAATGCGCCCTTTTCGCGCCCTCAATGATTTCGGCAAGAGTCGGTTATCTCTTTTGGAATGAATGGCGGGGACGACGGGACTCGAACCCGCGACCTCTGCCGTGACAGGGCAGCGTTCTAACCAACTGAACTACGTCCCCTCTTGCTTTTCATACGGTTAGCGCCAAACCCGCATGTTTACTGTCTTGTCTTACTGTCAACCGTTTCGCCTGCGTCAACCCAGTCCATGGAATATATCCATTTTCAGGGGTCAAATGGACAGTAAATGGACAGTAAGCCAAACTGCCCCAAAACGACCCGCAGGCACCGCGACGCAGAACATCTGTCCATGCTCTGTGACTGAATTGTAGCAGAGCGAATTCAGATCAGTACAGGTTCTGTCCCAAAGTGGTGCGGTTGAGGAGTAGTACTACGGTCCACCGCGCTCGAAGCTTTCGGCGTCGACTTTCGTTAGGGCAGGACCGATGGTGGTCCATTTGGGGAATCGCCAGGAAAAGGCCGCCTCGAAAGCGGGTGGAAAACTCCAACGCTAACGAAAGTAAACAACTTATCTCGCCGAGTATAGCCGAAAATGCCGTATGTGCGGCGAATTTTGCACCCTTCCTGCACTTTTTTTGAAAATCATTTTCAATTTCAGCTTCATTCGCAACTGAATCCGACTCAACAATGGAAACGCGGACTATTTCAGACTTCGTTTGCCAACGCTGGAGTAACAATTGCCCGTTCGTTGTCTGACACCTTCGCGGGGATTCAACTGTCATACGTCCCTCCATTCATCGCGGCACAACTGGCAGGAGCCTTGACCGCAACCTTCTTGTTTCGGTGGCTCGTCCCGAACTTATCGGCATATGCAGACCGGGTAGTCGTGCCTCATTCTTCCGCTCACGAACATAGAGAAATCAGTTAATTCGTGCTGGGTCACCTCGGTAATCTGAAACCTTTTTCCGGCTGTTGCGTCTAAATATCGATTACAGGTAAACTAACGCTAGTGAAATGGCTACGCACAATCGGTGTTTACGCTCTGGCGTTCGTGTTCGGTGCGCTGCCGGTGATGGCGTGTGTAGTGCCAAATGGGGCGATGACACCCGCTGAGCACGAGTGCTGTAAGAAGATGGCGGGACAGTGCGGGGACATGGGGATGGCGAAATCCCATCCGTGCTGCCAGTCAACCGCTAGCCCTGCTGATTTTCAAGCTCTGAAGACTGCCTCTTCGCAATTGCATCATGTCAGTTCGGTTCTGTTTCACGCGCTTCCCCTTGCCGCGCAAGCCGACGCGTACTTCTCGCTGGCACAATGGTCGTCTCGGGTTTCGGGCACGCATAGTCCGCCAGGACTAGATTCCACAACCACCACAATCCTCAGAATCTGATCGTCTTTCCTCATAGGCGCTGACGCCGTCGTGCGTCTGCGCGCATTTGTGTTTTCTGTTTGGAGGAAAGATGAACTTTGCTTATACCCACCGGCTCACGTCCGGAGCAATCCGCGCTTTTATCACCGTAGTATTGGCCGCCGTCCCTTTGTCACCGAGAGTGGTGAACGCCCAGGTGACGATCGACGTGCCACAAACGCCTGCTCCGATGAAGGATCAGGGCATGCACGCTGCTGCTTCTCCCAGCCCGCTTCAGGAATTGGTGCAGGAAGTGGAGCGGAGCAACCCTCAAATTGCAGCTGCCCTGCACACGTGGCAGGCGGCGACGAATGTTCCCCGGCAGGTGTCCGCCTTGCCAGAGACCCAGGTAAGTCTTCAGCAGTTAAGTGTGGGTAGTCCCCGACCATTTGCTGGATACAGCAACAGCAATTTTGCCTACATTGGAATTGGGGCCTCTCAGGACTTACCTTTTCCCGGAAAACGTGGCTTGCGTGGCAAAGTTGCAGAATTTGAGGCGACTTCTCTTCGCGAAGACTCTGAAGGGGTTCGGCGGCGCGCAGTTGAAAGCCTGAAGCTGGCATACTTCCAAGTAGCCTACCTTCAACAGACTTTAGGCATACTCGAGCGCGACGATCAGCTCTTGACTCAAGTCCAGCAGGTGGTGGAATCGCGTTACCGCGTAGGCCAAGGTAACCAGCAGGACGTCCTCAAAGCGCAGCTCCAGCACACAAAGATCCTGCAAGAAATTGCTCACCACCACCAGGAAGTGGGTCAGCTTGAAGCACAACTAAAGCAGATTCTGAATCGTCCTCAGACATCTCCGGAGATCGTCGCTGAGCCTCTCACCCAGACTTCCCTGCTCTACACCGATGCGCAGCTGCTTCAACGCGTGCAAGATCAGAACCCTGACATCCGCTCTCGGGCGCAAATGGTTCAAGGGCAAGAAGCCCGAGTCGATCTTGCCCATAAGGACTTCCGTCCAGACTTCATGGTCGAATACATGTATCAGCGCACCGACCCCACCCAATACCGCGCCTATTACATGGCCACTTTCGGCATCCGGCTTCCCAATCGTGGCCGGCAAAAAGCCGAGCTTGCGGAAGCGGAGCAGAACCGGGAGCGAGTCAAGCAGGAACTGCAGGGTGAAGTGCAGCGCGTTTCGTCTGAAGTCGAACAGCAGTATGTGATGGTCCGAAGCTCGGAGGAGCGTTTGAACATTTACAAGGGCGGATTAATCCCGCAGTCGGATGCAAACTTTCGCGCAGGAATGGCGGCATACCAGGCGAACCGAGAAGACTTTGAAACGCTCTTGGGTAACTTTCTCGATGTATTGAATCTGGATTTGGAGTACCGGCAAGAACTGGCTGAGCACGAGTCCGCCTTGGCGCGGCTGGAACGACTGACGGGAGTGACATTGCCATGACCGATCATGACGAAACTATCGAAAAAGAGATTTCGGCTTATGCCGAGGCCCGGAAATACCGGGGCGTTTTGGATAACGCTGTTCACTGCTGTTGCGTTTGTGATCGTCGCTGCGGCTTTTTGGTGGCGACAGAACCAGGAGGCGCCTTCCGGCGCTGAGCAGCAAATGTCAGCAGCCGCCAAAACTGAAAACGCCGCGAAGCCAAACATGCCAGGCATGGCGATGAGTGAAGCACCAGCAACACCGGCGCAATCTGAGGTCCCGCTGGCACCAATTCAGCTTACGCCACAGCGCATGCAGAGCATTGGCGTGCAGATCGGACAAGTGGAATACAAGGCCGTAAGTGACGAACTCCGTTTCTACGGCAATGTACAGGCGAACGAACGGCGCCTCGCCTATGTGCAGACGCGTTTTGCCGGTTGGATTCGTCAGGTCTATGCCGATGCAACCGGTGATTTCGTACGCAAAGGCCAACCTCTGTTCACGATCTACAGCCCGGATCTCGTGACAACGGAGCAGGAATACCTGCTCGCGAAGACCAACGCGGCCGCCATGCACCAGAGTTCCGTCAACGGAGTCGCGTCGGGAGCGGAGTCACTCTTCGGTGCAGCCAAGGAACGACTGCTGCAATGGGAGATACCTCCGAGTGAAATCGCAAAGCTCGATGCCACGGGCAAGGTGATCACCGACCTGACGATCAACTCTCCGGTTTCAGGCTACGTAACCGAGAAGAACGCACTACCCAATATGTATGTGCAGCCGGACACAAAGTTATACACCGTAGCCGACCTGTCAGAGGTCTGGGTGTTGGCTCAGGTCTTCCAGAATGATGCTGGCAAAATCAAGCCCGGCGATTCGGCCGAGGTTACCGTGGACGCATATCCGGGAAAGGTTTTCGCCGGCCGGGTGGATTACGTCTTACCGCAGGTGGACACGATGACTCGCACGCTACCGGTGCGGCTCGTGTTGGCGAACCCTGGGCTGAAACTTAGGCCAGGGATGTATGTGAACGTAGGGCTCAAGCTGCCGCTTGGCAGGCAGTTGACTGTTCCTGCTTCAGCCGTCTTTCATTCCGGCACAAGAAGCCTCATCTTCGCGTATAGCGGGGATGGCAACATCGAGCCACGGGAAATCGAGCTAGGTCCACGGGTCGGCGATCGCCAAGTTATTCTCAAGGGAACGCGCGCCGGTGAGCAGATCGTTACGTCTGCGAATTTCTTAATTGATTCCGAAGCACAGCTGCAGGCTGCTGCTGGCGCGTTCACGCCTCCTCCGCCGGGGGCCGGGGGTGCCGCTGCGATGAACGCTCCCGCCCAGGCGCAGGCCACAGTCGAACTAACCACAGATCCCAATCCGCCGCACAAGGGCAGCAACACCGTTCGGGTGAAGCTAACTTCGCAGAACGGGCAACCCATTACCGGAGCCCAAGTGACGGTCACATTCTTTATGCCGGCTATGGCTGCCATGGGAATGTCTGCGATGAAGACGGTGGTCAACGCGAGTGAGAAGGGCAGCGGAATGTATGAAGGCAAGGGTGATCTGGGATCCGGTGGTACGTGGCAGGTAACGGTTACAGCCATGCAGAACGGTCAGGCAATCGCTACCAAGCATCTCACGGTCAACGCGACAGGGGGAATGTAAGTGATTAATCGAACGATTGAGTGGTGCGCTCACAATCGGTTCCTGGTCTTTACCGGCGTGCTTTTGCTGGTTATGGCGGGTATTTGGTCGATGAGCCACATTCCGCTTGATGCTCTGCCAGACATCTCTGATGTCCAGGTAATTATTCACACCAACTGGGAAGGCGAGCCCCCGGACATCATAGAGGACCAAGTCACGTACCCGATCGTAACCGCGCTGCTCGCGGCGCCGCACGTCAAGGCAGTACGTGCGCAGACGATGTTTAACGACTCCTACATCTTCGTTGTCTTTGAAGACGGCACCGATATTTATTGGGCGCGTTCGCGCGTACTTGAGTACCTGCAGACCATCGCCGGGCGTCTGCCAGAGGGTGTACATCCGGCCATCGGTCCGGATGCAACCGGCGCGGGATGGGTCTATGAATACGCGCTCGTGGATCACACGGGCAAGTACAGCCTCGCCGACCTTCGAGCGCTTCAAGACTGGCACTTGCGGTACCAGCTCGAAACTGTACCGGGCGTTGCGGAAGTGGCCACCATCGGTGGTTTCGTTCGGCAGTATCAGGTCCAACTTGATCCAAATAAGCTGCTGGCTTATGGCATACCGCTCTCGACCGTCATCGATCGAGTGAAATCCAGCACCAATGAGGTTGGCGGGCGCGTGCTGGAGTTAAGCGGGACACGCTACTTTATTCGCGGCCTTGGCTACCTGCGTTCGCTGGCGGATCTCGAAAATGTCCCGGTGATGGCGAAGAACGGAACCGCCGTGCTGATAAAAGACCTGGGGCGGGTGTCGTTTGGCCCAGATATTCGGGAAGGTGTAGCGGAATGGAACGGTCAAGGAGAGACCGTCGGCGGCATCGTCGTGATGCGTTATGGGCTGAACGCCCTGAATGTAATTAACGGCGTCAAAAAGAAGCTCGCTGAGATCAAACCATCCCTGCCCCCTGGTGTTGAAGTGGTAGCCGGCTATGACCGCGCCGGACTGATTCAGGAATCAATCAAGACACTGCAACGTGACCTGTTAGAGGAGGCGATCATTGTCAGCATAGTTATCATTGTCTTTCTCTTTCACTTCCGCTCTGCTCTGATCCCGATCATCACGCTCCCTATTGCGGTCGTGGCTTCGTTCATCCCGATGTATTACTTAGGAGTCAGTTCGAACATCATGTCTCTGGGCGGACTGGCATTGGCCATTGGAGTTCTCGTAGATGCAGCGATCGTAATGGTCGAGAACGGGTACCGCCATTTATCGGAACGAGAGAATCCAACAGATCCTAAGCTCATGGGCGAAGCCGATCTTTCCAACGGCCCGGTGCCCAGCACGTCCAACGCACCCGTTGTCATCGCGCCGACGGGACGGCGGCACAGCTCAGAAATTCCGGAACCGGAACGACGGAAGATTCTCATTGATGGCGCAAAGCAAGTCGGGCCAGCACTGTTCTTCTCTCTAATCATTATTGTCATGTCATTCCTTCCGGTTTTTCTTTTGGAAGCCCAGGAAGGGCGTATGTTTCGGCCGCTTGCCTGGACGAAAACGCTCGCGGTCGGCTTCTCTTCATTGCTGGCGATCACGCTGGTGCCCGTGCTGATGGTTATCTTCATTAAGGGCAAGCTCCGGCCAGAATCGGAGAACCCTGTCTCCAGGTTCACGCGGGCGCTCTACTTACCTGTTCTGCGACTTTGTCTTAAATATCGCAAAACCACGCTGCTCATAAACCTATTGTTTCTAGTGGTGACATTCCCGTTGATGTTCAGGCTGGGCAGCCAGTTCATGCCACCGCTCTACGAGGGCTCCTCGCTATACATGCCGACCGCATTGCCAGGAATCTCGGTAACACAAGCTTCGCAACTGCTGCAAGAACAAGATCGCATGCTGCGCTCCTTCCCGGAGGTAGAGAGCGTATTTGGAGCTGTGGGACGTTCGGACAGCGCCACTGACAATGCTCCCCTCGATATGTACGACACCACTCTCATGCTTAAGCCGCGTGAGCAATGGCCCCAGGGTATGACGTACGAGAAGCTGATCCGCGAAATGGATGAAAAGCTGCAACTTCCGGGATTGACGAATACCTGGACGATGCCGGTCGAGAACCGTCTCGATATGGCACTGACCGGAATCAAGACGCCGGTGGGGATGAAAATCCAGGGAACCAACGTCGACGGAATTCAACAACTAGGGACTCAAGTGCAGCAGATTCTGTCCGGGCTGCCGCAGGTGAGATCAGCGTTTGCGGAGCGCGTCTCGCAAGGCTTTTACGTGAATGTCGAAGTCAACCGTCCAGAAGCGGCCAAATATGGGCTGACGATCGCCGACGTGCAGCAGGCCGTAGCGTCAGGCATGGGTGGTATGAACGTCGCGCAAAATGTAGAAGGCCGCGAGCGGTATCCAATGAATGTTCGATATGAGCGCGACTTCCGCGACAACATAGAGGATTTGCGACGTGTGCTGATAGCGACGCCCGCGGGAGCGCAGATCCCTATCGAGCAGGTGGCAACGATCTCGTTCTCGCATGGGCCTGCCATGATCCGCGACGAAGAAGGCCAGCTCACTGGGTATGTTTACATCGACCTGAACACAAAGGATTACGGCGGTTTCGTGAATCAGGCCTCGAAGCTATTGCAGCAGAGGCTCACGTTGCCAACGGGATACACCTACACATGGTCCGGTGAATACGAGTTTGAACTGCGCGCCAAAGAGCGCTTCAAGATTATTTTGCCGGTTGTCTTCTTTGTGATCTTTCTCCTCTTGTACTTGATTTTCCATAACGTCACCGAAGCCATGGTGCTGATCTTTCCTACCTTTTACGCGATGACGGGCGGCCTAATCTTGCAGTGGCTCCTTGGCTACAACTTCAGCGTGGCCGTCTGGGTTGGCTACATCGCACTATTTGGGATTGCGGTTGAAACCGGTGTTGTGATGGTGGTTTACCTCCATGAGGCTCTCGATCACAAGTTGGCTTCAGGGGTTCAGCTCACTAATGCGGATGTCGAGGACGCGGCGATCGAAGGTGCTGTTCAGCGGCTACGACCAAAGCTCATGACAGTTACGGCGGTGTTAGCCAGCCTAATCCCGATTCTATTCGAGAGCGGAATTGGATCCGATGTCATGAAGCCGATCGCAGCTCCGATCGTGGGAGGAATGATCACATCGACGATCCATGTGCTAATTCTGGTGCCGGTCTTTTTCGTGCTCATGAAAGAACGAGCACTGCGGCGCGGCACTCTTACCAAGCGGCAAGCGACGAACGAAGCGTAAGCGAAACGAACACAGCCTCAGAACGGAGAACTCAAATGAAAGCGCTGACAATCGTCACAAGTATTTCGGAAGTGCTGGTGCTGTTGAGTCTAGCCTTTGGGCAAGCAACCCCCACGGTGCCAAGCGTTGGTGCCGACGATACGGCGGTACAAGAACTGACCGGAATCGTCAGTGATGGTGTATGCAAGGGGCGACACAACCGCAAGGCCGTAACTCAATTTGGATGCACTCTCAAGTGCGTTGGAGACGGTGCTGATTATGTAGTCGTGGTGGGCGAGAGAGTCTACATCCTCGAACGGCACAAAGCCGACCTCGACAAGTTTGCCGGGGGGCCGGCCATGATCGCCGGGCGCATTAGTGGCAACAAGGTGGTTGTGAATTCGGTTACGGCAATAAAGAAGAAAGCCAAGGTTGGCAAAGCCGATTCATAACTCAATGCTGCCTAACAAACCGATGCAGCGCAGCAAGGAACGCTAGAGACCAGCAACCGCACGGAGCCAGAGGCGAACATGAGAAGCAAACGCAAGCCAAAACAATCTGATTTATGGGGGCGCAATCATCTCATTGGCATGGTGGTCGTCGCAGTCCTGGTTTTCGCGGGCATTTTCTACGTGGCACTTCGCGCCAAACCGCCGAGACGGGATGATGTAACAGCCGGTCCCATCCCGATCTATTTCCGAAGTGCTGCGGATGCGATGCCGTTTCCGGCGACGCTCGACCCGGTGAAGTTCCAACGTAGAGACATTCGGGAGGCATACCAGGTAGCAAAGGAAATCCCGGAGGTTCTCGCACAGCAACCCTGCTATTGCTATTGCGAACGGAAGGGCCACCGCGGCCTTCTGGATTGCTTTAGGACAGAACA
>Ga0185299_10004964_pt1 | contig 15472 bp, 10 predicted proteins | sample PaiPotPPA55metaG_FD_128002 | JGI IMG/M metagenome (GOLD analysis project Ga0185299, IMG submission 128002) | Iron sulfur acid spring bacterial and archeal communities from Banff, Canada, to study Microbial Dark Matter (Phase II) - Paint Pots PPA... ...
TCCGTCCAGCGAAAACTTGGCCCCGCCAATACGATTGGCGTAGCGCCCCACCGTGCCCCCAAAGGACGCGGTGCCTTCTTGATATCCCGCAAGCGTGTCGTAACCGAGTACCACGTCGCCGATTTTTCCGTTGCGATCGGGGACCTTGATGGACACTACCGTGCCGCCGAAATCGCTGATGACCACCTGCATGCCTGATTTATTCGAGAGCGTGAAAAGGTAAGCTTCGCGGCCATCTTTGGTCTTCCCGAACACGCTTTTCTTCACCCCGGGGCTTTGCGATTCTGCCGCGGCTCGCCCATCACTGATTGTCGATACCATCAACAGTAACACGCAGATTCCAATTCTCATTTGCCCTCTCCTGAACGCCCGGCTACACCACATGTTTCACGTGCGAGCTAAAAGTGTCCTCAACGTTGTACGCCACTGCCAGATTCTTTTCCACGTATAGCGAAAAAACTTTTCTATATTCACGCAGGCTCAGGAATAGGTTCGATGCGGCCGAGCAAAAAAACATAACCCAGGATGCCGATTAATAGGAACAACGTTGCCGCGGCAAAAGCCCACGCAAAGGACCGCGTGGCGGAAGCCACATAGCCGGTGATAATCGGCGCCGCGATAGCCGATAATTGATTGCCAAAATTGAGAATTCCGCCCAATCGTCCAACGCTGCCCGCTGGCGCAATCAACGACGGGATAGACCAACCCACCGGCGCAGCCGCCGCCAGTCCACCGATGGAAATGCTGATCCAAAATATCGCCGCCGCAGGGGTACGGGCCAGCGCCGCGCCGAGAATACCAAGCCCAAGCGCAGTCCCGAGCACCAGCACCACCTGGCGCACCCGCGAAGAGTCAAACCCACGCCGAATTAGCTCATTCACCATCCACCCGCCGATAATAAAGTCGGTAAGGGCTGCAAACATCCACGGAACGCTCGAGTACAACACCGAATCGTGCAGATTCACATGCTGCGCGGTAGACAAATAGCTCGGCAACCAGGTCAACAGCAAATAAAACGTGTAGTTGTAGGCCGAGGAGCCCAACACCAAGCCGACCACCTTGCGCTGGCTTAACAAATACAAAATTGACGCTCCTTTGCCACTTTTGCCTGCATTGTCAGGCTGGGTGCCTCCGCGCACGATGAATTCACGCTCGGCGTCAGACAGTTTTTTGTCTTCGCTGGGATTTCTGTACAGCCAGTAAAACAAAGCGAGATAGACAAGACTAGTCAGCCCTGTGGCGGCAAAACTCCACCGCCAACCAAAGTGCAACAAAAAAAGCCCCACAAGGGGCACTCCGAGCGCAGGTCCCAGCTTGGCGGCGGAGTCAAAGAAAGCCGTAGCCAAACTCCGTTCACGGTCCGGAAACCAATAGCCCACCGCTTTGGAATTTCCTGGAAAGGTGGGCGCCTCACCAATTCCCAGCAACAGCCGCGCCACAAAAAAACTTCCAACACCAGTCGCCGCCGCCGAGCAGAACGAAGCTATGCTCCACAAAAGCGTGCTGACGCACCCAACTTTGCGCACTCCAAAGCGATCGAGCAATACTCCGGATGGAAGCTGCAGCGCCGCATACGTCCAACTGTACGCGCTAAGCAAATACCCAAAGGTGATGGTGCTGACGCCAAACGCATCGTGCAGCGCCTGCTGCGAAACTGAAATATTGACGCGATCCAGATAGTTTACGAACACGCCAAAGCCCAGCAGCGAAGCTATCAGCCAGCGCCGCCGAGGAACCGGTGCGTGGACTGCATTTTGATCCAGATGTGATCGATCCGCGTTCAAGCGCTGTTGAGTTTAGATGATTCAGCTCAAGATGGCACGGCAGAACACTAGACTCTGTAAAAGAAATGGCGGGTTCTCAGGACTCCACAGCTGCCGGATTTTCTCAATAGAAAGCGAGCGATCAGCCAACCGCCGGAACTTCAAACGGCGCGCGATATTTTCTCGTTAAATATTGATCGGCTTTGCTGTCGTTGACGAATTTCTCGTTGTGCCCGTCGAACTGCAATTCCCTGCCCTCGCGGTAGGCAATATTGGACAGGTGGCAGAGCGCCGTCGACAGATGCCCCTCTTCTATATCGGCGTTTAATTCCGCGCGGTTACGCGAACGCAAAACTTTAACGAAGTTCTCAAAGTGGTTTTGGTCTCCGGTTCCGGTGGTATTCGAGGGATCAGCAGCGTCTTTGCCGCTCATGGATGGCCCAGGTTCGTTTTTCCTGCCGAAATACGTCTTCCAATTGGAGCCGTCTAGATGCATCCATCCTTTCGTTCCAAAAAACAGGTTGCCTATCTTGATCCCGTCTTCGGCGTTGGTGTACAAGCCGCGCACTTCGAATTGAATGATCTTCCCGTCGCGATATTTCAGCGTGGCGTTTTGTGTGTTGGGCGTCTCCTGATCGTCGTCGAAAGCGTACTTCCCGCCACCGCAATAAATTTTCTCAGGATACTCCGATTTATTCAGGCCCCACCGCGCAATATCCATCTGGTGAGGACCCTGATTACCCAGATCGGCGCAGCCGTACTCCCAGAACCAATGCCAGTTGTAGTGAAAGCGATTTTCGTTGAACGGTCTAAGCGGCGCGGGGCCAAGCCACAAATCGTAATGCACACCGGCGGGCGCGGTACCATCCGCTTTGTGGCCGATCGTATCTCGCGGCTTGAAACAAAGTCCCTTGGCCATGTAAACCTCGCCGATACCTCCCTCATGCAGAAACTTCATGGCCGCCTGCACCGACGGATTGCTGCGGTTCTGCGTGCCTGCCTCCACAAGGCGGTTATATTTTCTTGCGGCGTTCACAATCTGCCGGCCTTCCCAGATATTGTGCGAAACGGGTTTCTCTACGTAGACGTCCTTGCCCGCCTGGCAAGCCCAGATGGCAGCTAACGCGTGCCAGTGATCCGGCGTGGCAATGGTAACTGCATCGATATTTTTATCGTCCAGCACGCGGCGAACATCCGTCTCCGTGCCAGGTTTCTGTGGCGTAACTTTGCCGAGCTTGGCCAGCGCCTCTGGAAACAACCGCTCATCGACATCGCAAAACGTTGCAATCCTCACACCCGGGATTTTTCCGAAGCCCTCATAATGCGCCTGGCCGCGGCTCCTCACTCCAATCACCGCAAGGTTAATTGTATCGTTCGGACTGTGCGCCCGCCCCAAGCGACTAATAAATGGCGCCGCGATAGCAGCCCCGGCGGCCGTCTTAACAAACTCGCGGCGATTAATTGTTCCCATCTCGGTTCACTCCCTTTCACGAGAAATCAATCTCGCAGCAGCCCTAATGCCATATCACGCGTAACCAATGCCAAAGACGCTTGGCGCTAAGCGACACCATAATACAGTTTGAAAACGAAGTCAGGCGGGCGCCAGGAAAAAAATCCGGCTCTCATTTAAACGAGTAGACCCTAAGTCGGAGCCTTGGGGGAAGCGAGTATTTGAATGAGGCCCCGAAAAATCCAAGGTTCGCCTATGTCAGCAAAATTGTCTTGCTACTTTTTCTCGAGCGCTTTTTGGATTTTCGTCACCATCTCTCGGGCGCCTGGAGCCATCGGGCCATCGGGATCGAGACGCAAGTATTCTTCATACTCGCGCAAAGCTCCCTGGGGATCATTCTTGCGCAGCAGGATGTTTCCCAGGAGCACGTGCGGGGCGGCGAGACCGGGAAATTCGCTCACGGCGGTGGCCGCGTGCGGAGCAGCCTCGTGCCAGCGCCCTGTGGCCCAATACGTTTTGGCCAGCTCGTAGTGTCCGCCTGGGGCGTCTGGACTGAGCTCCAGACCGCGGGTCAACGCAGCTTCTGCCTTAGGATAGTCCTTGGTCTGATTGAAAACCGCACCCAACTCGAGATAAGCATCGCCAAGTTTGGGATCGAGCCGAATGGCTTTTTCCAAGCAGGCTTGCGCATCTTTCCAGTTTTTCTGCTGGAGATATATGGTCCCTAGCATCTGATACGCTTGGGGAAATGCCTCGTAGAGGTGAACGGCCTTGTGAAAATGGCCGGCGCTAGCGTCAAGCTTGTTTTCCTTCAGTGCGTTCTCGCCCTTCGCGTATTCCTGACGCGCGTTGTCTGGAACACTAAGGTCCACGGTAGAGACGGAAGAGGCGGATGTTCCGGCGGGCACATTAGCGGCAGATTCCGAGATGGCTTTTCCAGCGACGGGGATTAATTCCAGACTCGCGTAACCCCTCGAAGTGCTGATCAGTTCCACTCGAACAGTCACTTCTTTGTAGCCTCGTTCACTCATGCGGACGAGATAAACTCCGCTGGAAGACAAATTGAATTGGCACTTCCCACCATCCCTCGTCTGGCAATCACCTGCCGCGCCGCCTTCGGCGGCTTCCAGCCGTACGTGAATGCCCCGTGGGCCCGGCGCCCCAGTCGCGTACCGGACTTGTACGTCGATCACGCCCCCGGAGGATCGACCCATACCGGGTCTTTGGGCTTTAAGCGACGGCGGTATTACAAGGCAGGTGAAAGACAGAAGTAGAATGGCGAACGAGGCGCGTAACATACGATCACCTCCGCATCATCAACAGAAAAGCCAGAAGAGCGATGCGTTCTCCCCAACAGACTTCAGAATCATTAATTTGAATCATACGCCGATAGAGAAAATTCGCTCGTACAAAAACAAAAAGAGGGCGCTTTGAGCGCCCTCCCTTTTGTTTTATGGATATAGGTCAGAACACCAACTTGACCGAGGCTCTGGAAGTGAACGGGTTCACGAAACCCTGGGTTTGAAAGGTTGGAGATGTGTACGGTTTCTGAAAATCGGCGTTCTTTAACGAAAAGCCCAAGTCATAGAATTGGTTCACGGTAGTCTCGCGGTTGCTGTTGGCTATGTTGAACATATCGAATCCTAACCTAAGGCTCAGCCTTTCGGTTATTCTCCACGGATATTCAACATGCGCGTCCACAGTACCGGTTACTGGAGAACGGCCTAGGTCTCCGCGGCCAAAGATGGGTACTTCGCCCTGGTTTTGGTAGGCCTGCTGAGCAACCAATGTGGTTAGCGGAATACCAGACTGGACGGTTACGCCCGTGCCGAGCACGAGGCCCTTGAGTTTGCCATTAGGGAACACGTAGAAAGTGTGCGCGTTGAGGACGTGTTTGCGATCGCTGCTCAGGAAGCCGATACTCTGCTGGTTGGCGAGAAGTCCAAGCGCGCCTTCAGTGAAGTCAAAGAGCGAGCTAATGCCCGGGTCGGCCTGGCCATTGTCGTTTCGAAACGCGCCCTCATAATTACCGCGCAATTGTGCGAGCCGGTAGTTGACGGCGAGCCCCCAGCCGTGGCTGAAAGACTTGTTCACCTCGAACTCCACGGCCTCATATTCACGCTTAGGATCCTTATAGGTATCCGGTTTGCCGTCCGGATAGAACTCGCCGCCAAACGCAGCACAGCCGCCCGCCTTAGCCTGAGCTTGACTGGTGCAGTCTGGAAGTAATTTGCCGGACGCGTCAGTCCACGTGCTGGTGTTAACCGCTGGGAAGCAAGCGCTGCCAGCTGGCGTGGTGCTGCCATTGGCTGCCGCGAAACCATTGAACTGGTTCGTAGCAACGAATGGTGTCGGGGCGTTATTGCCGTCAATACAGGCAGATGGGAACCCTAACGCCACCAGCGCCGCTGCGTTCGCGGCTGACGGGGTCTGTTCGGCGGTAAGCAAGGCACAAGTAAAGTTACCTGTCGTAGCCCCACTGTTAGCAGCACATGGAGCCTGAGTACTGTCAAGCAAAACGCCTTGGGCAAACACTTGCTCGTTGGGGTTGACGAAGATGTCCTGTTTCGCGTTGGGGTTTCCAATGAAATAGTTCAAACCGCCTCCGTTTGCGGCCAGGGCGTTAAACTGCTCGACGGAGATACCGCCCTGATCTTCGATAACGCGCTTGAGTCTGCGGTCAATGTAACGAACGCTGGCCACGATGCCGCCGGGGAACTCACGCTCATATCCAACGAGGAACTCGTCGGTGTATTCCATGCGCGTTCCTGGTGCGAATGGTTCGCCACCGCTGACAAGGGCTCCGGCAGCGATGGGGACTCCACCATTTGCCTGGTTCAGCAGATGCGCTGAATCGGGAATGAAGTTGGTGGTGCCATTGGAATTTAGCACAACGTTTCCGTTGGCATCGGCCTGTGGTGCCCAGTAGGGATTCTGAAAATCCTCTTCGTTGCTCAGCGCGCGAACGGCGGCATCCAGGGGAAGTACGTACGCGTAGCGGCCGAAATTGGCGTAGAACTTCGACTTGCGGTCTCCCTTGGGATCTACGACGACCCCAATGCGCGGTGACCACATGTCGCTAAAGGTCTTTTCGACTTGGTTGCCCGTTAAACGCTGCTGTTCCCAGCGTACGCCGAGATTGAGGGTCACATGCCTGCCCATCTCCCAGGCGTCATTGACGAACGCGGCGTGATACTTGCCGGAGCTCTTCGTCACGCCCCCGTCGAATCGTCCTCGAACCTGTTGCAGTGCAACCTGCTGCGGCGTTGAAAAACCAGGTACGTTCATAAAGGGGCAAAGCGTGCAGGTCCCGGATGGCAATCCTGATATATGACTGGCGAGCACCAGGACGAGCTGGGCATCTGACATCTGTCCGGCTACAGCTGGGTTGTGCGTATCGTACCCTGGGTCCCCTCCGGTGGCATTCAAGGTTGGAATTGCAAATTTCGGGCCGGTCCAGGATTGAATGTCGTTGTAATGCGGGAATTGCCAGTTGTAACCGAGGCTAAAGGTGTGCTGGCTGCCCAGGAAATGGACAGTCTTGCTCACGTCACCCTGTAGACCCTTGGTGTTGGCATCGTACGGTTCAGTCAGGCCAAGACCCTGCGCATTGAAGGAACCCCGCTGGCCGGCCAAACCATCGATCTGCGTGTCATCGCTAATTTGGTAGATATTTAGGGCCGGTGTCTCTGTGAAGTGATTCCAACTCCAGGTGAATGCACCGTCTACGAGGAAGCTTGAACCGAACGTGCCGTCGTAGCGTACCGACCAATTTCGAGTTCCGTAATCCCATCTCGAATTAGCTGACGCATTGTCGGAGTTGAGGGTGGAAAATGGGGCGGCGTTGGTGTGCGACGGGTCGCCCGACACTGTTGATTCGAGAGTTTGTGTGCCGGTGAGCTTAAACGTTAGCTTGGCAGCATAGTCGTTTCGGATGGTGCGTTTATCCGCCACACCATTGTATAGATTAAAGAGTCCAGAAGGAACTCCCTCTAGGGATACAGCGGGAGCAACATAGTTGTGATTCCACGATGGGTTGAAGGTTCCGAAGAAGAACAGTTTGTTCTTTAGACCCCCCAGAGGAACATAACCGCCAAATTCGAAGTCGCCTTCATAGTTGGCATCGTTCAAGCGGCGCCCCACTTTGTTGAGAACCCCGAAGTTGGGGTCGTCGGCGTTTACGTAGCCAGCCTGCATGGCGCGGTTATTAAAATACCCGCCAACGGTTCCGAAGAACTTAGTCCCGCCCGACTTCGTCACCAACTGCACGATACCGCCACTCACGTGACCGTACTGCGGCTCAAAACCACCGGTCTTGATCTGAACTTCTTTGACAAATGAAAGGTTGATGCCGGTGCCTAACGGTCCGTAGGAACGAGACCATACGCCAATACCGCCAAATGCCGGGTCATTAATCGAAACGCCGTCTGCTACGTAGAGATTCTCGAGGCCAGTAGACCCGGAAATCGATGGGTTCTGCACACCAGTGCCGAGCCCCGAAGTCACGCCTGGAGCCAGGTAAAACAGGCTGCTTACGCCGCGGCCCAGGGGAATGTTCTGGTAGAAATCGTCAGAAAAATCCGAGGTCACCGCCGCCGTAGTTGTGTCCACGGTTACCGTCGCGGCATTCACTTCCACGACTTCCGAGACATCGCCGGTTTCGAGTACAACCTCAACGCTGGTCGTCTTGTTAATCAAGACTTCGGCGCTTTGAAAACTCGCGGCCTTGAATCCCGCTTTGTGTACCTTCGCCGAGTAAGAACCCGGAACCAAGGTTGAGAATAGGAACGCTCCCTGGTCATTCGTGATTTGAGTCTGGGTGCCGATGGGCCCGGTAATGGTTACTTCGGCTCCAGGAACCACGCTCTTGGAACTGTCATAGACCACGCCTCCAAGGTTCCCTCGCGAAGAACTTTGATCCTGGGCCATGGACGGCCAACAGCACACGAGACATAAAGCAATGACGAGGACGCACAAAAATATCTTTCTCATATGCACAACTCCTTTAACTGCGTTGAGTAGCTGGACCGTCTTGTGTGGGTTTGCGAACGTAGTGCATAGCAGGTGAACAGGACGCGCCATCCCCCAGAGACATCAACGACGCTCTGCACTTGCATGAGGGCTTCCAAAAGATAAGGTAAACTTGGTATCAACGGAATCTAAATGAAATCAATCGTTTACATTCAATACACGGAGACTACAACCGGTTTAGAGGCAAGTACGTCTGGTTTCACGGATAGTTATACAAAAAAATGGAGTGTTATTCGTGGTCGGATATCAAATAAAAGCATCGTTCAAGCCCTAAACTAGATCTTAATTGCTCGGCTTCTTAGTATCAGGGTTCAAGTAAGATTTGCCCTTGCGAGCGAGTTCGTCCGCCTTCGGAGCGTTCCCGATCTCGTCGTAATACCCCGCCAAAGCCAGGTACAAAGGCCCCTCGTCAGGTCGCTGATGAAGGGCGGCTTCCAGCAACGAAATGGCATCCTTGGGCACACCGGTCTTCTCTAGACTGGCGGCGATTCTCAGAAGGGTCTCCGAGTCAGTAGCATCGGTTACGCTGGCATCACGATAGAGGCTCACCACTGCGGCATACTCTTTGCGGGCAAAGTACGCGTCCACGAGGCGCGCTCTTGCGGTGTCATTGCCGTGGTTGAGTTGCAGCGAGCGGCGCAACCAGCCGCGGGCTTGATCCGGTTGGCCTTCGGCGAGATAGCAAAGCCCGCGTTGCTGATCCAGGATGCCAGTCTCCGCGTCCTGACTGATACCGGGCTCGAGAACGTCCCACGGGGCGGGCCCGGAGTCTGCATCGAGAATCCTAAACTTGGCATTAGCAAATGCGCGATCATTACTGCCCGGCCGATTTACCGTCAGCGATAACAAGTAATTTCCGACGGCTTGCTGGTCGAGGGACAGTTTCTTGCCGGTTACAATGTTGCCCCTGACATCAAACTGCTCCATGCCCAATTCGTCCTTAACGTGGGTGACGCTACCAGGGGCGGCCGGCCTCCCCAGCGCATAGTCGATTTGCAGACTCTGCCCGGCATACTCATGCGGATCTCTCGGAGGCGCCCAGATTTGATACATCACCTGGAGGTTTGTGCCGGGAGCGACGGTTGGATAGGGATTTGGCATCGGATTGAACTTCACTCCGCCGAATGTAAATGGCGTTAAATCCGATAGCGCCGGATCGACTTCTTCAGCAGACAAGAACGGCAAAATGGCGGGAATGAGCAAACTGTCATTGCCGACCGCCGGAATGCTGACTTCACGATGTGTGCTGTACGCCGCTTTCTTCGACCAATCCGTAAATTGAAAATCCACAAGATACTTGCCCGGTGGAAGCGGCAAACTGCCTTCGTAACCAAACACCTTGTCCTGGATGCGCTCCAGGGATTTTTTATCAACGGAGTCGGTGAGCGTTTTTTGCTGAGTAAAGATAGGCTTGTTTTCTTGAGAAAAAACGATGACGCGAACTTCAACTGAATAGCTCAATCGCCCGTTGTCTTCTTTCGTTAAGGCGAGGTCGCTGGGGTTATGCAAACGGATCGCATAATCAAGCCTGGTCAAGCCGCGTGAATCGCGGGCCGGAAAAGTCACAATGTCGAGTTTCTTTTCGTCGAGCAAAAGCCGCGAAGTCACAGTTTCCTTGAAGGCTCTCCGTCGCGCTATTTCACTGCGGCTTTCGGGGAGATTCGGGAGATTCTTAATGCGATCGAGCAAAATGTCAGATTCCAGGCTCCGCTGCCCTGAACTTAGATCCACAGGTTCATCGGGAAGCAGACTGAGAGCTATGCGGGCAACTTCAGGACCGACAGAACTATTGATCAATCTCAGGGCGTTTGTCGGTGAGTTGATGGCTTCCACTCCTGTGACCAGTTTGTCCGGCCCGTCCATATAAGGACTGTAGAAGCGATAGTCGCCACCCCCGTCACGCTGGTAAAACATGACGTAGAACGCGGTAGGCAGCGAGGGACTGGGATTGGCGTAGAACCAAATCTGAATGGGATAGAGGTTCGCCGAGTTGGGAAGTACCTGCTTCTGTTGTGGCTCACCCAGAGTGATGTAGGTGCGGCCGCGATCGCTGCGCCAGCCTTCCGCACCCGAGCCGGCTCCGAAGCGCGCGTTGGCAAAAGCGATACGGCGGTAAATCTCGTCTTTATAGGAATTGGTGGGACTAGCGGGTTCGGGGTTGCGGACATCCCAAAATTGCTGGATGAATTTGTCGCGCGCTTCGTCTGTCGTTAGGCGAAGGAACTCGTCGCGTTCGTCCTTGTTAATGATGTAGACCACATCGCGCTCGAGCCAAGTTTTGTATTGCTTATCAAGCTTCTGCTTCCCTTGGGCGCGCGCAGGCGAAGCGCTGAAATTCAGGAACACTAACAAGCAAGCGAAAAATATCGCCACACCGAATACTCTTGAGATCAGGGCGCTTTGTTGGCGCAAGAATTTTTTCCGTTGCAAGCGATTTGTCCTTCCACCGCCAGACTCGGCTCGGTGACATGGTGCAATTAGACGCAGAGAACTCCCCATGCCTAGCGTACCCAGATTAGATGCGCAAACCGGCTCGCGCATGGTCACCATCAAAAATTTTCGGCTGAGTTATCATGAAACTAAAGAAATCGCCCGTGAAGTAGCGATTATCGGTGTAAACGGCGAGCGCAGTCAAACCAAGCGCTTGGCAGCCTTGGAGCAAGGATAGCGCAGTGATCTTCTTTGTGCGACCCGGGACTGACACCGTACGATTTACGAAATACGTCGATGAACGCGCTCACACTGCTATATCCGACAGCCAGCGCGACGCCCGTTAGCGATTCTCCTTCATCAAGCCGCTCCAGCGAAGCGTCAAATGTGAAGATTGCCACGGCGCTGTGGCCCAGGCCGACACCACGTCGATGACTACGAGCGTCACCTGGATGGGCGTGTGCATTGACTGTCACGCGCAGCGCAAGGCAAAGACGGTCTGCCAAACGTGTCACGCTTGGCCCAATTCAAAAAGCCCCGCGGGTGTTTTGTCTTACGAACCTGATGCCGTCGGTCGACGCTCCCTTACAGTGGCGAGTCTTGCGTGGGGTCCTGACTTCTTGAAATTCATTCAATAATCGCCCGTCGGGATCTGACGGGGTTGCCACTGCATCGGATAAACGCGCGTCTAAAATCGCGATAGATTCTGGAAGCTAAAACCAGCCACACATGCGCGGCGTTTTCAGACTTCGCGTAAGATTGTCAGTATGAAATTGCCCAGGAAACTTGCATCCATATCGTCGATTTCTTGCGGGCCAGGGATCTAAAGTGGCCAGCGAAACAAAAACGGCGCTCCTCGACGCCCCTACCCTCCAGGTGGGGGCAGACAAGACTATCTTTAACATCCTGCTGGCGATCAGTTTTTGTCATCTTCTCAACGACACCATTCAGTCCGTGCTTCCCGCGATTTACCCGATGTTAAAAGCTTCTTTCCATCTGGACTTCGGGCAAGTGGGCTTGATCGCGCTCACGCTGCAACTTACCGCTTCCCTGTTGCAACCGGTGGTGGGATGGCGCAGCGATAAACATCCGCTGCCATATTCACTTGCCATCGGCATGGGAATAACCCTCCTTGGATTGCTGGCATTGTCCATGGCACCCACCTACGCAATGGTGCTGGTGGCTGCCGGCGCAGTGGGAATAGGGTCCGCCGTCTTTCACCCGGAGTCCTCCCGTGTCGCGCGCATGGCATCAGGCGGGCAGCACGGCTTGGCTCAGTCTCTTTTTCAGGTCGGCGGCAACGCCGGGTCGGCGCTAGGCCCATTGCTGGCGGCCTTCGTGTTGACCAAAGGGCAGTCCAGCATCGCGTGGTTTTCGTTCCTCGCACTTGCCGGAATTATGATCCTGACATTCATCGGGACGTGGTCGAAGAATCATCGCGCGGCTAAAGCCGCGTTGAAGGCAAAGATGACCGCTAACTCCGGACGCGCCGCTGCCCCCTCACACACCGAGCAGTATACTGCCTTGCCTTCCGCGAAAATTGCGGTCTCCATGGCCATATTGATCGCGTTGATGTTTTCCAAGTTTTTTTACCTGGCCAGCATCAACAGCTACTTCACCTTTTATCTTATGAATAAATTTCACCTCTCCCTGCAAAGTGCCCAACTTCATCTTTTCGTTTTTCTCGGCGCGGTGGCGGCAGGAACTATAGCAGGCGGCCCAATCGGTGATCGCATCGGCCGCAAATACGTGATCTGGGGCTCCATCCTTGGCGTGCTGCCATTCACCTTGCTGCTGCCTTATGTGAATCAGTTCTGGACCACCGTTTTGAGCGTAATAATCGGGATGATCCTGGCTTCGGCTTTTTCCGCAATTTTGGTTTATGCACAGGATCTGGTTCCCGGAAGAGTCGGGATGATTTCGGGCCTGTTTTTTGGTTTCGCCTTCGGAATGGGCGGCGTCGGAGCCGCATTGTTAGGCAAATTGGCCGATGTGACCTCGCTAACCTTTGTGTACCACGTATGCGCCTTTCTGCCTGCGATCGGCATTTTGACAGTATTCCTGCCCAATCTTGAGCCCTCGTCTCGTTCGCGCCGAACGGCATAATTCGAACTGCGCGTAAGAAGAGCAACCTATGATTGCAACGGTCATCGGCAGCACCGGCCTTACGGGTTCAGCTCTGGTTCGAAAGCTCCTCGCTGATTCGGAGATAACAAAGATAATCTCCGTTTCGCGCAAGTCTTTAAATATCGCGAAGACAAAACTTACCGAGGTTTTGATCTCCGATTTGGCGGAATTACTGTCGATTGAATCCAGGATTCGCGCCGAGCTTTATTTTTGTTGCCTCGGCACGACAATCAAGACCGCCGGCAGCAAAGAGAACTTTGAAAAAGTGGATCACACCGCCATCATCGCATTTGCAAAAATCGAAAGCGCACGAAGCAAAATCATTCGCGCTCGTTTCCGCGATGGGCGCCAATGCAAACTCGATATTCTTTTACAACCGGGTCAAGGGCCGAACTGAGGACGATGTTAAGGCGCTCGGGCTGCGCTCCGTCATAATCTTTAGGCCCGCACTCTTGGTTGGACCCCGCCGCGAATTGCGTTTGGCGGAAAAGATCGCCACGAAGACGCTGATTCCGCTTTCGCGGCTCCTGCCCACTCGACTTAAGAAGAGCCTCATTACCGACGTGGAAACTTTAGCGACGCGAATGTTGGCCGAGGGAAAAGCGGCACCTGCCGGTGTTCACGTCATATTGGCACAAGATATTTAGCAAGCTACTCCGGTATTAGCGTGTGGTTGGATGAACGCTGATGGAGCCAGGCAACCTGGCGTGGATAGTTAGCAACACGTAACTTCTTGAAAAGGTTGGAGGCGCGGGTGGGATTCGCACCCAGTCCGCGCATTGAAAGGATGTAAGTTACTCATTTTACTTAGCGCCAAAGTCGCTCAAAACGCCCAAAACGCGGAATACGGTTACACGGCGGTTACACGGCGCTCCTCACCCCAACCGACGTTTCCGCTGGGCTAAAACCACGCGGTACGCGAAAAATTTGTCGATATATAAACACACACCAAGGGCCGGGGTAACCTTCGTTGAATGATTAAAACCGGCTAGCGTGATTGCGAACATGGGTAAGGTCGATAATCGGAGGCTCTTCACATCATCACCCGGTCAGCTTAGTCTGGCTTCCCGCCTGGATCAAATCCATGCCACGCGGCGGAGCGATAGCGCGCTCCCTGCCTGCGGCCCCTGGTTTTGCTGACATCTGTGCCGACAACTTCTGAACTCCACTTCTCCTGGGTGCGCAGAAACTGTAACCTTCCAAATTCCCTCCGAGCGTTCTACCCTCTGGCACTGCCCGCGTTGCGGTGCAGCCATGATCGTGATTCAAAGATTTACCGCCGCGGAACGATGCAACATGTACTTACTTCGATTCTTCGTAGCGCTTTCTTCATGCGCTTTGTAGACGCGCTCCCGCACGCCGATCCATCCGTGTATCCACTCCCTGCCAACACGCTCTCGCGCAACGTTCCATGAACGCTCTTGCAGATACTTGCTGCGCCTCCGATGTTCCCCACGCCGCTTTTTCCGTTCGCTGGCCTTCTTCCGGCTCTCGCCTCGGTACCAAACTACCATTCAAATCCCATAACTCAACGCGTCCGCCGCAAACGCCAGCGGCTCCCTCCACAGCCTGGCGGAAGGTCGCGTGCTGTATGAGCTTGCGACGGGTCAGAGCTCCACTGCGAAGGAAATAGCAGTTGCTCTAGGCATAGACCCGGCATATGTGAGCCGCATTCTCGGTCGGTTCGAGAAGAATTCCCTACTGAAACGCGTGCCCTCTAAAAAGGACGCCCGCTCAGCGTATTTAGCACTTACCCAAAAGGGAAAATCGAGGTTCGAGAAACTCAATGCGCTTTCAGAAGAACAGGCTCGCTGCATCCTTAAGGCACTGCCGCCGACCGCTCAGACCAACCTCATTGGTTCCATGGGCACTGTCGAACGCTTGCTGGCGCCAAGCACTCCCGAAGAATCGAGGTACGTCTTACGACCACATCGACCAGGCGATATGGGTTGGGTCGTGTATCGGGAAGGCGCGCTCTATGCCCAAGAGTATGGCTTCGACGAGACATTTGAAGCACTGGCGGCGCGCATCGTCGCTGATTTCCTCACAGAATTCGATCCAAAACGCGAACGTTGCTGGATTGCAGAAGTAAATGGGCAGAATGTGGGACACATCTTCTTGGTAAAGCACCCTATTGAGCCCTCTACCGCGAAACTTCGCCTCTTGCTCGTTGAACCGAGCGCGAGAGGACTGAAATTAGGATCTGCATTGGTGGAAGAATGCGTGAACTTCGCTAGCTCAGTCGGCTATAAAAAGATCACCCTCTGGACTCAAAGCATTCTCGCGGCAGCTCGTCATATTTACCAAAAAGCGGGATTCCGCCTCGTGGAAGAGCAGGCCAACCGTCAGTTCGGCAAAGATCTGTTGTCCCAGACGTGGGAATTGGACCTGACGGAGAGCGGGTTTGGAAGTGTTGCAGGCCGGGACGGGCGCACGGGACCAAACCCGAGCGAAGGATGAGATCGCTATCGGTACCACGCGGGCCCGTGGCCCGCAGCTTCTTGCAGCAGTGTCAGTTGGCGTTGGAGTTCCGACCTGTGCGCTAAACTGCGGATTGCTTTCGGATGACGGACAACCCTGAAATAATCCCAAGGGTCGAGTAGCCGGGCGCCATCGCTGGCGCCCAGCCCTCTAAGAACCGGACTTGAAGGTTTCCCATTCATCCGGCTCG